>Ga0315913_1002680_pt1 | contig 21097 bp, 16 predicted proteins | sample MpolsnodulesMG_FD_207736 | JGI IMG/M metagenome (GOLD analysis project Ga0315913, IMG submission 207736) | Medicago polymorpha root nodule microbial communities from Los Angeles, California, United States - small nodules | ecosystem: Host-associated > Plants > Roots > Nodule | place: USA... | reverse complement strand
GAGAGAGAAACACAAAGCAAGGTAGTTAGGAGTAGATTCAACCCAAGATTTATTGAGACATCATGAATCTAGGCATGGAATCTTCATCTTTTCTTCATCCTTTGCAAAGCTATCATAGACATATGTAACTACATCTACCCTTGTGGGTTTTGAGGTATTTAAACAAGCTATTATGTAATTTCTTGATCTTTTAATATATGGTTCTAGCTCATTTATTTAATATTGTTGTTATTTTTGTATTTAATGCTTTATTGAGATTCAAAATGATATTGACAAATACTTTTGGATTTAAGAAATAGAATAACAATCTATCTTAAGTTATCATTCTAGACATAGATGTTAATATTTGATAATCGTTTTTAATCTAGAACTTAATGCTTTTGGGTCATTTAATCGGTTGGAAAATCGTCGATTAAACGACCCAATCGACTTTGTGATTGTTTAAATGTTTGGGAAATCGACATTTAAACAATCCCTTAGAAATAACGATATCATTTGGACACGAATGATATTGTCGAGTGATTGTGATAATATTGTTTAAAAAGCTAGAATTCGTTATTTGATCGAGAGATTGCAGTTGTTATGCTTGGTTGATGTCTCTGACCCCAAGCGAAATAGCCCTATCTCTTCTCGTTTTACTTTTATGTCGAATAGAACAATAGTTTTACACAAACAAACAATTTATACCCAAACACTTAATATGATAAATGACATTAAAATGCTTAAGATATACGCAACTCCCTGTGGAAACGATCCTATTATACTTACATGTAAATAGTTTTATGACATGTAAAAATCTTACATCAGTGTGTTATTTGAACAACCATTTGTGTGATAATTTTTAGGACAACCATAAAATTACAAAGAAAAATATGTATTGACATGGAAATCAAAGCAATAGAGAGAAAAAGTAAAAATATAATGTGAGGATTAAAAAGAAAGTTGTCATAAAAAAATCTAAAAGAAACAGTTAGGAAATGTTTGAAGATTAATGAGTTTGACCAAAATATAATTTATTATGACATAATTTGATCAATCTATCGGACCCCTTTAATGTAATAAAAGTTGGTTGTTGTTCTTTTAAGTTAGCAATTACTAACGTATAATTTTGTCATGTTTTGGACGATACCAGACTTGCAATTTTATAGTAAATTGATTATTTGAATGTCTATTATAATATTTACACATTCAAAATGTTTTGGAGGTTTATAGTTTTGTATAAGTTAAATACTTTTATAATTCAAGAAAGAACCTTGAATATTTTTAAATTGTGTTAAAATGCTATAATATTTTTTTGATTGAGCGATTTATTTTAATTATATGGAAAATCTCGGTTGTAATTTGCCTAAAAATATGTTAGGGTCCTAGGGGGTGTATTAGAAAGAAGAGTATTAATTAATAACGTGTGAGTGTTGTTGTTTAGTTATTGTGTGCTGTGCTATCGATCGAACTCAACCTTACGATTCTTCTCTCATCCCATCCCATCCTGCAATTAACCAAGCGATACAGCTACCTAATTCCCAAACTATCTCGATCAATCCATTCAACCACCATGAAACGTCCTACCGATGAATTGGCCACCGCCATCCCCAAACCAGTTTTCCTCACCAAAGCCCAACGTGAACAACAAGCACTCCAACGCCGCCACAACCAAGTCGCCGGTCACAAACGCGACCAAGAAGAACTTCTCCTTTCCACTAATAACAACAACAACAACCGCTCCTCCGATCCCAAACCCTCTGATTCCGACCGCCGTGATCGTGACCGTGACCGTGGTCACGATCGAGACAGTTACAGAGAACGTGACAGAGACAGAGACAGAGACAGAGACAGAGAAAGAGAAAGAGATAGAGATAGAGATAACAGAGATCGTGAACGAAGAAACCGCGATAAAGAACGTGAAGAAGAGAATAAAGCTCGTGAACGTGCTCGATTGGATAAGCTTGCGGAGCGAGAACGTGAAAAGGAGCTTGAATCGATTAAGGAACAATACCTAGGTTCAAAAAAACCTAAAAAAAGGGTTATTAAACCTAGTGAGAAATTTCGATTTTCCTTTGATTGGGAAAATACTGAAGATACTTCGCGTGATATGAATGTTCTTTATCAAAACCCTCATGAAGCTCAGCTTCTTTTTGGCCGAGGGTTTAGAGCTGGAATGGATCGCCGTGAGCAGAAGAAGCTTGCGGCAAAGCATGAGAAAGAGATGAGGGATCAGATTAGGAAGAAGGATGGTGTGGAGGAGAAGCCTGAGGAGGCTGACGCTCAGCGGCGTAAGGAGGAGGCTGCTGATGCTTATGATACGTTTGATATGAGGGTTGATCGTCATTGGAGTGAGAAGAAGCTTGAGGAAATGACCGAGAGGGATTGGCGTATTTTTAGGGAAGATTATAACATTTCTTATAAGGGTTCTAAGATTCCAAGACCTATGAGAAGTTGGGTTGAGAGTAAGTTGAGTCAAGAGCTTTTGAAGGCTGTGGAGAAGGCTGGTTATAAAACCCCCTCTCCCATTCAGATGGCTGCTATTCCGCTTGGACTTCAGCAGCGCGATGTTATCGGCGTTGCTGAGACCGGTTCTGGGAAGACTGCTGCGTTTGTTTTGCCTATGTTGAGTTATATCACTAGGCTTCCTCCTATTAGTGAGGAGAATGAAGCCGAGGGTCCTTATGCTGTTGTTATGGCGCCGACTCGTGAGCTTGCTCAGCAGATTGAGGATGAGACAGTTAAATTTGCTCAGTATATGGGGATTAAAGTTGTTTCCATTGTTGGTGGTCAGTCTATCGAGGAGCAAGGGTTTAAGATAAGGCAGGGTTGTGAAATTGTGATTGCGACTCCTGGTCGTTTGATTGATTGCTTGGAGCGTCGCTATGCAGTTCTTAATCAGTGTAATTATGTTGTCCTTGATGAAGCTGATCGTATGATTGATATGGGGTTTGAGCCGCAGGTCATGGGTGTGCTAGATGCAATGCCTTCAAGTAATCTCAAACCGGAGAATGAAGATGAGGAGCTTGATGAGAAGAGGATTTATAGGACTACTTATATGTTCAGTGCTACCATGCCTCCTGCTGTGGAGCGGCTTGCTAGAAAGTATTTGAGGAACCCTGTTGTCGTGACTATAGGTACTGCTGGAAAAGCAACTGACTTGATCAGCCAGCATGTGATCATGATGAAGGAATCTGAGAAAAATTATAAGCTTCAGAGATTGTTGGATGAGCTTAATGACAAGACTGCGATTGTGTTTGTCAACACCAAGAAGAGTGCTGATTTTCTTGCTAAGAATTTGGACAAGGAAGGCTATCGCGTGACCACTTTGCATGGAGGGAAATCACAGGATCAGAGGGAGATTAGTCTTGAAGGATTTAGGACCAAGAGATATAATGTGCTTGTTGCAACCGATGTTGCTGGACGTGGTATTGACATTCCTGATGTGGCTCATGTTATCAACTATGATATGCCTGGGAATATTGAAATGTACACCCATCGTATCGGGCGTACTGGCCGTGCAGGAAAGACGGGTGTGGCTACAACATTCCTGACTCTTCAGGACACTGATGTCTTTTATGAACTTAAGCAGATGCTCATTCAGAGTAACAGTCCTGTTCCACCTGAATTGGCAAGGCATGAAGCTTCCAAATTCAAGCCAGGATCTATTCCCGACAGACCACCTAGGCGAAATGACACTGTTTTTGCCCATTAGGGAACTTTCTTTTGAGGTTTAAAGGCATATATGCGTATTGCAGGTAATAATATCAATGAACATTTTGCTAGTGATGCTTAGGAGCCTAATATGTGCGGTTATATATAGGATCGTGTATAAAGTTCAATTAAGGCATTCCTTTTGTCCTGATATCATTGCCATTGCTATTGTTATGCCTGACTAGAGTTGCTACCTGGTATCAAGAATTGATAATTTTAGTTGACAATCTTTTGATTGGTCTTGTTATTTGGCGTTAACGCTTGTCTTATGCCTATTATAATATAATGCTCTTTATCATTTCACGTTAATGTTTGTCTTTTATGATTTTGTTTATCGCTTTCTCTAGGCTGTGCTAACCTATTTTATGTAAATTTGCTGATGTCAAATCATTGAGCAGGCTATGTTCTATGCGCTTGTATAGATGAATTACTCCTTTGTGTTAAATGCTGCTCAAAGTTGTAGTTACTTTTATTCTATTTGTGGTGGCATTATCACATTTTATTTACTAAAAACTGTTGTAAAACTTAAACCATCACGATTAGCAATCCTTATCCACTTTGTGTTCAGAAGGTTGGAGCTACTGATCTATTTGGTGGCCGCCTAGTTAGTCAATCCTAGATAGTGTCATAGTTGGGCAGCCATCCTCAAAGGTATATGGTTGGGTTAGTGTGTTGCAAGGTGGCAAGAGGAGCTCTCCTTAGGAGGTTTGAAAGATCTAGAAGGCATATGAAAAATTCTCCTTACTGTCATCTCTGCAAAGAGAAACCAGAATCAATAATTCATTGTGCCAAGGGACTGTGAGAAGGCCAAGGAAATTTGGAGTCTGCTGGGAGTAAATTCAGACAATCCTTTTATACAAGTGAGTTAAACAAGTGTATCTCATCTAATGTGACTATGTGAGACTGTCTACTTATTTATTTTTGTTATAGGCACATCCAAGTGTGTCGAAGCAAGAAAGGAAAAGTCTGTGTACGTTGATTGATAGCAGGAAACTCGCTAGGAGCCTCAATTCATGCAGCTCAAAACGAACGGTTGCCTGCAGTGAGAGCTGTTATTCAAGTTTTCTTCTCTGAACAAACGAAACTCAACCGCCACATTGATTGGAGTGCTTCTTTCAGTAGCTTGAGGAGTCCAAGTGTATACGATGGTGTGTTTGACCGACCAGCACGGTGTCTTTCTAAGCGCGAAATGAACACGCAACAAATGGAGATAAAAAAAACTGAAGGAAGATGTTTACAGGCTGCAAAGTCAGTGCAATGTCATGCAAAGCACAGATGGAAAAGATGGCTGAGAAGAAGAAAAGTTTCTTTAAATGGAAGAAACTTGCTTTTAGTATAAGCATATTGGTGGCGAGATGGAAAATGTTGAACAACATGAAGCTGAAACTGAATTTCGATTTGGAAGGCAAAACACACCAACAGACTTGGTGTAAACCAATATGCTATTAACCTCCAAAGTTCCACTTCTTAATTAGATCTCCTTCCTTACTATATTGAACCCAAAATTCTGCTGCAAGCTCTGTCAATCGCTTAACCGCACGAACCAAACAACAGGAATTGCAGCAGTCACACCAATCCAAGCGGTCCTAATGGTGGTAGGAATGAAACCAGGCCATGTAGTATTGAAAATTCTGTATTTATTATCCATTCGATAACTATTCGCAAAAATTAGAATAATCATATTCTTATCCATACGATAACCGAAATGGGACTTAAAATACACATACATCCCACCAATTAGTAACATAACAAACCAACTAGTTTTATATATACAAATATACATGGTGGTGTACCTTTAAGGCACTATTAAATTAATCCAATCCAATGTTCCTTGCAGAGTATATGGAATTGGCCAACAATAGTTTCACTAGTGAAACTCCAGATGGCATTCCTTCTTCCACATCACTTTCTTTCATTGATCTGTCAAAAAAAAATACTCCATTCTTCTCTCCCTTCCACCATTCTCTACATTCCAAACCTTCAAGTTTTCATGCTCTAGTGTGAAGTGTGAACCTTGCATTTTATAATCCAGTGAGACTTCTTAATTCTATGGTTCCCGAACATGGTCCACAATGGACACACGGCATTTTCTTGCCCTAGCCAAAAGATTTTATTTAAAAAAAAGATTCTTTTCTAGTATAAAACTACCTGTTCTTTCTTTAGGCAAGCCGTGTACATGCATCATATACCCTAATGTGGAAGAGAGCAAACTTAAGAAAAAGACACGAATATCAGTATTTGATTGAAATAATCAATTGCCAAAAAACCATCGTGATTGAGATAACTAAAATAAAAATAACCAGTAAGAAAAGGAAAATTAGAATTGAGAGGAGATAGAATGGATTTTAATTACATAAAAGCGCAATATATAATTGAAATTCTATATGAGGCAGAGGACAAAATGAGGAAGAGTCCATGTCTTTCAAACACCGTCAAATCCTGTTACTATATTCTAACATAAAAACTAGACATAGAATTATAAATATATTCTAGTCCTCATCAATCAAATATAAGTTTACTGCGAATTGTCATGCTACGTAATAATTTTGCATGTTTCATAACAGACTCTGCACATTGAAGGTCACACTTTCTTCCTCTAAAACCCATAAACAAGCAAGTTCTTAGCTGAGATGAAAAACCTTTCGGAACAGTATGTGGTTCTTGCCAATTGTACTCATAAATTTCATTTTCCATGTCCTGTACACAATTCAAGTAAAATAAAACAGATATGTAGAGGTTGAGTTAATAAATTAAATCATTAAATTATCCTAAACATATGCAATACTTGATTAATGGTAAGCTGTTGTAGATTGGGAGTGTGTTGAAGCACTCCTAGCATCGACTTCTTACCCTTAAAATTACAAACACAACATTAGAAACCATACCGAGTTGGTTTTAATATTTACATAGACAAAATATTACATATCGAACTTAGTTCATACCATATTTAGATGCAAAATCTATACCCTAGAAAGAAAGTAGGCAGAAATATATTGACTTGGATTGGAATACTTGTTCTCATCAAGTTGGGTGTTTCTGGATTAAGCTTCCTCAAATAAAACGCAGCAGTCTTTGTTCGCAATTCCTCTATAACGGGACAACCTAAGAAAAACTTGGTAATAGTTGCTTGATAACTGAACCTCATAATACCTATACAGAGAACTTTGAGTAAAGGAAGATTTACTTGATAATTGTCATCTTTCACAAACAGGTTTTTCAATTTGAGAACAGTGAGTGTCTTGCAACTAAAAATGCTACTGGTTAATCCATTAACATCCTCTAACATGTCAATGTCTAGGTTTCAATTCCTCTTTGTATTTCTGCATTAATAAATATGTTGATATTGTTGATGTCGTATTCTTCGCCAAATTTGAGGCAAAGTGATCGTATTGGTAGCGTGATTTCTCGTGATACAATGACCGAGTATACGACATGACTAAAGGTGATGTAGTCTTTGAAGGTTTGACTGTCGAAGTTGAGATCGAGAACTAAAAGCCATAATGGATTCCAATGCTTTGAGAGGACGCTTGTGGCGACAGAGTCTTTGGTTGGGAGAAAAGAGAGAACGTGAGACAGAATTGAATCTGGAAGGGAGCTAACCCTATCTTCTGTTGGAATGGATCGATATGGTTGAGAAGAAGACATGATAGCAATCACATGCCTCTCCTTTTAGCGAGGATTAATTTGGATTAGTAAAAGAGAAAATGTTAAGGAGATGATAAATATATAAATAGAAAATAGGGTAAATGCCTGCTGATCTTACAATTAGATTTTCTTCATTTCTTCCTTAATGTAATGGTTCAACTAAAATACATTAGTAGAGTGACCTTTCAGTTTGGTAAGGTGTCCTGTACAAGATGATGAACGTAACAGAACTCATATCTCATTCATGATTCAAGTAAATCATATGCATCAGTTGTGGAAAAGAAAGACTGCGTGACATGAGTACATTTTTGTAAGCATATTTTATCTGGGATGTGAATCATAATCAGGGACCGATCCAGAAACTTACCATACCGGGGGATAGAAATAAGCTATACCTTACAGTAATTAATAAAAATTGGCATGAGATAATAAATTATGAGACTGGACTAACAAAATATGATAACGAATCTAAAGAGATGGTTAAGGTTTCAAACTCCAATAGAAATGAAGAGCTTATAACAAAAAGTCCAATATAAATGTGAATATGTATTTTGTTCAACTAATGTTTTAGACCGAGATTATTGTTGATCTTAAATGCATAATTGAAAATGTATTTGGTCCAACCTGGAAATTTAAAAATATATATGATTTGTAAGAAATTACAGGTGTTGGCTATGATGGTCTTTTATTCTAGACTAGACTATTCCTTTGGTATCCAATCTCAATCACTTGGTTACAAAAAAAAAAAAAAACTATTCTTGTATCATTGTATGTATATACTATATACATCTGTAATGTAATATTTAGTCATCTTGGTGATAAAAATCTGGACCTAAATAACCAAGATAGATTGGGCATGAAAAGCTTGAGTGGGACAAAACCATGGGATTCCTCTACGTGATGCGAAATTGTGGAACTGCTACTGTTTCTGTTTCTGGTGTGTTTTGAAGTGGACCCATTAATATTAATCATCTGGTCGATCACTTCTTTTCCTTCACATATGATTTTGACATCACAACTTTCTTGTACGCTTTTTAACACCATGTCCGCAATGGAATTTTGCCTTCCTGGCCCTTTTTTGCTACTCAATATTCATATTCAAATAATAAAATCATTTTAGATCATGTTATTAATTAATGTAGAGTAGTGTCACACATGAGTTGTTTGTAGATAAGGTGCGTTACCTTAGATTAGATTGGGTAGTTCCAATCACCAATTTCCTTATATTTAGATTCCCTACAAGGTCCACAATGGCTTCACCAACGTTGTCACCCTCAATAAGCATCATTTCTACCTTAACCTGTATGTTACCCTTTTCATTATTACTACTTGTACTCTAAATTTACTCCATCAATACATATATAAGGTTTCACGTATGATGTATCCTATTGAACTCAACTCAACTGATAGATTAAATTTTTCAATATAGGATTTAGTTACCTTTGATTCAATACACAGCTTCATCAACTTCTGAAGGAGCAATTTCCTCTTGCTTTTCACTTGGGTCAAGTGGATGTTAACATGCTCTAGATTTACACGACTCCTTGGAATCTTTCCTACTATTTAAACATTCAAGATAGCATAAATTTACAACAAAAAAAATCAATATAAAGCTACTATAACACTTTATTAAAATGTGAGATTGTATAGATATTTTCATGAGAGACTTTTTTGGGAATGGAAGAGTGCAACAAAAAAAAACATACCAATGGTTTTAAAATTAGACACCATATTTTCATCTAAAACCTTAAGGCATTAGATATGTGGGTCTCACATCTTATATATTCACCATTTCCTTCATTTCTAATCGATGTGGAACATAATCACTCACACTTGAAACCCAACAATTTATTATATTGATCATTTGTTGATGTCATCTATTGCCTTTGAATAAAAAAAAACCCACCAACGATTTTAAAATTCCTAGAAACCAAGTACAATTAAAGTCAGCTCTTATGGCATGAAAAATGAGTTCAGGATAATAGAAAAAAAAAAATCTGAAATGATTATTTAATTTGTGACTATGGCCCAAATTGTTTTAGATTATGAAAAGAAAAAAAAACTATTTTGAATGTTTTGGTTATGTTTTTGGGTAAGTTAGAAATTATTGTCAAATGTACCCCAAAAAAACATATTATTGTCAAAAGTTGCAGTTAAAAATTATTGTCAAATGTACCAAAAAGTGATTTTGAAAAGAAAAGAAAATGGATGCTGTAATATTTTCTTTTCGTAATCAAATTATAAAACTTAGAAACTACGACGAATCAATTGAGCAGCACATTTCCCCTCAAAAAAAAAAATTTGAGCAGCACATTGTAAGGGGTTTCTTTTGATGCAAAAGGGATTATTTCAACATAACAATTACTAATACTTTCCTTGAATAATTATTATACGGACACAAAGATTTGATCATATCTTTTGGTTACAGACACAAAAATGAAAAACATAATTAAATAATAGTATGTAATTTTTTAAAATTATTATTATATGATGTGCAATTTTTTTAGCTTATGCTCAAATAGTGTGTTTAAATTCTTGTGTCTATATAAGAATTGTTCATTCTCACTTTATATATGTAAGAAAATTCTTCTTTCACACATATTAAGAAATTACATATATCTAGTAAAATATATTTACTAATATCTTTAAAAAGAGAAGAATTAATAAGAGGTATTTTTGAAACTTTGTCAAAAAGAAAAGGTATTTTTGAAACAATAACAATTAGATAAAGTTAAATTTAGTGATTTATGGTTATGTTGGAGGTAAAAAATTGTAATGAGTTTTGTATGTAAATAAGACAAGAATTGGAGAGTACTACTTACATGGAGTTGGAATTAGTTTGACTTGAGGGAAAACGTGTAGAAGAGAAACAGTAGTTGTAGAAGGTGTCACGGCATGTTTCAAGGTCCATGAAAGTGCTTCCATGCTTGAACTTCCACCATTAATATTTGTTCCCACTGCCACATAAACAACATCATCTAAATTATTATCATGGTTGTGTATATCAAGAGAGAACACAGTACTGCTCTCACACCACTCTTCTTCTCTTATTGAATCTAATCTAATTTCCTTCTTCAAATTTATCTCAAACAGCTCTTCTGAATCACCATCGTCGTCGTTGTCTCCTATCTCGCTGCCGAAATTGTAATCAAACACTTGGCTTTTCTTGAACCCTATAAAACCGCAACCACAACTGGAGATTTCTTCATCGTAGTAGTGCAAGCACTCAACATCTTTAATATCATGCTTAGTTGGCATCACATATAATGTTTTGTTCATGTGATGATTGGTCTTATTTGAGATTGTAGGCGAAAAATTGAAGGCAAGCATATGTTGTTATTATGTTGTGGAATGGTAGGAAGGTGTTGTTGGTTATATTCTACATACCTTGCCCGAGAAGATTCCAAGTCAACTCAAATACTACTACTTCTTCCTCTTGTAAAATTTGTGTCCCTTTCTATAAACTATTTTCAAATTATAATATTTTTTTATAAAAAAAAAACCTCCAATTAAATTGATATAATTAAAAGATCAATATTGCAGATAGTTTGAAAAAAGAATGTATAATATTGACAAATTGAATATAATTTAACGTGTCAAAGCATCACATAACATTAATAGCAATCTAACTATGTTGGTGTTCTAAAACTATCATCTACAACGTAACCCAATAATAATAATAATAAATAGTACAAGAGCTTAAGGTGACCATGCTAATACCCAAAGGACAAGGGAAATATCATCAATGTTCCCTCACTATTGATACTCCTCTGAATCCAAACATCAAACTACTACCTTGTTGGGCGAAGCTACTATGAGACTAAGTGAGACATAAACTACTTAGGATCATTCGTTAAGACTTTAATTCTCAGTCAATATGGTGGTGAGTTGAGTCTTAAATTCTCCTTACCAAAAATACTGAGATGTTGTATTATAGATGTTAAAATATATACATTACTTAATGTACTCAAGACGGATGTTAAAATACATCATTCAATGTACTCCAAGAAAATGCCTAATTTATAAGGAACATACTCAAATACTTGGTTATTCAAATAATGATTAGAGATAACCAAGTTGCTTGGGCTCCAGTGGCAAGGAGCTCCTTCTAAGGATGTATTTGGGAAATACCGGGTTCGATTTCCAGGGGGAACAACACCTGGCCAGTATGCATGCCTCTACGCACGAGCCGGATTAGTCGCCCACCTTTGGTGGTACAGAAACCGGTGTGAAAGACAAAAAAATAATGATCAGAGATGATCACCCATTGATTAATAGTTGGTTATTCAAGAAGTTTCATAGATAAATTTGATGTTGTTTTACATAATTGAAGCCTTAAAGGCTACTTTAGTGGCTAAGAATGTGAGAAACGTTTTACAAAATTGGAGATCAATTCAAAATATTTTATAGTAAAATGCAAACATGTGTCGGATATACCAAAATTAACGATTATATATTAAAAATTGTGACAATTTACTTTTTGAAAAGTTAAAAAATAATTTCTTCAGTTAAATATTTGCTATTTATGACATACCTTTCACAAAGACTAATTTTTGATAAATCAGATAGACTAATTTAAAAGCACATGTCCTCGTCAACAAATCAATAGCATTTGTATCACGCTACAGAAGCATTAATCTTGGGCGAAAACAATGCAAAAATCATTCATTGACTGACTTGAGTCTTCATTATGTTATTGAGATGAGATGTAGTTTCCTATATGATGTGTTGTGTATACACTATACAAGCATAATGAATATTGATTGGGTCAAGAGAGAACCAGAAACAGAATATGCCTTTTGTGATGAGGCAATTGTGGGGCCACTCACCCTATGAATATGAAAGTCAAATCACATGGTTAGTTTAGTACTAATGAAAGATTTTTGTGTTTGAAAATAAACTTAATTGCAATTTTGGTTTTTTTATTTTATTAAATAAATAATTTTAAGTCTTTCTATTTTTAATTTAGCAATTTTGGTCCTCCTAATTTTAATTTTTTTTCCGTTCATTTCTTTCGATCATGTCTTGGCGATTTTAGGCCGTTTTGTGAAAACTGGTGAACATTTTGCTGTGTTTAATGTGTATGCTCCTTGTGATTCTAGTCGTCAGCAAGCTCTTTGGAATAACTTATCAAACAGATTGAGTTCTTTGTCAGATCAAAATTTATGTATTTGTGATGATTTCAACGCGGTCCGGCATGTGGAGGAACGTCGTAGTGCTGGAAATAATTTTTGTTTTCAGATGGCTATGTCGCGTGGGTTGTCGGATCACTGCCCTTTGGTGCTTTCCATTGATGTTGAAAATTGGGGACCAAAACCTATGTGTTTGTTAAAATGTTGGGAGCTCCTTCCTGGCTATAAGTCTTTTTTTCGTGTTAAATGGCGGTCTTTTCAGGTGGACGGTTGGGGTGGTTTTGTGTTAAAAGAAAAATTGAAGCTAGTTAAATTGGCTTTGAAAGAGTGGCATCAGCGTCACACTCAGAATTTACCTGCTAGAATTTCAACTTTAAAGGATCGCATTGATGCTTTAGACTTGAAAGGGGAGACAACGGTCTTATGTGATGAAGAGGTTGATGAGCTTCATGGGTTTACAGAAGAGTTGTTTTCTTTAGTCCGTATAAAAACCAGCATTTGTTGGCAATAGTCAAGAGTTCAATGGTTACGAGAAGGGGATGCTAACTCCAAGTTCTTTCACGGTATTATGTCCAATCGACGTCGAAGGAATAATATTCCATTTTTTCTTGACAATGGAGTGCTGATAGAAGGGGTTGACAATGTCCGCAATGTTATTTACACACATTTTTCTTCTCATTTTCGGCATGTTATAGCCTCTCGGCCTAGTATGGAAGGTTTATCTTTTTGGTCTTTGCCTTTTAGGGAAAGGGCGGCCTTGGTAATGCCCTTCTCATTGGACGAAGTCAAGGTTGCCGTGTGGGACTGTGAAAACTTTAAATGTCCGGGTCCTGATGGGATAAATTTTGGTTTTATTAAAGACTTATGGGACATTATGAAGGATGACGTTATGCGATTCTTGGTGGAGTTTCATCGTAATGGAAGATTGGCCAAAGGTATAAACAACACTTTCATAGCTCTTATTCCTAAGGTTGATAGCCCACAACGTCTGAGTGATTTCCATTCGATTTCATTGGTGGGTAGCTTGTATAAAATCTTGTCGAAAGTGCTTGCCAATAGACTTCGACTAGTGATGGATTCTGTTATATCAGATTCTCAGTCTGCTTTCATTAAGGGTCGTCAAATTTTAGATGGTATTTTGGTGGCTAATGAGGTTGTTGATGAAGCTCACAGGCATAAAAAGGAAATGATTCTTTTTAAAGTAGATTTTGAGAAAGCGTATGACTCCATTGATTTTGGTTACTTAGATGAGGTGATGTTGAAAATGGGTTTTCCTACTCTTTAGCGAAAATGGATAAAAGAATGCACTGGCACGGCTACCGCTTCAGTCTTGGTTAATGGGTCTCCAACTGATGAGTTCACTTTGGGGAGGGGTCTGAGGCAGGGTGACCCTTTGTCGCCTTTCTTGTTTCTTTTGGCGGCAGAGAGGTTTCACGTGTTGATGGAATCTATGTTGGTTAATAATTTGTTTACTAGTTTTCGGGTTGGAAATAGTGGCACTACGGTTGTTTCTCATCTCCAATTTGCAGATGATACTTTGATATTGGGTGAGAAATCTTGGGCTAATATACGGGCTATGAGGGCTGTCCTCCTTCTTTTTCAAACTTTGTCGGGCTTAAAAGTTAATTTCTCAAAGAGCCTTTTGGTTGGTATGAATGTCGCAACGTCTTGGTTAAATTAGGCGGCTATGATGTTGAATTGTAAAGTTGGTTATATTCCTTTTATGTATTTGGGGCTGCCTATTGGTGGGAATGTCCGTCGATTATCATTTTGGGAACCGCTCCTTAACAAGTTCAAATCTAGACTGTCGGGTTGGAAGTTGAAACATTTATCTTTGGGTGGTCGTCTGGTTTTACTGAAGTATGTCATGTCGTCATTGTCTGTTTATGCCCTTTCCTTCTTCAAGGCTCCGTCAGGTATTGTCTCCTCTATTGAATCTATTTTAAATTGTTTTTTTTTGGGAGTGATGACCACAGGAAAATAACTTGGGTGGATTGGAACATTGTGTGTAGTAGTAAGGAGGTTAGAGGCTTGAGGGTAAGGAGAATTAGGGAGTTTAATATAGCTTTGTTAGGAAAATGATGTTGGAGGGTGATGGAAGATACTCATAGTCTTTGGTATAGGGTGTTGTCAGCTAGGTATGGAGTAGAGGGAAGTCGGCTGATGGGGGGAGGCCGTGATGCCTCCTTATGGTGGCGTGATATTTATGCGCTATGTAGGGAGGAGTGGTTTTCTCATCATGTTAGCCACTCGGTGGGTAATGGTAGGAATACCCGGTTTTGAGTGGATGGCTGGCTTGGTGAGGTGGCGTTTAGTGTGAGGTTTAGCAAGTTATATGATTTGTCATTGGATAGGGAGGTATTAGTGTCTGATATGTTTCAGGGTGGGTGGGGTATTGATGGTGAGGCGTGGAGATGGAGGCGGAGGTTGTTTGTGTGGGAGGAGGAGATGTTGGGGGATCTTACGTTACTTCTTCAGAATGTGATTTTGCAGATACATAAGGATGACAGATGGCTTTGGACTTTGGAATCATCTAATGGTTTCTCTGTTAAAAGTGCTTATAATGCCCTTACTTCTCAGCCTCCAATTGAATTACCGGTGGTTGTTTCCTCTTTGTGGCATAAAGATGTTCCTTTGAAGGTTGTGCCCTTTGCTTGGCGGCTGTTCCGTGACAGGTTACCTACGAAGGACAATCTTCATCGTCGTGGTGTTTTAGATCAAGCCTCCATGTTGTGTGTGTCAGGTTGTAGGTTGACGGAAACTTCAAATCATTTATTTTTACATTGTAATATTTTTCGGTCAATTTGGCACTTCATTAATAGGTGGATTGGCACATCCGCGGCTGCCCCGTTTTATGTGTCATACCATTTTAATCAATTCAGTTTCAGTGGTGGTATCTCCAAGGTGCGCCGCTCAATTTTACAGGCTATATGGTTTGCTACGGTGTGGGAAATCTGGAATGAAAGAAATAACAGGCTCTTCAATGATAAAGTATGCTCGATTATTCAGGTGGTAGAAAAGATTAAGTCTCTTGCCTATACATGGTTGAAGGCGAAATTTGTTTCACTTCCCTTCAACTACCATGGCCGTGATGCTGGTGGCACGGGACGTGCCAAGTCTCTGACTTGGGGGTGACATATTTTTGACCCATATTTTCGTATTTTCATCCTGAATCAGCTCCTAATCCTCTTTCTTTTGCTCCAAGACTCAATCTATCAATTATTTGTTCCTGAAATATAATAACTTGCAATTGAAGTAAAATAGTTCTAAAAAGGAAATAATATTAAATAAAACGAAATCAAATCTAAATAAAACGGACTCAGATGTTATATTAAAAACACTAATTATTGACTCATCAGCCTGCACGAAAAAGAAGATAACCTGGAAGGCCAAAGAAACAAAAAGGAAATATGCATCTGAGGGTCCTTCTAGTTCAGGCAATGTCTGGAGGTCATATTCAGTGCTAACAAGTTCAAGGTGTGGTTTAGAAGGTAACCATAATAGGTTTGACTGCACTAATCAAGGTGTGATGCTTATGCCTCCCAACTGGGTTCCACCACCACCACCACCTCCCAACAATTTGAGTTAAGGAGAATAAGTTGTTTTAGATTTGTCACAATCTGCCCCACAAACACAAGAGCAATTATTTGATTTGAATGTGCAAGGACCGCAACCAATAGAAATTGGACAAGGAACTTTTGATCCATCACCAATTAGAGTTAGGCCACCACCTATTAGGGGTCAAACTCCAAATTCACGTATGAATGAACAACGAATGCTTACATTTTTCATGCCAACTCCATGATTTACTTCGAGGGGTCCAAGGCCAACTATGTGATGTTCATTAGTTTATTTATGTACTGAAGTTGTTAAATTATAAGCACAACTGCGGTGCAATATTTTGTTTAATATTTTGCTGAATCATTATGTAATGACTTATTGAATTATATGTCCAAATGTGGTGCAATCGTTTGATTACTCTATGGTTGACCTTTATGTAATGACTTAATAGTTGTGTTATGGAAAAAATTTGGTATTCAATTATGGAATCATTTTAGCAAGTGTTATAATAGTTTACAAGCTTTTACAACTAATGGCTTATTGTATTTAGTAGGTAGCATTCTATTAAACTAACAACTTGTCAGGTACCTTAGTGAGAGTACATGTTTACTGTCAAGGACTTAACTGAGAGTAAGTATGTACAATCAGGGACCTAACAGTAAGTTGGTGTTTCATGAAAGATTTATTTTGAACAAAAGAGATAATTAGATGACATTTAGGGATTTGAGATTTGGGGATATTAATTTTTGGTTCAGGGACTAAAGTGACAATTTCCTACTTTCGTTTTAGTCCCTGTGACAAATCATATGTCATGTCATCGTATAATTTGTATCACATCATCAATTAACAGAATTATTTAACGTCAAGAACTAAAGTGATAATGGAAGTGCAAAGTCAGTAACTTCTTTGTATTTAATTCTGAATTAGAGACCTTTGTGACATCGAGGTGCAGAGTCAGGGACTAAAGCGGTCAATTATGCTCTTCTCCCAACAAAAACACTCCTTCCCAATTGAATGGATGAAATTACCCATGTGTGACTTAACTCATGCAGAGTACTTTCAGCGTGAGTTAACGCACGTTGCGTGACTTAACTCACGCACCTTTAGTCGATTGCGTGACTTAACTTACGCAACTTTGGCCGGTGGCACGACTTAACTCACGCTCCTTTCTGCACCACATAAAACACGTTATTTGGACAGTTTGGATGGTGGTCAGATGGTAAAACTTGTTTTTTTACACGTTTTTTGACTCACCGTAATGCTTAGATACAACCTAGGCATCCATTCCCCTATAAATACCTTTTCAACCTTTACTATTTCTCACACCATCTCACATTCTCTCCTACCCACTCTCTCCTCCTCTTCCTTCTTCGATATTTACATTGTGTAGATATGTCTCAGAATCAAGGTGATGTTCAGTTGAAAAATGAGTGTGAGAAGAAGAAAGTTTGGTTGGGAGTGAGCAAAACTTGTACGGAAAAGAGCATTTTTCCCAGAAGAAACCCTAAAAAAATAAATATATTATCGTCCTAATTTACAAACTAGTGTAAGCCTAAGCCCACTAATAGCAGAGATTAGTTACATAACCCTAATATATTTTATTTATTTTCTCAAAATTTTGCGAATGGATTCTTCTCCTTCCGACGGCAGCAAAAGGTATTAATTATTTCTGAGAGAAGTCGATTGAGAGGCACAATAGGATTACAAGGTATCCAACCAAATTATTAATTTTAAAAATCAATTATGGTCTCTCTAAAAGTGAAACCATATTTTATAGGATAAAAAACATATTTAATATTTTTTTTTAATTAGGTTAGATTTCTTGATCACTTAGTTACACATTTGCTTGTAGAATTGTTTGTTTATGAGATAATGGCCAGACGAAGGCAGTGTAAGAGGCAACGTAAAGACAACAAAAATGAAGACTTTATCAGTGACTTGACCGATTCGGTTCTCCTTCACATACTGTCCTTTCTAAACGCAATACAGGCTGATCAAACATGCGTTTGTGTCCTTTCCACTATTACACTAAGATCTTCATACTCTAGGCCCAGAAAAAGGTTTGATGAGTTTGTGTCTCAGATTTTTTCTCTTCGTGATGGCTCAACCGCCATCCACACTCTTGATTTGTATCGTCGTCATTCCATGAAGCATAGCCTACTCCGGAAGATCATAGAATACGCTGTTTCACACAACGTCCAACACTTACGAATTGATCACACTTGTCATATTGAAAAATTTCCGTCTTGCCTCTTTTCATGTCACACTTTAAAGTCTCTTAATCTTTCTGGTTTCTTATACAATACATTTATCAATCATAAACCAGTATTTCGAAATTCTCTGAATTTGCCATCATTAACGAACTTGTCTTTAAAGTACTTTGCCTTTGCTCGAAGTGATAATGATTGTGTTGAGCCCTTTTCCACATTTAAAATGTCGAATAGTTTGATCATTGACTGTTGTATAGTTCTGGACGCACAAAATCTTTGCATATCAAGTACCAAGCTTGTCAATTTAAGTATACTTATGTGGGCTTCTGTTCCTGAGACATACATTGGAATCTATTTTGGAATCGAGCTATATGCTCCAAGTCTTCATAACTTTGCTTTTACGGGTCGCTATACTCCAAAACTTTTTGGCAGCAAGAGTGTTCTCTCTTCCATCAAACTTGTAAGTATTGATTTAAGATGTCGTTTGATCTCGGAGTCGCGGGAGTCTTCATCATTTCTACTCAATTGGCTGGTTGAGCTTGCTAATATCGAATTGTTGACTTTTTATTCAAATACTCTCGAGGTACTTTATATTGTATCATTAATGCTACTTTATATTTTTGATAACTTGCATTAAACTGATCGTAATACTTCCTGATTGCTTAGGTTCTTTCTTTAGTTCCTGATTAATTGAAGGCTGAGCTCCATTCCTTGTGTAACTTGAAGTCGCTGAAAAAAAAACGGACCAAACTACATCTATAAGTAATGATGTGGTAGAATTTTTGATTCAAAACTCATCCTCGGCAAAGGTTGACATCATACGTTTGTAAAGGTAAAATGTACATTCGACAACATTTTAAAAATAGGTTGATTGATTTAGTAATTTTACATTTGCATCCTTTTTTTATTCTATTTCCCATGATGTCTCTGGTTATAATAACTTTATTTCGGAGGATACATTACAAAACCCTTATTTAGTGCAACAAATGTTTGTGTACAATGTGTGCATGTTGACCTGTGCATCTTGAATCACTTGTACAACTAGTTTGAATTAACTTCTAGCTTATAGAATATTGACAACAGATATGAACTTGAGTTGCTAGTTGTGAAAAAACATCTTGAATCATATGTTGGACCAGTAATTTAGTCATTTAGCTCATAGGAGCTTCACTGATACTAATTTACAAAAAAAGTCGCTATAAGTCTATAGGTATTTACGAATAAATTAAATAAGAGACTATGAAAAAAAGATGAGGTGGAATTAAAGTCATGGTAATTATTCCAAAAAAAATTATTTTGTCTAAGTGTTTTTAAAAAGTTTATCAAAACAAACCAATAGTTTTCTTTTTAGTTGATCATGTGATTTGCTTAGTCTTTTACCCGTCCTCGAAGATTAAGGTTGTTGATGAAAAGTGGGAAGCTAAGCTGCCACTCAGCAGCAGATCAGTTTTAAGTTGCCTTTTCTTCTAAATTCAAGTAACATACATTTATAATTAGGCCATCTCAGTAGTTAGTCTTCCCACATGTTAATCAATTATAATGCAATCATATAAACTTCATGATTACAATGCATAAAACACTTGGGTTGTATCCAGTCAGAATGGTGTGCATTCATGCACATCGGTGGTCATTTGATCAAGGTTGAACGGTGCAGAAAACATGCAGATTTTATTTTTTTTAAATATTACCGATGTCTTGACTGCATGGAATTTCAACAGCATGCAATCTAAATTCATTTATTCAATCCGTATCTCATCTAATGTGAGACTGTCTACTTATTTATTTTTGTTATAGGCACATCCAAGTGCGTCGAAGCAAGAAAGGAAAAGTCTGTGTAGGTTGATTGATAGCAGGAAACTCACACCAGAAGCCTCACTTCATGCAGCTCAAAACGAACGGTGGCCTGCAGTGAGAGCTGTTATTCAAGTTCTCTTCTCTGAACAAACGAAACTCAACTGCCACATTGACTGGAGTGCTTCTTTCAGTAGCTGTTAATGAATCTGTTGATGTCGTTGATGTCATATTCATTGCCAAATTTGAGGCGGAATGATCGTATTGGTAGCTCGATGTCTCGTGATACAATGACTGAGTATGCAGCGTGGCGAAAGATGATGTAGTCTTTGAAGGTTTGGGCGTCAAAGTTGAGATCGAAAACTGAGAGCCCCAATGGATTCCACTGGTTCAAGAGGACGCTTGTATGAGACTGGATTAACAAAATATGATAACGAATCTAAAGAGATGGTTAAGGTTTCAAACTCCAATAGAAATGAAGAGCTTATAAAAGAAAAGTCCAATATAAATGTGAATATGTATTATGTTTTAGACCGAGATTATTGTTGGTCTTAAATGCAAAATTGAAAATGTATTTAGTCCAACCTGAAAATTTAAAAATATCTATGATTTGTAGAAATTACAGGTGTTGACTGTGATGGTCTTTTATTTTAGACTAGACTATTCCTTTGGTATCCAATCTCAATCACTTGGTTACAAAAAAACAAAACAAAAACTATTCTTGTATGTATATACATCTGTAATGTAATATTTAGTCATCTTGGTGATAAAAATCTGGACCTAAATAACCAAGATAGATTGGGCATGAAAAGCTTGAGTGGGACAAAACCATGGGATTCCTCTACTTCATGAGAAATTCTGGAACTGCTACTGTTTTTTATGTCAAATGGATCAGTCTTACCCGTTCCATGGGCTAGTTTAGTGGTTAAGAATATGAAAAACGTTTTACAAAATTGGAGATCAATTCAAAATATTTTATAGTAAAATGCAAACATGTGTCGGATATACCAAAATTAACGATTATATATTAAAAATTGTGACAATTTACTTTTTGAAAAGTTAAAA
>Ga0315913_1002679_pt1 | contig 21098 bp, 9 predicted proteins | sample MpolsnodulesMG_FD_207736 | JGI IMG/M metagenome (GOLD analysis project Ga0315913, IMG submission 207736) | Medicago polymorpha root nodule microbial communities from Los Angeles, California, United States - small nodules | ecosystem: Host-associated > Plants > Roots > Nodule | place: USA... | reverse complement strand
GTAATATGGTTGTTACGAGTAGTAATAAAAGGTATTACAAGGAAAAGTTGTTAATAATATGGAATAAAAGTTGTTACAAGGATAATATTATAGCATAGTTGTTATAGCATAGTTTCAAAAAATTTAGTAACAGTAGCAGTAGGTGTTATAGCATAGTTTCAAAAAATTTAGTGTGGATGATTTGACTGGATTTGGATGAATTTTGTGAGAGTTGAAGAGTTGAGGATGAACTAACCTTTTTTTTTTAATCTTTTCTATTTTTTTTTAAAATAATTTCAATTTCTTTTTTAATTTATTTAATTTAGAAAATGATTATGTAGATTTTTTATTTTTTTTAATTTAGTAATTACACATGTGGCATGCCACTTAGGCGTTGACTTAGTCAAAATTGGTCAAAAGGTCAATATTGCAAAGGGGCTAAATTTTAGGGGACTAAAATTTTCAATTTTTTTATTAGAGGACCAAAATCTCAACATTGGTAAACTTAGGGAGTCAAAACTGTAGTGTTAGCCTAAAAGTTGTTACAAGATAATACAACTTGTAGCCTAATAATAATAAATGTTGTTATAAGGATAATATTGAGATTTTAAATTAATCTAAGGATAATTTTGACAGTGCAATAAAATTTGCTCCCCTCCCTTCCCCTTCTTGAAAATTGAACCAAACACTTCAAACTAAAAATCTCACCTCCCCTCCTTTCCCCTCCAAAACACTCGAACCAAACTGACTATTAGGGGGGTGGTATACCAAAATACGCCACCCAAAAAAGTTTGTTGGTACATCAACCACTTAATCTTGCTCATATTACACATCAACTGAAACAACAAGAAAGGAACAATATCAAATACTACTCAAGAATCACATTACAATGATAAAACAGACTTTGTGTATGGATTTGCAACTTGTTCTCGGTCATGGTACACATTCCAAGGATAAAGGAGACTTTGCGTGTGCATTTGCTACTTGATATGATTCACGATACACATCGTAAGATAAAAAGAGAAAAAGAAACAAGAAAGGATAAACATCAAATACTACTCAAGAATCACTTACCAAAGATAAAGTAGATTTTGCGTGTGAATTTGCTACTTGATCTGGGTCATGGTACACATTCCAAAGATAAAGCAGACTCTGTGTGTGCATTTGCTACTTGATCTAACTCACGATACACATCATAAACTAAAAAAAAGGAAAAGAAACAAGAAAGGAACAACATCACATACTACTCAAAATCACATCCCGAAGATAAAGTAGACTTCATTCGTGGATTTGTTACTTAGATAATGAGTGCACAGCTACTGCATTTTGCAGCTGTGGAGGATCCAAATATAAACCTATACTGCTTTTTATTATTTTGATAGACAAATGTTCTACTTACTTGGTTTGGCTCCTAGTTTGCATTATAAGCTAATTAACCGAAGGAACAAAATTCACAGAAGGAAAGATATCAAATACTACTAGATTATCACGCCTTAAGGATAAAGTAAACTTGGTGTATTAGTGCTTTAGCCTAGCTCAAGATATGCATGCGACCCAAATTATGGAATCGTCACTATGTGAAAACTCAAGAATACGATTAACAAAAATTAGAAAAGGTACAAATTCATATTCATGCAACCTTCATCCACGAATTGAATTACAGGCCAATTTCAAAGTTGTTCAATTTATATCACCTCAACACCAAACTAGCCTAAAAGGGTAAAACCATTCAAACTAGCTTTTTACCATTTAGCATAAAATGTACATAACCAAGACATAAAAGAAAACTACCGCAAAGCACCCATAATGATCTAAAATTACTCCTCCACATAGCCTTCTAGATACGACCAATCACAAACTCCGTCACAACATAGCTTCACCTAATTGTAGGAGGAGGAACCTACTGAATATATCGACTAGAAGAGATATTCATGTCCATTCAAGGCTCAGTGAGTACCCAACGAAATATAACGTTTCATTGCTATTGTAAAATAACATATAAAATTAATCAATTATTTATTTGCTATAATGACATACTTGCAAGACGGAGGGAGTACATTGTTACTTAAAATTTAAGTGGTGAGAGTCATTGAATGAATGTATAAAAAAAGAGTAGCGATATATGTACAATTATTTGTGACAACTTTCATTTTCTCTCTTCTCATTGGTCTAAAACAATAGAGAGAAAGGAAGAGAAAGAGAATAAGAATATGATGTGAGTATGAGAGAGAAAGTTGTCAAAAAGTTATAATAAAGTGGTTGCACAAATATCATTTCTCATTAAAAAAAAGGAAAATTCTATGGTGAAGTCATGAAAATGACTTTTTTAGTAAAGTTAACACTATAACATCAAAAATGTAACGAGTAACACCCCACTCTTTGTACAATGGCATGAAAAGTCCGGTCCTCATAGTATCATCAATTCATCAGATTAATAAGACTACACTTAATCTAATTTTATCCCACCTTGTTATAAGGGTAACACCCAACAAAGTGTAACACTTAAGACTATCACATAATATCATCAACTCTGTTTGCATGTTAAAGATTCCAACGATAAAATAGTACCTGCAAGTCCAAGATGTTGCAAGCATTACTAGATGAATTACTATTGATCATTAATCAGTAATCAACAATTTAGAAATGAATCAAACATTAAATTCAAAATTAACTTTTCCAAAAAGTCAGTTTCCTAACTTCACCGTAGGAGTTCCCTTAAAAAAATCATACTAAGATAATCTTTAAGTTAAAATAACTATTAAACTCTTTTTTTATTGCTCTTTACTTGTTGGACAAGATTTGATCACCGGAAAAAATGTTCGGAGGCTACACTCAGCTCATACAGACACGAACAACTTGATTTGTCGTCTATACTAAGAAATTCCAAACGTAGGCAGCACCACTAAATTACTAATAACAATATTTAGCACATTTCTAAAAAAAATAAAAATAATTAGCCCATAAAAATATAATACAAGACTTATAAAAAAAAAAAAAAGTTAAATCAAGTTTTACTAGTTTCATGTTTTACTACTTCATTAGTTTGGATGATCCGCTCAATCTAATAATCAAAACCAACCCATATTTTATCGAACCTGTTCAAATTTAGGTCCAGCATGGGTTCGGATAATAGATTTACGATTTCTGAATCCAACCCCGTCAGAAAAATTGTTAATTTTTTTATTTTTGATTATGTAGTTTCTTTGTCTTAATATTAAAGTAAATTTACAATTTTGAATAGTGAAACTTAGTCTACATATTAAAATTTTTGTGAAATAGAATGTGATTGAATTATATATTCTTTTTTATTTTTCGTTTAAAAGTTATGTTTAATCTCTTGTTGGCCCAACCTAACTCAATCCATTCATCATAGGATTGATTTAACTCGGGGATTGACATTATAAAATACAAGTATTTTATCTAATTCAAATAAATTAAATTTAATTGGGTCGGGTAATTAGGGATGGGAATAGGCTAGGTTGACCTACAGGGGCCTACGGCCTAGCCTACGACAAGCAGGCCAAATTTTTTTTCTTAAATAGGGAAGACCTAGGCGTTTTTAAAAGCTTATTTAGCTTAAAAGGCCGGGCCGCAAGCTATTACAAAAGCCTTGTAGGCCTATTAGACCGACTTACTTATGTAAATATGAATAATATTATTGATATTATATTATATACTCTACTTTGAATTAAATTATAAATTTGTCAACTTTTAAAGTAATTTAAGCTTATTAGTTTATATTATTTTTTCGCATATTTAAATATATTATTATAAATTAGAATTGAAATATGATATAATATATCGTAAAGTTCTCTAAAACTTCTGTTAAATATTAAAACAGAGTTTAATATCATTGATCTGTTATCTCGCTAGTCTATTTAACCTTGAATCACACTACTTATTTAAAGATGTTCATATGAAATAGGCTTTTGAACATGCTAGCAGGCCTAATCAGGCTTTCATAAGGCAAGACTCAGGCCTAAAAAGTAAGCTTACGACAGGCCGCAGACCAAGCTTAGGCCTTACAAAAATTTGACAAACTAAGCTTAGGCCTTGCAAAGCCTAACTCAACCTAACCTATTCTCATCCCTACGGTAATGGATTTGGTCAAAATCAGTCCACTCGAACGTGAAAACACCCCTAAATGTAGATTAGAAGATTTTCCCTTCGATAAACTATTTGCCATCCTAAAATGTTCATGCGGCAACACTTGCATATGAATTGGAGAGGTAAATGTCAATTGTCAACTCATCCACTTTGTATAAATCCACTTAGATAATTGTACATCTACAGATTTATGCCACACCAATAAAAAAAACTTACCACATTACCATTGTTTTAAAAATTTGAGTCGAGAGACAAAAAATTTGATTTGAAAAAGGAGGATCAATTCGATAAACCGATAAAAATATGAAGACCAAAACTGCAATTGATGTCACATTTGTTGCATAGAGAGTAAAAACAATTACCAGCCTTATAGATTACATCAACATAAATTTTTTCCCCTTCATTTTGATTCACTAGGAATCCAAATAAATATATGTTTGCGCATAGTACATGTGCATGTTAGCATGGTTATGAGACTCCTCTTCACAAAGGCTCCAAGAACAAACTAGCTTTAGGATACAAGCCAACATCTTTGAGAGTCATTCTCATTTGATCAACACCATAAACCCTTCTAGGAAAATTTGATATGAGTCTGTAGTTCCCAATTCCAGACAAACCTAATGAATCGATATATGAGAAAATTGACTGAATTTTGTCTGTGCATAGGAAAGTATGTTCTCTTCTTTCTCCATTTGGAAACCTTATCAGTATCTGCAACAAAAAGTTTGACAAACATATATACTCAAGCTCACACAAGTTCATAATTTTTTACATGTTTCTTTGTTGTGCAAGACTAAAATTTATTACCTGTGCAACTTGAGTCGTGTTCCCCCTACTTGTGATTCCCTTGCCATTCTTTTCACTAGTGGATCCATTTCCTTTGTTATTCTCACGAAATTTACTAACATTGACAGGGTTGTTCCTTAACTTCTCATAATTTCTAGTGTTTTGAGTTTCCACTGGTTTATGAGCTCTCTCTCTTGAAGGTAAACTTTTGATCCTTTCTTTTTCCTATATTTAACTAGGATTGTTAGTTTATTATTGTTTAGGAATAAAATAACAAAAAACAAGTATATTTAGTTTGAGCTTGGAGAATCCTAAGTTTTTTGCAATCATGCATCTGGAGCTACATCCAATACATTTCAAGTTTCAATTGCATATTTTGATTTTTCGCTATTGAGTTGAAAAATGAGCGGTCTTATCTTGATCGGACGGCCTGTGATGCATGGATGCACCAGAATTCCTAACCAAGATAAATTCATATTAGAAGTATACACATTGAACTACCTTGTCTATTTTCAAAGCCTCAAGATATGCAGCATCTTGTTCTTCTCTGAGTTTACGATCAGCTCGGATCTTTTCATCTCGCTTAGCTTTATCACTTCTAAAAGCCAGCCCTTGTTCTTCCAATGTTGTTTGTAGAATCTCAACTAGCTCTGTTGGTGAGAGTGGTCCCTCTAGCTGAACACACACACACACACACACACACACACACAAATACAGATTAAAGAGAGACATGGATGAGTGTTACATTTTCCATTTCAAATATATAGTAAACTTTGACTTTAAATATTTGGTGGTTGCGAGAAGTGATAGGGTCGGAGAAAATTCTCTGGCTACATTACAATACCCCGCGCCTTAATACCTTATTATATTTTTATGTTGGACCTAATTCATCCGTAGAAAACCAACTTATAAGGTCTATGTGTCACTTTTCTTAACTATTTTCAATGTGGGACTTTGATTTTTTCTAATAAAAATAACAAATTGCATTAGAAACATCTAAACAATAACAAACTATATACATCCATTTCTTGAAAAAATCTTGCATATTAAATTCATAACAAAAATAAAAGGCATTTGTGTGAGAGTAAGTAATCAAACCTAAAAATTCAACCAACCTGTTGCAACACAATCATGCTATCATTAGGAGCAGGACTTATGACAACACAACAAGGAAAGCTAGTAGGCCTTAGTTTTGAAACCATTTGCAAACCCTCTCCTCTATCTGTAAGTGCACCCCAACAAACAAAATTCACATCAAGAAACTGAATCACTAGCTCCGAACACAGAGTTTCCTTGCAGAACACGTTTGCAAAAGGGTGGTCTACTGAATGAAGATAGATGAACACAAATTTTTGATCTTGTTCTGCTAACTTCATAGCTTCGTTGAAACGACAAGCATAAAAGAAGGGATGTTTGTTGCCATATTGTTGCTCAAAATTATCATGAAAAGCCCATTCTTCTGGAGCTGCTAAGGAATTTTGAGGTTGTGGAGGGTCTAAAAATTGTAGTGGAAAGTTTTCATTTTGATTTCTTCTTCTTCTTCTTCCTATTCCTACAAAGGTCATTATGCTTCGAGGAAGGCTTGTCATTCGGCGAACTATCCTATGATCTCTTACAGTTGATGACATTTGTTCACAATGATATATCAGATGAAATATTTCTACCTAGAAGCAATTATTTCAATTTATGTGTTCTAATGTAACATAATTATGATGTGAAGATTTAGAGTCTCAAAGAAGTGTGTGACTATAAAAAAATCAAGGGAATCGAGATTATCATTTAATGTTTTTCTTTGATAATTTATTTCTATGGAACATATGCAAGAGGATTGTAGGTATATTGAAATGTCACTTCTTTTGTCTTATCTTTCTTTGAGAAAGTATAAAGAAGATTCTTTGCTTAAGGCTAAATCTTCCGTTCATCTTTCAAGTTCTACTTCAACACTAGATATTACTTTACTTTATGAGTAAGACCATTAGGGAGGGAGTACTCATGTACATATATGCTGGGATATGGTGAATATGGCATCAAATTTTTTTATTTTCGTTTTTCTCTTTGTTCTTTTCATTTTTGTTACCATGATATTGGTACGAAGTTTCTACCATGTTTGGTAGTGACTAATCTCTGTCGGAGAATATGTAGGATATATAAAGTGAATTCATCCTTTTTAACCGGACTTTTCTATACACATGAACTAGAAAACAAACTCTTGATCAAATGTTTAAGGGACTAAAATCCCTTACTTGAACCAATCTATTGTTGGTTCTCTTTGTTCTTCTTTAACTATTCCGCAATTAAAGTAGAAGAAAGAAGAACATATTTATATGCCAAATGATAACTGAACTTTGCTTTCTTTTTTGTGAAGACTATTTTGGAACGACCAAACCCAATTGTTTTTAGTATGGGTTTGAAATAAAAGATGTGTTTGATATATTAAAAAAAAAAAGTGACAATTTCAGTTGTACCGTGTTTAATTGTAAAATTAATTTTAAATACATGTAAAATTGTTTTAGATATGAATGGTCTGTAAGGTCTAACTCAACTAACAATGCCGATTTACTAAACTGAACACCTTCATCCAGATTCATATCTTATACCTCACAATTGTGTTTGTGAGTACTTGTCACTTCATCTAAAATCAAATAAGTATGTAAATAAGTTCAAAATAAAAAATAAAAATTGAAAAATATATATTCAATGACTTGGATTAAAAATTGAAAAATAATTATATGGTTAACAACAAAAAATGAAACATGTAACAAGTTCATCTTCCTCTTCACGATACAACACTCCCTCTTCCTCTCACCACTGCTAGCCGTTGTCATCCCTCTTTGTCTATCCCAATGTTGATTGATGTCATCCTAGTGTCAACATCAAGAGCAAAACATTCAAAGAAAAATGACGAAAGCATTAGAATGAAGAGAAATTGAAAGAGAGTATAAGAATGGGTTGCAGTGCGAGACGATGCAAAGCGTGGCGACGAAGAGGAGAACATGGAGCAGAAGGGTTCGTTTGATTAGTGTGGAAAAGATGCAAAAACCTTTTTTTTATCAAACAATTATTGATTATTCAATTTTTAATCTCATTTCTTGAATTTTGTTGCCACATGTCCCATGATGAACATGACTAATTGCCTGTTTGGTTTAGCGGTCTATGGCCCAAACGCGCGTCTCAAAGACAACTAACTGTAAAAAAGTAGAAGTTGAAAAACATAGCATCCACGGTAACGTGGTTTTCTACCGCGATTTTGTGTAAGACAGCGTCATACCAAACACAATATAAATGGAGGATGCACTAAATTGAGGAGATCTTAGCTTTGACTAACATACCAATATTAAAAAGAGAGGGCAGATCAAACTACTCAAGCCTGATGGTGAAGAAAACGAAATTGCTTAAATGTATTTTTCATCTCTTATTTTTATTTATTTATAATTTTAGTTCTCTAACTTTTAAATAAGAATCGATAGTTTATCAAGTTTTAATTATTCACAAAATTTCTCCATAAATAAATTTAAACTTACTTTTGATGATGACATGTTAATTAATATTGAACTGACAAATCACTACATGATATTTATAAATAAATAAATAAACCAGCTAGGTCATTGGACAATGCATATTTTTTTGGGAAATATGTTATTTTACAATTTCACTTTTTTTTTTATGTTATGTTTTGTTATTTAAAACAATAATTTAATATAATGGAAAATAAAATAAGATTATAAGTTTTAATCCACGCCACCCTATAATTTGTTAGTTTATTATTCAACTTGTAATATCAACAAAAATAATCCTAAACTTTAATGGTGGAGAGAATTTCTGAAGTTTTAAAAATTGAGGACTAATATTAAGATATAGAAATTGTGGCACTAAAACCGCTCAACCAAAACAGAGAAATAAATATGCATCTATCATAGGGTTTTTGCTAGCAAATGTTTTAAAGACATTGGTTAAGGAACTCATAAAAAAATTATCTTAAAAATACAAGTCAAACATATATAAAAGTCATAACTAAATTTTAAATATAAAAGTTACTACTTTTGGATGCTTAAAAAATGTTCCAAAAACACTTGTTAGCAATTTTTTTTTAATAGAACTTGTTAGCATTTTCTTTAACTTAAGCTAAACCAAATAATGTGGAGTAATTTAGTAGAATACTTGAATGAAAAAGAGAGGGGTGGGTATTGTTTTGTAGGGTGCTTTAATAGTTGAATTTGCAACACATAGTTGGATAAACAATACCAAAATTATCATAGTTGGATTAACAATTCTCAAAATGAGGAGCCTATATGAATGAGTGTTGCTAACACATATCATTTTTTATTTATTATCCATAAAATTTTCAAACATTATAATAAGTCAGGTCATGCGACAATGATTGATAATCTACTTGCTTTCATCATAATTAATATGAAAGCTTATAAATTTATTAGCCCTCAAATCCTTTACCTATTTCTTTCAAGACATCATTACTTGTGGCTTTACTTTGTCAAATGTGTTGACAGAAGGTCTCTCTAGTGCTATTGGCACTTAATTAGTTTTCAGCAGGCCAGAGAAATTTTGAAGGAACATTTACTAGTAGGGTTGGTGTATTTCCTCTTCCTCTTGCTATTGCCTTTTGCAATTTTGTGAACGAATTAGTAATCAAACCGAAATATATGGTATCTTTTGCTTATGTAGCTCTCTAGTCTCTACCAATATTGAATAATTATAATTAGCTTTCTAATAAAGCTCATATTCTGGTGTCACTAAAAGGTCCTAGAACTTTCATCTTTTTATTTTGTCTTCACAACGTAAACAGTAAGATTGCTTATATACCAACACAAAACACATCACATGGCCTCCACATTCAGACCCAAATGACCTATCGTCACATTCAACCCACTAAGGTCATAGTGGCTTAGGTGTATGGATTATCTTATGCAGCACACTATTGTAACAGACTATATTCAATCTTTCCGATAATTTGCCGAATGTTTCAATATTATTTCTCGTGGTATCCATTGGGGTGAGAATATAAGTTGCATTTTTTGCTCACAATTCTCATTGAATTAGGCTCAACCCAAATTTTATGATTGTATTAGAGTTTATCTTTAATTCGTTAGATCATCGGCTATCAAAGAACCATTATGCTACATTTTAGATGTTCAATCATAAACGTAGGAAGATGTATTAAAAGTCTCGCATTAAATGAGATAAATTTTAACATGAATTTATAAGTGGAGATAGTTCTAACTTTACAAACCAGTTTTATTGAATTATATTCGACTCAAAATATATAATTGAATATGTCAAATAATATTAGAATATTAAAATTACCGAGTTTGAAAAAAAAATTATACTCCCACTCTTAGAAATCGTGGTTGGGCCTAACACGACCCCACAAAACTGTTTTGTGATGTAAGGATTGCCTCCACTATTAAACACATGTTTAGGTCATCATTTTTCTGATGTGGGGCTTTTTGACACATCCCCTCACAACCAGCACTATTGGGCTTGATTCGTAGACATAAATGATTAGTGGAAGCGAAACGTGTGTTAGCCTGTAATTTTGACTGGCTCAATTAATGCTGTCAACATGTGTTGACTTTTGTCTTTTCGGGATTCAAAGTTTTTTTCTTCAAGACATAAGCTATAAGCCATAAGATATGCATTCGTCGAAGTCAAGCAGTTACTGGCGAGGAGGGAAGAATTTGAATTCAAAAAACAGTGGTTTTCTTAGTGAAGACGTGGGGGACAAGCAATTTTCGATAGACGATGTGTTGATCGTGGCAGTTGGACTTTTTTAAGTTATTTTACTATGTATAAATAGTAGTTTTCCATATGTAAATAGATCGCAAATCGCTTATAGAATTCTAGCACTCAAATTACCGGCGTCTAAAGAAAAGAGTCGTACAGAATGTATGTAATCTGATTTGTCGAACCACCTTTACATTAATGCAATTTACCTTTTCTTTAAGTTTATGTGTTTTAAACTTTTAAGTCTTTTACCTTTACTTGCATTTTTTCTTTACTTTTTTCTGTCGAAAGACACCGCAAATTCGTCTTGTTTATAAAGCAACCTATGAATCTAATGAACAGTCACTCACTTTCTGAAAAAACTTTGTTCAACATGTCCTTCCTAGGATTTCTAGTTTGATCCTGCTTGTAATAACCAAAACCAACTCTTCTTGTTTACCAAAAACACCGGTAAACAACCTGATAGCAGGTGGCTCAATGGATCTTAGATAGGCTCTAATACAATCTTAAAAATCATGATTGGGTCTAACACAACCCCACAAAATCAGCTTATGAGTTTAGAATTGCCTCCACGTTTAAACACATGTTCATGCCATCTTTCATTCTTCATGTTTTTGTGTGTGGCTCAGAGAGAGAAACTTGTGATAGCAAAGGAGGTAACTTTAGGGTTGAGTCTCTTTGTTAAGAAGTTCTCTTGGGTTAGGAAACATTGTAAACACCTTGAGCAGTGGGATTTACCATTGGAAGGATAAAAAAACTTTGTTTTGTGTTTTCTCTTAGGATTCACTGAGAGTGTGGGTACCTTGAAAAAGGGTAGAAATTAGGTTTTGTTCTTTGTGAGCTTTTATGCTAATTTCTTGTAACTCCTTTATATCACTTTCATCTTAGTGGATTGAAAAGATGCTCTCTCCCCCATAGTAGGTCATATTGGACTGAACTAGGTAAACAATATTGGTGTGTTTGTTTCCTTCTTTCATTGCTTATCTTTATTGCTTTGATTATGCTTGTGGTGTTGCTTTGTACTTAGATTTAGGCTTATAAATTATTGTTGTTGCTTGAGGCTACTTTACTCATTAATTATTACTTCTTTTACTCCACACATCTTTATTTCATTGATACGATCTTGGCTAAATTCACGACAATATAATTTGATGATATTATGTAGAGTATTTTTACGTAGTGCTATCTATCAAATTTTAATTATAATATCTTAAAAGTTTAATGCAAATTGACTTGTATGTATAAGAGTTTTTTTTTTAATGTTCAAATTCTTCGGTATATGATTCATATTAAGGAACTAAAATTAGTATTTTTCACATATTTTAGATACTAGCTCAAATCACCATGAACAAATATTAGAAAGACTAATGTCAAAATAGGAGTAGCAATTATCTAAAGTAAAATTTCCTATAAAAGCAAGCAAAAAATTTACAAAAACCAATTAGAAATTTGTAGGTGAAAATCTATTTGGGTTGACCTAGTGATGCTGGATTGAAACCTTAGAGTGTGTTCATCTTAAGATCTTGAATTCGATTCTCCTCAATAACAATTTTAGTGGATTTGGGCTAGTTTGACTTCTTTAAAAATAAAAATTGTAGGTGAATTTATTTAGGGCAACAAATTTTAAAAAATTGAAAGAATGGCATGATATATTTTATTTGGATAAATACAGTATGGTATATGATTATATAATATAATTCAATTTCACTTAATTTTATTTTGTAAATAAAATATTTTATAGCTTCTTTAATTTAAGAGCTAAAAATAAGTTATTCCCTCCTCTCCAAACATATACTCAATAAACATCTATATATATTTTATTTACGTCATCATAACTTTTTTTGGTTGTAATAAAGACAATATATGTCACTTTTATTGCAAGTAAAAGGATATAATTTACAATCACAAGGTGGGATAAGACAAGGTTTCACATTTCTTACACCAAAATTTTCATTTATTTGTAGCACCCATTAGTGTGAATATATAATATGGGCTTCTGATACAGTGAATATATATAATTGTTTGTATTTATTCTTTACAAATTTTAAATTGCTCATGATACTACTTATTCTTTTTAAAAGCATGGCAGCCTTTAGCAAAATCGAGCAATTGATTCTATATAGCTAAAGCCATAAAATCGCACATTCGGTGTAGGAATTCTGAATAAGTTCTAGGAATCCATGCAAGTTGATTCAATACATTTGAATTTTTATCTATTTAATTTTGCAGATGAAATTTAATACTATATTTATTGACACCCACTTTTTAAAAGGGCACTGTTAAAAGAGGGAAATAGATTCTATGCTGCATTTGTATCACAGAGTTACAGATTTTTTTTTTTTCTGATTACAAACCAGTGGTCTTTATTATTTAAAATTAATTGTATAATTTTAATTATCCAAACCTTAAAAATTTAATGATATTTTTATTGCAAGGAATTTGAGACCTTAAAAAGACTTGGTTGATGTTTTGAATTATGTTAAATCGTATATTTGCTAAACTCATCGTCAATTCAAATATGTATTTATAAAATCTCTTTCGATTTGATTGTAGGTTTCATACTGCACTCAATGTGGACCAATATTCATGCTGATTGCTACAGCTTATTCTCAAGTATGTAATTTCGTTTCAACATACATTTAGTGAGAGACCGAGTGAGTGGGTGTTTGTGAAAAGAAGAGAGACAAATAAAGAACAAGAAAAAGGGAAAAGAACTGTAAGTGGGAAGCATCTCCATTACACTGTCAGTGTCACGACACTTAAAAGATAAGCGGTGCTTGGTCCCATGCTTTTATGCTTCACATCACAACACAAAACACTAAACTAGCTTAATTAGTGACCATAACTCTCAGCCCAAGAGAATTTTACTAGCTTGATAAGCTAGGTAGGGAAGAATATATCTTTCTGAATCTATTTGCTTAGTTAATTATTTGCTACATAATGGTAATTATTTTATCAAAATCAAAACTTTGACTGGCTTGGTAACATGCAGCCCTTTTAGACGTGTGTGAATGATTCTTATCTTTAAGCACTTTTGATGGTCTTAGTTTTTTATATAATTTAAAATTATGAAATACTAATAACAAACTCTAACACAGTTTGTTAGTTGAAATTTATTTAGGTCATGTTGAATTTACATGAGGTACTCATGATTTCGTGTGACCTATTTTTCAAAATATTATGAATGGGATGAATTTGAGTTTCAACCAATAAGAAAAATAGTACAATCTAATAGCACTTGATGAGAGTAATCAAGCATAGTTATATGTTCAACGGTCCGGAAACCTGAGCGATGTTAAATGTGTTTAACCTGACTCTGATACCATGTTAAATGTGTTTGGATCTCATCCCAAAAGCTAACTCAAAAGATGAAAGTACTCAAACATATTTGTATACTCAACAGCCTGAAAGCCTGAACAATATGAGACTAACGACAAACTACTTATGTAGGAAAACTGGCGGCGCGTATCGAAGATGAAGTGGCGCGCAAGAAAGGCTCACTTGGAATAGTGTAGATTTGGCATTCGGTGTCGGATTGACTCGAATTATACCTTTTCGGAAAGCGTCAGACCTCATGCGCATAACTCATCGCTTTGCCATGATGTATGGATGATTTTAGTCATTCGGAGGCATCTGAAGACGCAAAACCGCATTTTAATATTTCAGCATATTTATTATTTTTCTGATTTATTTCAGTTTTTTATTTTCTGGCCATTCGGGCTTGTTATTTCTCCTGGTATTTAAACAGAACTTTCGTAGCCTAAAAGACACTTTTTCATTCAATAAAATTATAGAGAACTTTTCTCAATTCTAATGGATTTCGAAAACTCTTATTTAATAGGTTTCTCGCTTGCAACATATCTATTTATCTTTTACGTTTAACGCTTGTTAATCCTTGCTTCCGTTCTGCGTCAACTACCTCATGCCTCCAAACCAATTTCAACATATATGTTGGTTAAGGTCTTTTATTTTTTTTCATTTTGATTGAGCTGGACATTGTTAGTTAATGTCTAAAATTTCTTTTATTTTGTTTTTATCTTTTGTATGAACAATGTCTTAAATTCTTAACGAATGGTAGTCTACCAAAATAAAATCATAATGACTTGCACTTTTTACAAAAAAGAAACAAAAAGAATTCTTATTGACTCATGTATAGATGTAAGAAAATTAAACGATCAAAAGCTATGCAATGATACAAATAATGCAATAAAAAAACACAATGATGATTTCTTGGAATCGCCCAAAAGAAGTAAAAAGATAATTTTTGGACAATTTTAAAACACTTCAAAAAGTTTTTAGGTAAAGATTACGTTAACAAGTGTCTAAAAAAACATTGTTTAAGAAATTTATTATAAGAAATTGTATCTTAAAAATATAAATAAAACACATAAAAGTAATAATTATATAATTTTTTATACAAAAGCTATTACTTTTGGTTGTTTAAATAATGGCGCAGAAACACTCCTTAGCATTTCTTGATTGTTGGTTTGTCAAATAAGAGTCTTTTCCATGGAAGGTGTACTCCCCCATTAGCACCCCTCCTCCTAGGCAGAGTGAAATTTGTTGGCGCCTATATTGAGTAGTGAGGCAAGTATTTCGGTTTGAATTCGAGCCTCATCGTATTAATACATTATAATGCTGGGGATTGGGCTCTTGATCAATCTGTAACAAATTAAAACTCCAACTTTAGTTTATTACGTCGTTGAAACCTGGCTCACTTTGTAAACTCAATTTTGTTGGTTTTAAACATATTTTCCATTTAAAGTAAACAAATTTTTTTTACCAAGTAATAGAGGAGTAGTAATTTTGACCCAAAAAAAGAAAGAGAGTACAGTATGTAACAAACGACCTATTTAATTCTCAAAGGACTGGCTAAAAACAGAGCCTCCGGGCCCCATATCAGTTTATGAATTGTCATCCGTCGGTACACAGTACATTGACTCCTTTGACCGTCCATTGACATCAGTTGACTTAACGGTATTTCTTACGTCAAACTACTCAGCTAAACTTGGTCTTTGTATTGTGAAAAATAGGTAAATACTCCTAATCATTGCATTAAGCTAACTTCACATATTTTGTATTTACTCTCTCAATTCAAAAATAAACGTCATTGAATGTTTGTATCACAAATTAAGAAACTTATAAATAAAGTGCTGAAAGCAACAATTATACAAATTTGTCCATGTTTCTATCGAGTATTAAGTGCATAGTGTTTGGAATCAGGTAATTATGCACACACTATTAATTTAATATTAAACTAAAAAATAACTAATGTTAACAACACTTCGTATAGAATGGAGAGAATGGTTTTTAAACTTTGTCCGCTCAAAAGAAAAAAGGAAAAAACAAAGAATGGAGGGAATAGCTATTAAAATTGTGAAGTGAGGAAATAATTATTACGATCTGATTTGAGGTGGATCAAGATCGATGAGCGATATTGGTGAGAACGCGATGGAAGAAGATGATGGAGTTTCTCAATAGAGAGTGTTATACTCCCTCCGTCCCAAAATGTATGACGTTTTGGCCATTTCACACAAATTAAGAAATGCAATTAATATTGTGTGGAAAAGAGATATTATGAGTTGTTTTACAAAATTGCCCTTAATAAATAATATGGGAAAGATAAATGAAAGAATTGAAAGAAGAGAGAGTAATAAATAGTTAAGGTTATAATAGGAAAAACAACATTAATATTGCATTGGTATTGTAAAGCGACATATAATTTGAGACAAATTTTTCTCTCTAAAGCGACATACAATTTGGGACGGAGGGAGTGCTATACAAACACTCAAAACCATCAAGTCAATTTTTGACTGAGGCAAGTGATTTGTTTAATGATATGAATGTGTATCTTTATAGCAAAGGTTTCAAGAGAAATGAGTGAAAAAATTCATTCAGGTCGTCGAACGATTTACGATTGGGTCCGCAGATCACCCTCTAATCTTCATCAAGTGAAAGAGTAGTGTATGTGTCATGTGTGTTGGTGGTGCAGCGTAAATTATATGCTCCCTAATAGTAGAGTCTATTCGGATGGACATTAGGTATGTCCATAACACAATTATTGATTATTTACTTTCTTTTTTTTTGACAAATATTGATTATTTACTTGGTCGTTCATCTTTCCCTTTTATCAAATACTTGATCTCATAGTTTTCGTGAGCTTAACTCAGTTGGTAGAGACAATACATAATATATGCAAGGTTCAGGGTTCAAACCCGGACACCAAAAAAAAAACTTGATCTCATATGTATTTTTATCTTAAAAAACAAGTGCCATCTCTAATTTGATTATTGATTTCAACAACAAAAAATGGATTAATGATATTTAATTTTAGTTGTTAGTTTGATATTTTGCTTATTTGAGCGATCAAATCTAAAATGGTGATTGCCCAATAAATTATATATAAATGTGTTTCCTACAAAATAATAGATGTTGTAAATGGGGATTAATTAGTATTTTTTTTGGTAGTGCGGATTAATTAGTATAATAAACGTGTTGTTGTGGTAGAAGAAAAAAGTATCTCAGTTTAGAGTGTGACAATTGCAATTTTTAGATGACACTTAAATATTGTAAAATAAGTTGACGAATATAATAGGATCATAAATAAATTTTCACTTATTTATGGAGCCGTTAGTGTAAAATAAGTTGAACGAATATAATATCAAGGCTAAATTATTGATTTTGAGTTGTTGTCGGGATTGAAACTAAATTTCATGAAAACTTACACTATGGTGATTGAATCAACCCTTTTAATAATCAACTATGTGTTTCAGTTTTTCAGCAAAAGGAGGACACATTAAAATAAAAATTCTTGACAAAATTAAACTTCTCTTATTGGTGGTTAAAAGCGAACCACATCAATTTTGCTTTTAATTATCATTCGTGATGGCTTCATCCACTCTCTTGTTTGAGAATCATTATGTAACGAAGATTGTTATGTCTCCATTTTGTTTTTTCTGTCACCTTTGCTTTTGATGTAACTTGAGACTTTTTTCTGGTTCTTTTTTGGCACTTCTTATGCCAGAAAGAACCGGTGGTTAATTCAATATAATCCATTTTACCTTCTTTAAAATAAAAAAAAATCAACCATGTGATTATCCATAAGTTGTTGTAGTTGATGTTTACTTCTTCCTCTCATCAGTACTAGACTACTGGTAAGTGGAGGAGCCCTTCATGGGCTGGGGTGGGCTACGGTCCACCATGAAAAATTAATAATTATAGGTCTAATTTTAGATTTTAAATAATTTTGTGACGTTTTTTTATTTTTACCACATCCAAATCTCCGTAATTGGTGTAATGGTCCACCTAGAAAAATAAAAAAAATAAAAATCATAGGTTCATTTTGTGAGATTTTTCAAAAGTTTTAGATTTCGGCAGTTTCAAAAGTGGTTTACGTGATTTTTGTCATGTCTATGCTTGACTGGTTAGCAGAGGTTTACATGCCTTCTAATTTATGGGGGTTTCAAACTTCCCTTATATTGTTTGTCAACTGAAAATTATTCTAATTAACATTTGTATTTTAAATAAAAAAAGTTTCATAATTTAGCGGCCCATCCAAACATTTTTTTCTGGCTCCGCCACTGCTACTAGTATTTGTAGTTATTTTTTTACATCTAGTACTAGTAGTCTCGTATTAGTAATACGGTCTTTGGTCATTTATTTTTTAATTGCAATTTTGATCCTTCTATTTTTATTATTTTACGTAATTTATTGTCATATTTGAAAATTTGGCAGTTTTGATCCATTTATCAAATAGTTGGTCTAAAATATGATGATATGATATATTTAAAAAAAAAAGGATTTATGTTTAGAATTTTATCGATCTTGATCTTTTTCTATTATCTAGTCATATGCTACGTCATTTAAAACATATCACATCAGCAATTTTTTAATTCAAAATTGTCAGATTTTAAAATAGAGGGGGATCAATCCTCAAAATGGTGAAAGGAGAGGGGACCAAATAGCAATATAGTTTTTTTATATCTTTTCTTGACCTTTTTTGTTGTTTTGAAAACTAAGGTAGAATTAAGCATATTTTTTGTTTGTTTGTATGTACTCTTACAAAAATATATATATATATTTTGAATAAATTTATTTTTACTAAATGAGTCAAAGGTGATAAATCTATATTGAATTTAATCATATGTATATAATTTATCATTTCTTAATATCTGTTTCAATACTTCAAAAATAGAAATCACTCATCACATAAATAAGAGACGGAAAGAGTAGTACAAGTAATTTATTTATGTATTGCCTGGTACCATTTGATAATTATTGGGCATGGTCCAATAAAAGTTGCTTTGATGTTTGGTGCATATTACAGTGGAGGTAGCTCCATAATCATAAAGTCGATTTATCTTGGGCAGTATCAAATTATGAATTGCAATTAATAATACGGAGTAGAGGAAAGTGAAAGCAGCTATCACCAGGAGAGAGCCACATAATTATTCCGTAGCATTGGAACATGGTATAGGATGACAGCACATAAATAAATCTTAACCATCAATAGATAGATTACAATATTGGAAACGATACCCAGATGAAAGTTGAATTGAAGTGTACTCTACACGAGTGAAAAGACAAATAAATTTGGACCAAACTTTTTTCATACGAAAAAAAGTTTAACTGGTTTAATACTATAAAAGTTATGTAGCTTGGTCAAGCTAAATATTAGTCGTTGAATTAATCCAACTAAGATAATTAATTCAACGATTGATATTAAAAATTTAACTAGTTTAACACTATAAAAGTTATGTAGCTTGGTCGAGTTAAATATCACTCGTTGAATCAATATAATTACTAACATGATTAACTCAACGATCGATATTAAATTTGAGCGTGCAAAAAGAAGTAAATGATATTGTTGCACCATGTAACAACCATGTAGTTGCACGGTGCAACGACTATAGGTGATCTAAATTAGATCTTTTAGCACCCTTAGCGAATAATGAAGAAAGTACCATCATTGTTGGAGAGTTTGGGGGAGTGCTCGGAGCAACAATCGAGCAAGACTCCAGGACCACAAAAGGAGCACTATATATCCAATTTAAAACCTTGGTTATATTAATCATTGTTTTTATTATTATCAAATTTATTCATAGTCAATGTGAAATTAAACCACTCATACTTGAATTCAACGTCTGTGCGTGTTAGTTTCTTGATTAGATAGATACTTCTCATAACCCTTTGGAAGGGTAAATTAAAGTAAAACTTGGAAAATGCAACCCCACCTGTGCACAGGGTCTATTTTGTGTGCTGGTGGTACTTAAGTTTTTCATGGTGTGGGTGCAAAATATTAAAACCATTATATTCTCTCTCTCTCTCTCTCTCTCTCTCTAGTGAGGACCAGTTAGAAAAGAAGGGTTGTTTATAGTTTGAAAACAAACTTGGTAGGCTTTCTTCTTGGCATTGTTCTTCTGTTTTGTATGGACATGAAAGGATATTATTCAGTTTCTTGGACAAACAAATATATGAAAGAGTCATTTTTTTCAGTTCAACTCACAAGAAGACAACACCAATGCAAACAAGAAAATCATGTTGTCTCAGAACAAACAACTACTTCACTAAATCATTCCCTCAAATTGTCTTCTTCTTCTTCTTCCACTTCCCTAAATACTCTATCACCTATTCTACATCTTTTTGTTACTTTGCTTCTGTTTCTTACCTCAATTAGTCCAATTTTGTCACACCCCATTGTCTCTAATTCAACTTCTTCACAAGTACACTCTCACTCCAATTCTAACCAAACTTTTAGACCAGATGTTGCATTACATAAATTGAAGAGAATCAGAGCTCATTTGAAGAAAATCAACAAACCTCCCATCAAGACAATTAAGGCATTTTTCTTTGCTTTTTAAAGTTTTTTTTTTCTTCACGAATCGAACCGACAATGGCTGAATCTCAGTGACATGAATTGAAATTTGTTCACTTTTGTTGCAGAGTCCAGATGGGGATTTGATAGATTGCATTATATCTCATCAACAACCAGCTTTTGACCATCCACTACTCAAAGGACAAAAACCATTGGTAATTACATTTTCATCCAATGTAACATGTTTTATCATAGTCTTCTTAAAAAAGGACTAAGGTTTTTTTTATATAATTAAAGTTTTTGAATTGAATTTAAGAGTAAGAGGCTTAAGGTTTACAGGATCCACCAGAAAGACCAAAAGGGTACAACAAGAATGGAGAAAATGCAACAAATAACTTTCAGCTTTGGATTGATTCTGGTGAAGAATGTCCTAAAGGAACTGTTCCAATCAGAAGAACAACTGAACAAGATTTTCTAAGAGCAAGTTCTATAAGAAGATTTGGAAGAAAACCAAGAGGTGTACGGAGAGACTCAACAGGCAATGGTCATGAGGTTAGTATTAGTACCTAAAATTTACAAATTTTTACTATTTGTTAATTGAAATGTTTTGAAAACTTGAAAAATTGAATTTAACTTACCAAAGTTCAATATTGAATTTAAAAATTAAAAAAAA
>Ga0315913_1002675_pt1 | contig 21109 bp, 9 predicted proteins | sample MpolsnodulesMG_FD_207736 | JGI IMG/M metagenome (GOLD analysis project Ga0315913, IMG submission 207736) | Medicago polymorpha root nodule microbial communities from Los Angeles, California, United States - small nodules | ecosystem: Host-associated > Plants > Roots > Nodule | place: USA... | reverse complement strand
TTTTCTCTCACACAATTTTCAATGCAACTTTAAATTTGTCTTTTTCTTATAAAGTAAGGGAAGTTTAGTAAAAGTGTTATGTCTAATGATTATTTCATTCCATTTCTTAATTTGTGTGCAATTGGCTAAAGCGACACTAATTTTGAAACGGAGAGAGTAAAGTATTGGACTTAAGCTATTGGGCCTTTATCATTACTAAGTTAATAGTCTGTTAGGTTTTATATATATTCTCTTATAACCTTTTGTAGTATTAAGCTATTGTTAACAATATTGAAACCCTAGCCGTCATTATTTTTATCTTTGATTGTCTATATTGTTAACATAATATTAGCAATACACTCTAAACTCTGCGGAATAATTCCCTATTAGAGGTACCCACACATGTAATTTTCTTAATAATAGTGTTTCAAGCATTTTTGCAATATTATTCTCAATGTATGTTTATTTGAAATAAATAATATGTATTTACAAATTAACCTGTTTGATGAATCCAATATAGTAACAGAAGAAACAAATAGTCACCAAGCAGCCATGTAATGATATAAAGGGTCATTAGACAAAAAATACCAAACCATAATGTGATGAAATCACTCAACAACTAACCTTCAAATTGATTTCTGAGCTCTGAATTCTGATCTTTCTGCAATGAAAGTTTCATTGCTAATTCATGCATCTGCAGACCAAGCAAAAAGAAATAAAAAAGAAGGTGATATCAGCAATAAACAATATTGACAAATTAGGTAGAATAATTTGTGTAGAATTATAGTTAATGTGTGTAATGTTACTTCCAGTCAATAAATACCATAAACTTTGTTTTCATCAGTTCAACATATGAAATGTTTATTAATAATTTTCTTTCTCTCATACAGCACATATATAGAATGTGGGGAGGGGAAAAGCAACTTTGAAATTAATGAGGCAAAGAAAGAAAAAAAACAGTTGACAGTTAAGCTGAGAAGCATGAAGCAAATAAGATAGCAACACCTTTCCCTCAGAAGCTTGAAGCCCGATCTCTTCATTTTCCTCTTGCAGAGTTTTACATTTAGCCATTAGCAACTTCCCCATCTTGCTTTGGGAAGTAAATTTTACAGCAGACATTTGATCTTGCAACTCCTTTAGTCTTGTGTCCTTTTCCGCAACTAAATTCTATGATGAGATCAGAAGTCTTGTAAAAAAGAGTTGGAATAAATACCAATGTGAATAATGCGTCTATAAACTAATAAACCAATTCCTAATATATGTAGGAAATTGGGGCATATGATGTATAATTGCAATAAAAAAACAGATTAAAGAATAAATATCATAAGCCACAAGAAAAGGAAATCAAGACACAGTATGTGGGCTATGAAGGCATCAATATTAGGCATGTCTAAAAGCCAAACACAACTCAGAAACTTATTAAGTTTCCTTACGATTCATCACTGAAATTAGAGCTAATAACAGTAGTCAGCTGAAAACCTGTTATACATTTAACACCACCCTACAACCTAGAAGTTATCGTTTTCACCTGTATAGTCTGCATTTAAACCAGATAATCAAACTAGAGAGAATGCTTACCCATTTCCACCTCTCTTTTTTTTTTGCAAATAATTTGATTCCATTTCCTTCTCTAATGCACTCCCTCCGTCTTTAATTTATTATTTTTTCCAAACATACATTAATGGGAGCCCCAAATAAGGACCCCAAATTAAAGGGACCATAGATGACCCTCATCAAATGGTCTAACATTAAAGGATAACAATATGTTTCTTCACTGTACCTATAGGTTGATAAAACTATGACGACAACATGGACCAACATTTTACTAGTACAACCTGAATTAAAACATTTACCCTACTTCATGCCAAAAAAACAAAATTGATTTAAAGCTAGAGCAGAAGATGAGTATGAAACCTTTAACCGCGTGAACTCTTCATGGATTACTGGATCTAATAAGAACCTTCTTGCCTGCAATTTAAATAGCAACCAAACATAAGGCAATAATTTCGGGAGCCCATAAGGGAATAAAAGCTTGGTAGTCAATCCCGGACAGAGGCCGGCTCCAAAAGTGGGATAGCGTTAGTGGGATGACCGCTATTTGATAACTTTTTGGACAAATTACATGAATGATGCCATAAACATATATTTAATGTGAGATTAAATAACTGAAAATGCTCAAAACATTTCACAAAAAGAAATAAAAAACCACAATTCTTGATGAACACATACATTAAAAACCAACAAAACTCAAATAAATGTTCTAGCATGGGAATACAACAAAAAACCATGTCTTATCCCACCAAGTGGGGTTTGCTCCATGGATCAAACAACTGCATAATGTTTTATCATATCTCTATCCACTCATTAATCTCTAGATCCTTCTTAATAGTTTCTCTTATAGTTTTCTAGTTCTTCTTTTGCCTCTAGTGATTTCACTACCCTCCACTGGATCTACTCTCCTCAATACATAGCTACAGCTCTTCTCTCTACATGCCCAAACCCCCTAAGCCGAGTTCCTACCATCTTTTCTACAATAGGTGCTAGCTTAACACTTTCCTTAATAATGATAACAACCACATCTCTGGTATTATTGAAATCATCCAATAATATTGTAATATTGTGCAATCACTTCTCCTATTAAATGCCATACAACATAAATGATTAAATGCAATAAAAAACTGAAATACAAGTAATGAACAAGTCATAAACAATATTTAAGTGGCTCAACAAAGTTTGGAAATCTATTTTGCCCTTCTCAAATTAATATGCATGAATAAGAATGATGAATCATCAAGAAACAAATTTATCTAGAGATACACTCAAATACTTGTATGGTAAACAATACCTGCATTGATGTTGGCTTGAGTTGAGCTTTGAGGTCCCGTACAGCAGACTGGAATTGTTTAGAAGACACGTAAACAAAATTAAATTCTAAAAATAAACTATTTTAGCATACATTGATATAAACCACTAACATCTGTAAAATAATAATAAACAAATTAACATTCAAATATTAATAAATAATTTTAAAATACAAACACCTGACATATGGAAAATGAAAATAGATTTGAACTTTCTGATCAAGACTCGACAATCATATGGAAAGGTTATAATGCTGAGACCAGAATGAATTGGTTTCAAAATTCCTGACTTTTGGCCTCCATACAGTTCCTATAACGAATTGTGAAATGTGTTGTAATAATAGGGTTTAGATAGAGGAAGAGAGAGAAAAAAAGGCTCTCAATAACATTGTATTAGAATCATTGGGATGACCAGCGAAATGACGGACACATTAATTTTCTGTTGTCTATCATTGTATATATGTTGTATTGTATAATGTTTGTTTTAATATGATTCGCTTGTTTCAGTTTCATAATATCCATGTTATCAAAACTTATCTAAATTTCAGTTTCAATATTCATGTTTTACATTTTTAAATTTAAATTTGTTAAAAACTGTGTTATGGGAAAAATTGTACAGAAAAAGATTCAATTCAAACACGGTGGTTACTTTTGGTTACAAAATACTATTAGTGATGCTATTTTTGTAATGACTAATAGTTGGAAGTAGAACAACTCCTAGAGTACTGGTTATAGTATTAGTATTTAGTATTGGCAATACAAACTCATAAAATTGCTAACCCAAACTGAATACTGAATCAGATAAAAATAAACAATGAAATCAATAAACTCATAAAATTGCTTCCTCAATAAATGACAAATTGAAACCACAATATATTTTAAAGATATTCTAAGATTTCTATTTTCTACTATATTTTCATTTACAACAAATATATAGTAATACTATATTTTGTAATGTTCCACTGCTTATGATTTAAGCTCATCAAAAAAGAATGCTTTTAACAGGAGATAACAACAATAAAAAAATAAGCTCCATAAAACATGGCTGGAAAGTAAGCTCTATAAGTATTGCTTGAAAGATAAGATGGATTGAATGCACACTACACCGAGGTGCTAGTTAGTATAACAAAATGATTTTTGGGAAAAGATTACACACAAACACAACTAAAACATGAAAAATGATTTTTAAAAAATCTTAAACAAACGGGCCCTTTTTTTCTTTTAAGGATAAACAAACGGGCCCATAATGACTTGAAAGTTGAGCACATAATATTAATTTGAGTGTAAATTTGAAGTAAATTAATTAATGTTACATTGATAAAGTAAAACGACACTTGTTTGGGAACAAATTATTTTTGCTAAAGCAATGCTTATTTTGGACTGGAGGGAGTATCAAAGAAGCAAATTATAGTGAAACTTAAGTAGACAACGTGTTTGGGATAAATAAAATCATGTATAGAGAATGAATATCAGATATTCTAGTTGTTAGATGTAAATGAGAGTGAGAAAAAAGACCAACTACACTCCAATTTCTTCTTATTCTGTTAATTATATATTCTCTCCTGGGGGAAAAGGATTTACTATAGTTGATGCAAAATAAATAAAACAACACATCCAGATGCTATAAAGAACAGTTTTGAATATTAACTACCTTCAGCTTTGCTATCTCTTGCTCACGTTTAGCAAATGTCACAATGAATGCAACTTCCTTTTTCTTTGCCTTTTCAAGCTGATAACAAATATAAATGTGGAAGGGATCAATAAATATGATCAATGTATAAGGAACCATTTTGAAGCAAAAAATAGAATTTTAGATTCTGAATGGCTGAACCTGATCCGCTAAGGACTCTACTGATGATTTCAGTGCTTGAAGGTAATTAATCACCAATTTGGGTACTAGAAAGCATCAAAAAGAAATAATTTCTCAGATATATATTTAAAACAAAAAACAACAGTAAATACAACTTGATCTTCAATAACTAGTACATCTATGACATATTACTAGCAAATAATTCACGTACAAACTAACCTGGTGTGGTCCCAGCAGGTATGAATGGTGCATTTTGAAATGCAGAGCGCCAATTCTGAATCTCGTATTGTGCATCCTCAAGTTCATTCTTAAATATACAATGATCCAGTAAACAAATTTAGGAAAGAAAAGGCTATAACTAGGACTGTGATTTTCTGCAGTCGAAAATCAACTGCAAGCAATCACAGACATTCAAAAATCTTATTTGATAAGAAAAGCAGATGCAAGTAAACAAACTACTAGATAATTTTCCAACCGTAGAGGATCTGTTTACACCTAGACTGTTATATATGTAACTTTTTTAGAGACTCAAATCCAACAGTTAGTTATGTGAACTCTCTCTCGATGTAGTCAGGATCGAGATTCTACGTAGGATCGGTCGGCCGATGAACGAACGTAAAACACAAGGAACATAACACGGTTCGTAAATAGGATCTGTATGTTTTTGATAGAGTTGAGTGAAATAAATGGAGAAAATAGAGGAAAAACTGAGGAACCAAGCAAAAAAACAGAAAATAGAGGAAAAACAGAGGAACCAAGCAAAAAACAGAGAAAATAGAGGAAAAACAGAGAAACCAGGCAAAAAAATAGAGAAAACAGAAGAAACACAGCAAAAAACAGAGGAAACAGAGGAAAACAGGGCAAAGACGAACCAGGGTAAAGTCTAAGCACGGTCAAGGTGCTGTAGGATGTAGAATTGTACGATCCTACGAGCCAGCACTCGATCCTGACTACAATGTCTATAAGCATTTTATCCCACATGATTCATAGAGTTCACAAACATGACTTTGTAATGTGAGCCATACATGAATCTAACCCTAACTGGCATGTTTGTATTGACATTTCGAGAGCTTATATGCACATTAAATTCCTTAGGCAACAAACATGTTTTGATACATGCGGCAAACGAAAAACTAAAACGTATAAATCATATGACTTATAAGTTATAACTAAAATCCATTTCCTTCAATAACATAATTTAAAAGAATAGTCCATCAATTTAGTCCCTAAAATACCACCCTTTCTCAAATTTAGTCCCTAAACTATATAAAATCCGTCAATTTAGTCCTTAACACCTTATAGCTTAGTCCTTAACATCTTATAGCAAGGACTAAATTGACATATTTTATATACTTTAGGGACTACTTATTTTATTTACATAATTTAGGGACTAAATTGAAGTATTGTTAAAGAAAAAAACTTACCAAGCACGAATCAAGCGTTTCCTTACAGTCTTGAAGACTGCAACATAAAAAACAAACAAACAAAAAAATCCAGTAAGAATTTTAGGCTGAAACAGTTTAGTTGACACAGTCACGCAAAACATTCACATTTCAAAGGATGTATACCTCTCGCGAAGAGACAAAATCATTCCGGTTGTAACACCAGAAGCAGCTTCAACTTCAGCTACCGTTTTGGCCTAAAACATAAACTAACATTAATGCTCGAAAAAAATTGAATAAAATAAAATTTGATTATGTTACCTTCTTTCCGTAAGGATCATTATCAAAATTTCCATCATCAAATTCAGCAGAAGACCTCTTATGACTTACAGTATCTAATTCATAAAAATGAATGAAACATTAAGAAAATGTTGAATAGCATTAGCATTAGCATTAGCATGTGAATTATTTGATGAGAAAAGTAAAACCTGAACGCGTTCCGGTAAATCGTTCTCCGAAATCAAATTCCTGCTGTTGAGAAGAATGAAAGAGAAAAGTGAGATGATGAGTGAAGTGTGAATGAGAAAGGAAAAAGAGAGTTGAGAATTACGTCGTCGAGAGTTGGGGAAGACATGGTGGAGTTGAAAAAACCCTAGAATCGGAGAAAAACTGAGTGAAGTAGATGTTGCTGGTACTTGAAGAGGACTGAGTAGAGAGGTTGTTCTGACGCCAAGTTGAAAAACGGTGAGAGCGAAATTACTCTAACATGTCTGAACAAAGAAATAAAAATTGGGCTTGGGCTTGGGCTTGGGCTTGGGAGAGATAAAAAATGAGAGGGAATTTCTTATCGCATCCCACCATACTATACTTCTCGAGCACCCAACCAATTTCTCATCTTATCCCATTTGGATTCTATAATTTGAAACTTAAAAAAAACCATGTCGATATATGATTCAAGCTCATCCGCCTTCCCCAATTTCTTCAATTGCGTTTTTCAACCTAAAATACTTGACCCCTCCCTCCAAATGTGAATCTTGCTGCCACAATCGACAAACAAGATATTAATTTGCATTTGCTCGAACATTTGGTGTTTCATTTGCGTTTTTTCTGGGGGATTGGATGTGTTCGGATTTTAGATATTGAAACGTGTTCTTCGGCATTTCGGATTCTAAAATCCGAAATAGGCTCGTGGATGCTGAGTTTTGATTTATCTGAGAATTTTGTTTAGTGTTTTGATTTATTTTATATATGGACGCATACCCTAACTATTTTAGAGGTAAATGGATGAGAATGACTGTCACAACTAGGTAGGACCATGCGAGGAAGGCCATACGTGACAGACTCAGACCATCTTATGATCCAGAGCTTGATATTTTCATGCTTACTTGGCTGTAAATATCTTAACTTAAAGCTTATTCGATTGAGCAATTATGTCATGGGCTAATTTTAGAGAAAAAGATATTTGTATAATCATTTTTTGATAACTTCTCTCTCATACTCAGTTTATTGTTTTTACTTTCTAATTTATAAAGATAGAGGTTGTTGAGTAGCAACTAGCAAACTTCAATAACTGATTGGAGTTTAGATGGAAGGTTAATCATCATATGACTATTTTTTATGAAGATCTTGTATGAACGATCAAAGGTCTTTTCGAGTTAAGCTTCATAATCATATGACCTTTCTCGGGACAAAATGATTTTGCTGAGGAGATATAAGAGGAAGCAGTTTGCGGAGGCATTGGGAGTGATATTCGTCACAATCTTGTAAATGACATTACAGAGGCGTGAAGGTGAATATATAAGTCCTATTAAAAAAAATCACGTGCGATGCTTTTATATCAAGAAAACTCACATAGACTTGTCAGAGATGTCCATTTCCTTTCTTCCTTCATTTCTTTTTCTTCATATCTAAATTTTCAGATCCAATATTCTTAAAATTAACGTATCTAATTTTTCGTTGCAATATCTTCATTTATGAGAAATGGTTCAAATCGATGATTCAAAAAACACATGGTCATCAATTCTTCAATGTGAGTCATGATGAATGAACACATGAATATTGCTCATCTATGATAATGGAGTCGAACTTATAGTTTGCACAATCACAAAGTAGTATAACATAAAAGACAACAATGTAGCTGGAGCATAATTTAAAGGCTAGCAACACAAACAAAATGTAAAATAGAAGACCAATTTGAAAAGAAAAATAAAATAAATGACTAATCCAAAAAAAAAAAATTAAGCTAGAAGAACTTAGACGTAATTTTGTCAAAAAAATAGTAGTTAACTTCATATATACAATGCAAAATAAAGATAACACATTTATATGGATAATTTTTTTGTTTTATATCAAATTTTTGGTCCATTCGACCGAACTCATCTTATGTAGAGATAGTCGATTGAGTATAAACTAAATGACAAAATAATTAAGGATTGACTTACACAACATTGAACAAACTTAATGAATATGTTATATGTTGTTCTATGCTCAAAAGCACAAGCTCCATTAAGGTCACGGACTCATTTTCCTATAAAAGGAGCATGCCATACCCTAATTAAGGTATATTTCATCTTTCTACTATTTTCTTCTCTTACTATTTCGTGTAAGAAGTGACTTTGACATTATAGTGTATTTTGCATGTATCTCTCCTTCCTGTCAATAACACCACATTATAGAGGATATCCACCACCTTTGCCGGAAATCACCCACCACCCTCGAGATTGATCTGTCTTCTTAGACAAGAAAAGTCATTAATTTGATAAATTTGTTTTCTTATTATACGCCCCCTCCACAATATTCCACAGTAAAACCCACTCCGTAGTGGCAAACACATTATTTTGTCTCTGAAATTTTTTGTCCTCAATTCCCATGTCTCCTTTGCCCACACCACTCAATCTTCATTAGAAACAACTCACGTAATCATGGGATTAATAAAAAAAAGAATTATTATTACTATAAAATTATACTGGTAGATTTAATTATTATTTTTCTACTGTGTGGAAGCATATCTGATATATATCCTCCTCAATCAACTCCGATGTCCGAGACCAAGATACTAAAATCAACTATTGATCAAATTTTCTCCTTGGATTGTGCAACATATATATGCTTTTTATTTACACTTGCTTAGGACAAAACTTGTCCAAATATGATCATGCATGGGTCCCATGCTACAAGAAACATGCATAACTCTTACTGTAGATCCTAACTCATAAGTCATACCAATAAATACCATGGTGTGCCACATTTTCGTTCATACAAAGCTTCAAAGGAACCCTTAATCATCTAAATATATGTGGCGGTATAATTAGAAGGTGAAAAACTAGTCTTGGCATGGTGCCCACCACGCATTTCTTTCAAGGCTGGCTAGCTCGTGTGATGTAGGTCCAACTTTTTAGGGAAGACAAGGCTTTTGTCTTAGACCTTAAAAAAGTAAATTACCCCCTATCAAAATACGTTTCAATTTCTATTTAAGTTATAAAGATATTTAAAGTTGTTTGCTAATTTAGTCGGTAGATTTTAAGCTCACATTCTTGGGTGAAAAAAGTTATCCCCATTTTCTTCAATCTAAAAGATATATTCTTTTTGAATATGTTCTTTTTGAATGAATTTCAAGGGGAAACGTTGAATGATCTTGTTGTCTTGATAATAATAAAGGGAAAACGTTAAAAATTAGGTGTGACCTTTTGACAAACTCTTTTATTGAAGTTGAAGTTAGTGTTGAGGCATGATGTATCAAGCTAAACCCTGTTTTTAGGGGTTTCTTTCTTTTTTTTTCTTGTCATTCTACCCAAAAAAATGGAAAACAATTTAATTTTGCTATATTATCTTTTAAAAACTATATAAAAAAATTGATGATAAAAATTATGAATATCGCCAATGTTTAGCTTTGTTTTTAATATACGATCGTGGATTTTTGAATAATTTTTGTTAACTCTTACTTTTTTATGTTATTATCTTTCACATTCCTTGGTCAATTTTTTATCTCCTATTTAAAAACCTCATATTTCAAGTTTGCATTAGAGCTCCAAATTGGTTGGACCAATTTTCTGTTGGTATACACGTGTGGATGATACATATCAAAATAAATTATTTTCTTCTTTGTTGATGGATTACTAATATTTTCTTAATATTCAGTGGATGGCTGACACATCAAATCAGCAAGGTAAGTTGTGATGATTGGTCGGAGGGAAAGGTATTAGAAATTGTAAAAGTTGTTTTAGGCTTAATTACACTTTTGATCCTCTAAGTTTCTCAAAGTTGTGATTTTGGCCCCCTAAAAAAAATAACTCTTTTCAGACCCCCTAAGTTTACTTTCTGTTGCAATTTTGGCCTCCCACGCCAATTTTGACCCAATCAAAGGACACGTGCGCGCCACGTGTGTAAATTTTTTTATTTTATTTTATTTCTATTTTTTTAATTATTTTTTTGCCTTTTAAAATTATTTTATTTTTTTAATTTTAAAAAAATATTTTTGTAATTAAAAAAAATTGTTTTAAAAATTACAAATTTAAAAAAGTTTTTTTTTTAATAACAAAAATTAAATAAAAAATTTAAATTTTTTCTTTTTTTTATTACAAATAAAAAAATATTAATTACAATTTTTTTTGTTTTTTTATTACAAAAATTAAAAAAAAATTATTTTTTTAATTAAAAATTTACACACGTCAGCGTTGACTGAGTCAAAATTGCAACAGAAAGTAAACTTAAGGGGCCTGGAAAGAGTTTTTTTTTTAGGGGGCCAAAATCACAACTTTGGGAAACTTAGGGGGCCAAAAGTGTAAATAAGCCTAAATTTTAATAAGGTGTTCATATAAACTTCAAGAATTTGGTTTATTAGTAAATATCATATTTTTCTACGTGTTTTTCAGATCCCATTAATATTTTTGGTGAGAAGTAAATATCATATGTTTGTACGTGTTTTCAGAGCTTTAAATTCTTTTTTGTATTGAACTAATTTTTTTTTAATCTTTCGGTTCTTAGGAGAAATAAACCTTATTCATAATTTGAATTTGGACTAAGAGATACGATACGTAAAGTGTGACCAAAAAAGTGTTTCGATCAAGAATATAATTTAGGTTCTCCTGAATAATTGTAGTATTAAACTCTCATCTTAATTTTTTTATTTTTAAATATATATTTAGCGTATGAAATTTTGGACTTTATTATAGTGGACAAGGTTGTGACACACCTTAGTTTGTATTTTTGTATAGCTTTGTTAAACTAAATTTCTCGTGCTTGCAACTTAAGTGGCAAGATAAAAATCTAAAGTATAAGAAAATGTCTATCCATGGTTAGATTAGATGGCATGTGTGGCACGTATAAATCTTCACATCAGCAAAAGTGGAGCTGTTGGTGATACTGATTTGATACCCAGTAATCAAAATAATTAGGATTTTAAATATGTCGTTAATTAATATTGGAAGCTAGATAAGACAACCACATGTGTGTGGTGGGGTTTACCATTTCTTCCATCATCTCAAAAAGATAAAAGAAAAAAACCTATACAAAAATATGAAGATATGATCCCCCTATCTCAAATGCGTGAAAGGTCTTCCACTTTCTCTAATATAAAGTAAAGTAATTTTATAGACTCTCGAACAGGGACACAAATTATAGATTGCATTTTCTTTAACAATAAAAAGCTAACTTATAATGTGACCACAAATTTCTCTAATAGTGAAAACAACAGCACAATGAATAATGTGATCACAAATTTGAAAGACAATAACAAAGATAACCACCTCTTCTAAATCGGAGGAAATATTATTATTTAGATCGGAAAAAGTATACTTTTAAAAACAACATCAAAAAAGTTGTAAGAAGATATATATATACCCAACAAAAAGACAGTATATACTCCGTTTCCTATATACTCCGTTTTCAGAATCTTGGTACACAAGTCATGATTACCCACTTTAGCTTTTGAATAATGGAAGAAGCAAAGATCCTTTTTGTGTCTGTCATATCCAAGCATGTATGTCAGGCATATATGCATAATAATGCATGCAGTATATAAATTCATGTCATAGATACATATACATAACTCAGACTTTACAGAACACTTTTTCTAGACGCATGGCAAGCAACAAATATGAAGATCGCATGTGAATGAAAGAAAGAAAGAATGCAACTAATACTAGTGCTTGAAAGATGGTGTTGGCAAGTTAGGAAACAAAATGGGACCCTTATGCACCACTCCATTGTTGAAGGGTCATTCTCAATTCCTAACTTTATGTTCGTCAAAGTCAAACCTCTCCAACATTGTTCATCATTCTCAAAGAGCCACGGATGGATTAAACAGAAACTAATTTGGTCCCTCTCTCTGTCTTCACTATATGTGTTGTAAAAGAAATTAAGACTTGAATGGCACGCAGCAAAAGCTACTTTGTCTGCAAACGCGTATATGTTTCTATGTGTTTTAGATTCCTTCTATCCAAATTCAAATCTTCATTGCATGCTTGCTACTATCATTTGATTTTCTAGATGCACACGTGCTAGGGTTATTTGCATTCATACTCCATCTATATCTTTAAATTTTTCATGAGTACATGCAAGCAATTAATATCATCTTAATTAATAAAGGGATGATTACTTAAAGACATTATGATTACTTAAATTGATATGGATATATGAATGTAATTTTTTGACAAGACTAATAATCTTAAACATTGTTATATTTTGTTCAACCATGGCATAACAAGTGTATATGTGACATTTCTTCAACAAAAAAAAAGTATATGTGACATGTTAAACGGGTGTGAGAAAAATATCTAATATGAAAGTCTAATATTACTCAAATAACAAATAAGTTTTTATTCAAAAAAAATATAACAAATAAGTTTTTATTCAAAAAAATAACAAATAAGTTTGTCTAATATAGACCTTAAAAAAAAGTTTAAAGATGGACGATTATCATTTTTATAGTATAAAAATGAAAATGAATTTTATAATAAAAAGAGAAAGAGATGTAGTACTTTATTAAAATTCAATAAATATACTAAGGATCAATTTGAATGTTTTTTAAAGGTTCATATATTATCTTTAAAAAAAAGTTTCTTATAATTTTTGAAAGAAAAAAGTTTCTTATATTAGATGCACTCTCATTTTTGTGCATAAAAATAAATGGGGGCGCCGCTAGGTGTGAATGTGTGATATATACAAATTGTGCTTCATTTTACTAATAATATTTTTTGGTTACATTATGAAAAGGAAACAAGAAAGAAATATCAAATAAAAAAAAATATTAGCGTGGCAAAGGACGACATTGGATTTTCTTGTCAAAAAAAAAAAGGAAGACATTGTATTTTGGTTTTATTTATTTACTTTTTTTTTTAGCAAATTTACTATTTTTTATAATAAATAAAAAAATTAAACCCCAAAAGCATTTCAAAAAAGAGTTAGGAAAAGGAGATCACGTATCTTGCTGAGCAATAAAGAGTGGAACATCTTGTCTATTACTCTTTGTCTCTTCAATTGGATCGTGCACCAGATAATATTATATGGTCTCTTATTTTTACTCACACAAGATCACGTTCCATATAAAAGCAATATTTATATAGTAGAAATATATAGTAATGAAACAGAAGTCAAGCCTACATATTCTCAATAATATGATTATTTATTTTATAATGCATATTATATCACTATTATTTTCACAAGTGTACAAACTGTAGATACGAAAGCACAATTAAATGATGGCAACTTTTGCCTCTAATTGCTTTAGCTCCTTTTAGCCATTAATTAAATTATTTCTAAAATTAATTTAATCTGTTAGAATTTAAGAGGCGACTTTGGTGTCACACTATGGTAACAACTAACAACCCATTTTCTGGTGATGATTTGATATATATTTAGGGGTTAAAACTTAAAATGTTTACACCCCCTCCCTCAAAGCAAAAGTACTTTGCAATTAATCCTGTGGAAAGATGACAAAATGGATATGATGATCAAGATAGATCGAAAGCAAAAATTAGGGGAAAATGATCTTAACAAATTTATTACCATAAGAAAAAGTGAAAGTAAAAGGTGTAAAAATTAACAATTAATTATCATTTTTTTTACTCAACTACCAAACAACCTTCACATGTAAGAATTTGGTTTTACTTCAGAAGTAATCTTCACATTATAATTAATTGTGAGTCTTAACCATATGCATTATTACGTACTCGAAATTAAGTTTTACCAACAAAACAAAAAAGTCTACACAGCCCACTAAAAGATGCAAGCCACTTAATAAAGACAAGACAGTAATTATGAGAAATGAGGACCAGAAAAGTAAATAAAGGGAAACAAATGCAATATCTAAAAGTAGATTACGTGCTAACCGTTTTAAAATGTAAAATCCGTTTAAAAAATAATATGAAAACTGTTTAAAAATGTAAACTCCATTTTAAAATATAAGTTTATTTTCTAATTACTAAGTGTATTAGTTATTTTTATTTTATTTTGTAAAAACTACTTCAATAGGTCCTCGCGTCGGGGTTTAAACATCAGACTCATCACTTATTCATCTAAAATAGTGAATTTTTAGCCACTAAACTACTATATATAAAAAAAAGTTACTCTAATAGCTAATTTACTATTTTTTGATGTCATTTATGCTTAACAAAATCATTTTTTTTAAGGAAACGGAATCATTATTTGAAGAGTAGTTTAAGAACATAAATATTCTTATAAAATAAAAACATTTCAAAGTTAAAGCCAAATTATATATGCCGTAATGTGGAGTATATTATATATACATGGTTTTAAACTAGTTGGAGGACACGAATGTTTGGCATCAAAAGAAAAAAGGAATCATCGATGAAGGAAACAATAAGGTATTTGGCAGGCATTGCAGGGCCTAGTGGTTTTGGCTCAAATTCAACTGCAGAGCAAGTCACACAACATTGCTCTTTTTTCCTCCCTTCAAATCTAACTGCTCTCATCACTGGTACGTAACTCATTTGATCAAAATTAATTGTAGCATCATTGCATCAAAATGTTTTACTTTTCATAAACTCCAGTATTATGTATATACTTTTAATTAAGTATATTTGCAAGTGATATATAATATGAGATTAGCTTATTTAATGAATTTTTTTGTTTTGTTTTGGAATTTTCGATTGAAGGTGCTACTTCTGGTATTGGAGCTGAAACAGCTAGGGTGCTAGCAAAAAGAGGAGTGAGAGTTGTGGTTGGTGCCAGGGACATGAAAAAGGCTATGAAAGTGAAAGAAAAAATCCAAGAGGAGAGTCCTTATGCTGAGGTTATTCTATTGGAGATTGATCTTAGCTCTCTTGCTTCTGTACAAAGATTTTGTTCAGAGTTTTTAGCTTTAGAATTGCCCCTTAATATTCTCATGTAAGTCTTTTTATTTATTTTACTTTTCCTTATTGTCATTACATATGCTTTTGATTCATCAATTGAGAAAAGAGAGATCCGGGTTTTAAATTGTAGCCAGATCGCAATTTTTATATTATATTGTAGCGAGTTGTGATCAAATGTGGCCTGGCCAATGCAAATCTCAATTGTGATTATATTGTGGTTTCGACAATATAAAAAACTTTTTTTTCCTGTTTATTCATGCTGTGCTAATAATTTATTGAAGTTAATAAATTTGTTTTGCAGAAATAATGCAGGAGTGTACTCTCATAACCTGGAATTCTCCGAAGAGAAAATTGAATTGACATTTGCTACAAATTACTTAGGTACTTTTTTCATTCTTACATATGAGAGGTTGAAAAGCAATGCTAAATCTTTGACAACATCAGCAGAATATGAATTCCACACCCTTTAGTTTGATGCCCTTAACAAAAGACAAAAATACATTTACAAATAATAATAAAAAAGCCATGAAGTATAGTAAAAATTAGGCTCAAACAGAGTCCTAGGTGACCTATGTATGAATAATACATTAAAGAAAACCTTGAATGATTTTGTCTGTCTCCTTCTAATTAGGTAGGTACATTCACTCACACTATCAAAAACTAAAGTAATGATGCATGGACAGCCACTCTTTGTTAGAGGTGGGTACTCGGGTTGGCCCGCCCCGTTTAGTCCGCTATGCATAAACTTGCACGTTAAAAATATTAAATTGATCTGTTCATAAAATATAACGAGTTGGGACATCTTGATCTGAGTCTTTATTGGGTTGATCAGCGAGTAAACAAGCTAGTTTGTGGACCATAACAAAAAAAAAAACTTTTTGTAATAAGAAACTTAAGGTTTGTAAGTAAAAGTTAATTTTTCTATAAAAGCTAATTTTATTTTGCTATTGTGGATAATTTTATGTTTTTGTTTTTGCTAATAGTTGATAATTTTATGCTATAACTTGTAAGTTGTATGTGCCACATAAAAAAAGTCACAGATGACACTTAAAAAGAACTTCAATAGTCTAATTATGGTGGACAAGTATTAAAAAATAAAATTTTATGCAGATTAATCTCCATAATAAAAGGTCTGACCGGTCCAACCACACGGACAAAATTTAAACAGATGAAAAAAACTGGTTCAAAACCCCCACGGACCGCGTGTTAACGGACTGGTTCACAGACGTAAACTCAACTCTATTGTTTGTACACTAGCACGACACCTGATTAATCATGTTAAAAAATATGGTTAATTCATATGTGTAATTTGTTAATTCAATTGACCGTCAAAATTATGGTTTATTCAACTTTATGAATTAACAACAATTTTCAACTGGAGTTGAATTAACCATCCACTCAGTTTGAATTAACAGGGGTATGAAAAAATGGCTGTCCATGAAACAATTTTGAAAGCTAATTTGGACAGTTAGTTGCTATAATTGTTATTACTATCTATCTTCTAATTTGTTTGAATTAGAAGAATGACAAGAAAAGAATACCCACAGATAGGCAACAGACAGAGATTTGGATTTGACATTCAACAAAATTTTGATAATTTCTTCTCTTCTTAAATTGCAGGACATTTTTTGTTAACAAAAATGCTACTGGAGAAAATGATATATACTGCAAATAAAACAGGCATTCAAGGAAGAATAATAAATATTTCTTCAGTAATTCATAGCTGGGTGAAAAGAAGTTGCTTTTGTTTCAAAGACATGCTCACTGGAAAAAAGTACAATCACTATATGCTTCCTTTTCTCTGCAAAATTAAGAACAAAAAGTTTTATTGCATTAATTAAATTTTAGATACTAATGAATGTTTAAATAACAAAAATGTAGTTACAATGGGACACGTGCATATGCTCAATCCAAATTAGCCATGATTCTGCATGTGAAGGAAATTGCTAGACAACTAAAGGTTAGAAATTATAAATAATCCATCAAATTAACTTTTATATTTTTGTTCTTGTCATATATGATTAAGGGTGATAATCATGCCACTAAAAATAAAACTTTGTACTAATATTTTATTTAAAATTGGGAAATTATTATAGGCAAGGAATGCAAGAGTAACTATCAATGCAGTGCATCCAGGCATTGTGAAGACAGGAATTATTAGAGCACATAAGGGCTTAATAACTGGTTAGTAAAAATTCGTCTTGCATTAAATAATTTCGTATAGACAATCATGTCCTTGTTTCAATTTTATATGGTTGAAGTTAATTAAGCCACATATTTACAAAAAAATTCCATGCAGATTCCTTGTTTTTTATTGCATCGAAGCTGCTCAAAACGACATCACAGGTTTGTAAGCAACTACATTCCTCTCAATTCATTCTATGTTTTACCTTTGTTTTCTAAACCATGGTGATTAAGGATTTTAATATATGTGTTTGCACTTTGCAGGGTGCATCAACTACTTGTTATGTTGCTCTAAGCCAAAAAACCGAAGGGGTGAGTGGGAAATTCTTTACTGATTGTAACGAGAGTAGCTGCTCAAGACTTGCAAACGACGAATCAGAAGCCAAAAAGCTATGGAACAATACAAATACTTTGCTTCATAAACGACTAAAACAAGCAACAATTGGAAGTTCTTCTTCCCTCTATTCCAGACCATGTATCTAGACACCGTGCATGTGTGTGTATATAATTTAAAATGAAAAATTAAAAATACACCATAATCAAGGGGAAGAGGCTTTAGAGTAAATAATACCTTAATTTCTTTCATTTGATGGACGATGCATACATGATAAATCATCATTTATTGTACAAATAAGAGTATTATGTATAAAATGATATCTATGTGCTCTTATGTATGCTAGTGTTGAAATATTCATAGTAAGACTCATTTAGTTAGTATACAAGGTAGAAGGTATACTCCTTTATAATCAACTCTTTCATTTGTATCATGTTCTATTATCAACAATACAAATTTATGAACCTTCCTCTCTCATCTCCTCTGGTATCATGTTTCTTAATTAACACAGTATCAGAGTAATGATTTCCTCGTTGAAATACAATTTCGTTGCAATTTTTCCAAAAAAAAAACTATTCTCGGTTTTTTTCCTTTATCATTTTTTTAGTTTCTGTTTCATTTTCTCGAAAAAATCTAAGATCACTTTTCATTTTTTTTCTTTCTTTTTTCCTATTTCGTTTCTTTATGAGAAACCCTAAAATGATTCATATTCAAATTTCTCTTCCAACTTCAAATTCGGTTTTGATACCAATATGAGTTCTAATTTCATCGGCTGAGTTCCATTTTCAAAATGAACTTTGTTTCTCCCAATTTATTGATCTTTGTTTCTCTTCAAGCGAATAACTATTCTTTAGTGATCTTGTGATGGAAATGATACAGACGTGCGATAATATCTTCATGCTCCGTCCAGCCCGATCTGAAAATCGAAGTAGTCACGACCAATTTTCATTGTTCACGAGCATTCATTGTTTGCTCCGATTCTATTTATGATACAGTGATACAGATCTTCATAATGGTCATCTAATTCGATGAAGTGAACCTATGAGGGAGCCTCCTCGCTGAGGAGATAGTCATATGGAGAAGTGTTCAACATTGAGTGGTCTGAAAATGGAGGAGGTTGCGCAGGCACCTCGACTCGTGGTGGAGGTTGCTGAATCGTGGAGCTCGCTGCTGTTTGTCATCTAGTTACCGCGTAGTTTTCACACATTTTCCAACCACGATGTGAATCGAAGGATTGAGTGATAGTGATGATTCCCACATATGGTATCACTGATTGATTCCTATTAGGAGGTGATAGTCGGAGTAGGTGTGTTGTGGCAGAATGTGAAGGTTCTTCCCCAAATCTTTGTTTAGGAATCTAGAGGTTTTCATTGAATGAATTATGTACCTTTTAGGGCTCCTTATATTGGCATTGGTACTGCCATGTGGACATAACGTTGGTAGGCACAGTCACACCTGATTCGACACGCTATCCAGACTATAGGTTGATTGAAATTGGAGGGTCCAAATCAACTATGGTTTATTTTCTACTTCTTTTGCTAGCTTTGGTGATCTACATCTGGAGGGTCCAAGCGCCTTATTCAATCTTAAGTCCTATGATTGGGTTTGGAACAATCATGTGTGTGTGTGAGAGGAGGGTGATGGTAAGAAGGAGAGAGTGGTGGTAGAGGAGGGAGTTAAAAAAAACAGTAACGGGTTATGAGGGGAAGAAGCAGGCTAGTTGTGGTTGAAACTAGGGACATGGAAAAAGCTACCAAAGTGAGAGAGAAAATCCAAGATGAGATTCCTAACGCTGAGGTTATTCTATTAGAGATTGATCTTAGCTCTCTTGCTTCTGTAAATATATTTTTCTTGGAGTTTTTAGCTTTAGAGTGTGTTGGATTAGGTAATTGGGAAATTTTTAAGAATTTAAAATTCTAGACAATTTAAATGATTCAATTAAATTCCTTTCATTTCTCAATACTTTTGTTTGGGTGGAATAATAAAAAATTTCAATGTCATCATTTTTTGGGAACTTTTACAAATTTTAATTTTTTTTGGGCCAAATTTAAAAATTGAAATTATGGGTCAATTTGTAAATTTCAGAAATTTTGAGTGGTCAAATTATAATTTTTGAAAAAATTGAGGGGTCAATTTATAATTTTTTGGAAATTTATTGAGGTCAAATTGAAAAATTTGAAAGATTATAACTATCAAGAATTTTGAAATTCTCTAAATTTAACTTGAACAAAATATTTCATAAATTCTCATCATTTTAAAAATTCTTCAAATTATTATCCAAACAATGGAATTCACCTCAAAGTATTTGAATTCCTTCGTAACATTACGTTCCTTCAAAACATTCCATCGTCCAAACACACTCTTAAAGTTGCCCCTTAATATTCTCATGTAAGTCTTGTATATTTTTCTTCTTGTAATTATGTATTCCTGATTCATTGGATGAGAAAAGTAAATCGGGGTTTTTAAACAGCCGCAGTAAATAGGGTCCATCCAAATTTATTTTTTAAGCTCCGCCACTCCGGTAATAGTTGTAGTTGCATCGTGATTTTGATATTGTACAGAATTGGGATTACACATGACCTGATGCGACCTCAATCGCAAGTGCATTAGGTCCCGTTTGGTGCACAGGATAAGAAGACAGGATATGATAATACTATCATATCCTGTTTCAATCTTCTGTTTGGTGTGTCAATAGGAAAGGATAACTTAAACCTATTTCTAATCCTATCCTACTCAGCCTTTGTAATTTTTATCCTTAGTTTTTGGTGGGTTAGAGTTATCCTATCATGATTAATGTTAAAATTCTTATTTTTCCCTCTCAATTCATCGCTCATGTTCTCTCTGATCTCCATCCATCGACATCTACCTTCTTCCATAACTCTTCAACACCATCTCTTCTATTTGTCACAAATCTATTCCCAATTTCACCCCACAATAACTTATTTTCCATTTGCTTAATTTTTTTTTAATTGATTTCTGGAATTGAAGAAGACGACACCCCTAAGAAAAAGGAAGATGATTTTTTGAAGGAAAAAAGGAAGATGATTGACAATTAATAATAATTTAATTGTATTTAATTAAAAAAGTTAAAACATATAATTAATTACAGGGCTAATTTTGTCATTTAATTGTGATATATATGATATTATGTTTGTTATCATGTGTGCATCAAACACATGAAAGGATAAATGTTTATCTTGTCTCTATCCTTTCCTATCCTTATCAAGTTTTATATCATATCCTATCTT
>Ga0315913_1002673_pt1 | contig 21110 bp, 22 predicted proteins | sample MpolsnodulesMG_FD_207736 | JGI IMG/M metagenome (GOLD analysis project Ga0315913, IMG submission 207736) | Medicago polymorpha root nodule microbial communities from Los Angeles, California, United States - small nodules | ecosystem: Host-associated > Plants > Roots > Nodule | place: USA... | reverse complement strand
TACCTCTCTGCCGAATTTTTCACTGAAACGTCAAAGATCGATCAGGGTCAAATGATGTGTGTCAGTGGTATCTTAGGTCAAAAATTGGGGTATGACAATTTGCTTCATGGTCTCACGCGGATAACAAAAGTATTGTCAAAGTAAATTACACGCAAAGTCTCATATGGAAAGCATGTGTGTTTCCAAAGACAAGAAGCTTCATGGCCTCGCGGAGAGAGAAAAAAAGTATTGTCAATGACAAATACAAGAATAGTCTCGTAGAGAGTAAATGTATTGTCGAGAAAAATTAGTTTCATGGTCATGCAGGGAGAGCAATAAGTATTGTCGATGACAATTGCATGCATAGTCTCACAAGGAGAGCATATGTATTGTATGTAAGTCTATATGAAGATTGAACAAGGAAGTTAAGGGGGAGGGGGGGTGGGGGAATAGCTTATTCTCTAATTATGCGTTTGCAAACGCGTGAGTTTGAAAACTTTTGAAAAATAATGATGACTATTGGATTTATATTTATGAATATAATGATAAGATCAAAACAATGTACGAAAATAAGAATTCAACTGCGAATAAGAAATTAACTAGTGATTAAAAATATTCCTTCGATTCCAACTCTTCAATTATTATTATGAAAATGTCTACAAGTCTATGATTACAAAGATTTCTTCGATTCCTACTCTTCTATGCTAAGGTGCCAAGTGTCCCTTCTTAACCTTTCATCTTCAAATCTTTCGCATTTCCCAAGTTCTCATCATTATAGCGCCTCCTATATGAAGATCTTGTTGATTTGTTTCCCTTGAGTTTTCCAACTTCCCCACTAACTCATGAAAACTACCACTTCCTTCCAACCACGTGGCAGTTATCAAATAGGGAAAACAACAAACTTTATTTCGTCCACTACTTCCACTGCCTTTAAAAAGTGGCATCCTCTAGGACTCATAATCTTTTGAGGTTCAAGGCTACTTCTGTTTACCATAAAAAACTTGCCAACAAGAAAGCGGTGCTTAGGGCTCTACCAAAAGACTGCTTGTGGTACATTTATGGCCACTGGCCCTGCGTAGAAAAACGCAAGTTCATGCAACAACTTTCTCATGGTGGACATGAAGCATATTTTATGGTGGTGGAAGCCAAATTTCTTCACGAGAGACGCTCCGACCTAAAAGGGATAAAACTCATGCCGAAGGTGTTGGCCAAAATTGGTTTCTCGATGAGTGAGGTCTTTCCTTTTTCCGGGACCTATTCGATCGATAATGGCTAATTGATTGTAAAAGGGTCATCATGAATGCCGAAGGTCCCCCTTCCTTTTGGGGACATTTTTGGTTGATGGCTTTACTCCCAGAGTTGGAGTATAGGTTCATCTGCACCTCGAACGGGACTTGTAAAGGTCATGGGAGGAGACCCAACATATTTTGGCCACTCCCTGGAACAGACGACGAGTATTAAACGGCGGACCTTTGTCTTTATTGTCGTTTTGATGTCGAAATTACCTGGTTCCTCATTCATTTCCGTTTCATAGAGGACGCAAGATTCTAGATTTTCATATTTAAAGAAAACAAATAGTTTCTCGTAACTAGGGTGTCGAATTAGTTTTAGCGGTTTTATCTGCATTTCGACATTAATGTATTTTGGCCCGTTAGTTGACTTTCAATTTTAATCAAAATGCCATCCTATTTCCTATGCTTTTGTTTCAATACTCGACAATATCCATGACTTAGAATAATTGCTTCTCAGCGATAACCTTAGTTTTAATTTTAATACCAAGTTTTATGTTTCTCATCGAAAATATTCCTGTATTATTTTAACTTCCTGCAATATAGGCTTATATTTTTTCAAATATTTGTCATTTATTTTAAATATTCTATTGTTAGAAGCTGACTCTTCTATCTCATACACACCATTTGAAAATACTTGTATAAATTTAAATGGTCCTTCCCAATTTGGTGACCATTTGCCCAAGACTCTATCTCTTTTATCCATAGACAAAAGTACTTTCCAAAAAAAATCTCCAATGTTAAAAGATTTTGATTTTACCTTTTTATTATAGGCTTTTGCGATGCGTTCTTTTTGCCTCAAAAGCATGTTTAATGCCATCAGCCTTTCTTCATCCACATCAACAAACTCATCCAACATCATATTCCAATATTGATTTGTTCGAATTTCCATTTGCCTTTGTACTCTGGCTGATTGTACATATATTTCCACTAGTAAAATTACGTCATGCCCAAAAGCCAAATGAAATGGTGTAGAGTTTGTTGACTCTTTTGGAGATGTTCGACAAGCCCAGATAGTTTAAAGTTTAATGCCAATTTTTGGTCTAGCATGTACATGTTTCTTGATCAAAGTACTGACAATTTTATTGGCAGCTTCAACTTGACCATTTGCTTGAGCATAATATAATGACGAAGTAAGTAACTTAAAACCTGTTTGGTTGGTAAAATCAATCATCTTTTGACCAATAAAGACTGATTATTGATCTATAGTGATAGTTTTAGGAATTTCAAATCTATAAAGAATATGATTTTGAATAAAACTAATCACAATCTTCTAGTCGACTTTAGACAAAGGAATGACTTCAATCCATTTAGTGAAATACTATATTCCAACTAAAATAAAACGATGACCTTTAGATGAAGAAGGATGGATTTCCCCAATTATAACAAAGCCCGACCTCTAAATGGCCAAGGTTTTATTATGGAATGTAATTCACTTGCAAGTACATGTTAAATTCCTGCATGTTTCTGGCAATCTTGGCACCGTTTTGCAAACTCAATGCAGTCTTTCAACATGGATGGCCAATACAACCCTTGTCGAAATATTAAACATTTCATTTTATGACCTGCTTGATGAGAACCACATGCCCCACTATGTACCCTAGAAACGGCTAGGTAAGCCTCGTTTTCATTGATGCACTTAAGTAAAATGCCTTCAGCAGTTTTCTTAAATAATTCATTTCCAATGATCACATAGCCTAAGACTCTATATCCAGTCTTTCGACTAACTGCGCCTGATGGATTCTCAAGGTACTCTACTATTTGTTTTCACCATTCATTATTTGACAAATTAGCAATGGCAAAAATTTCACAAATTTCAGGATAAGAATAATTAGGATAAGAATATGGCTCACTAGAGTCTAATTCTCGTTCTGCCCCCACAAGTTTTGGCGTTGACAATTATGTCGAAGGGCATTCAGTAGGAACCAACTTATCTTTGATTTCTATCAATTCCTGTAATTTCTGTTTAGAAACCTTATATTCTGAAACAACTTGTGCTAAATCAATTGTCACTTGATTCTTATTTCTTGACACATGTTGAATAGTGACAGATTCCAAATTATTTAACAAAGAATTAGTAGAAACAAAATAAGAAAACAAATTCTCACTTATGCATTTATACTCATTTGTTAGCTGTTTCACCACCAATTTTGAATCTCCCTTTATCACAACATTCTTTGTCCCCAGTCCAAGCTATATCTCTAATCCCACTATTAAGGCGTCGTATTCAGCCTCAATATTAGAGCAAGAGCCATTGATTTTATATTTAAATTTTGTTGGTATATTCAGTGGAGAAATTATGAAAATACCAACTCACGTACCATTTTTATGGTTGGAACCATCAAAATATAAAGTCAAAGGCTGATTTTCCACATAACTTTGTGTTGCTTCGACCAAGGAATAATGAACTATAAAATCAGCAACAATCTGACCATTGACAGCTTTCAAAGGTTGATAAGTTAGTGAATATTCAAATAAAGCTAAAAACCATTTTCCAACTCTACTATGTAAGATTTGCTTTGAGAGCATATGTTTCATAACATCAAAATGTGAATAAACATAAACAACTGCAGGCTTTAAATATTGCTTAAGTGTGGAACATGAAAAGTACAGACATAAGCATAATTTTTCAATCGGGATATATCTAGTTTCAGCATCATTTAAAACTCTACTAAGGTAGTAGATGGCTCTTTCGACACCATTCTCATCCTCTTGAGCTAACATGCTTCCTATTGTTGAATCAGTCGCTGAAATGTACAATTTCATGCTTTTATTCCTAATAAGAGGGAAAAAAATTAGAGGCTTTGTCATATAATCTTTGATTGCATCGAAAGCTTTTTGATGTTCCTGCCCCGAGTTAAAACTGTCCTCTTGCTTCAGTCGGAGTAGTGGTGAAAATGCTTGCGTTTTTCAACTTAGTGGGGAAAATGCTTGCGTTCCTTCTTATTCGAAGGAGGCTTGATTTCCAATATAGCCTTAGTTTTATTTTGATTGATTTCAATGCCTTTTTTGTTCACAACAAAACCCAGGAAATCACCTGCACATACACCAAAGGCACATTTTAGTGGATTCATTTTCAATCCATTTTTCTCATTGTTTCAAATGACAGTCGAAGGTGTTCTAGATGATCATCTTTTGACAAATCTTTCACCACAATATCATTAATGTAAATTTGCATAAATTTATCAATAAAATCATGGAACATTGACTTCATTGCTCTTTGGTATGTAGCACCAGCATTCTTTACGCCAAAAGGCATCACTACCCATTCATAAGTGCCTAAAGCTCCCGGACATCGAAATGTTGTTTTTGACATATCTTCTTTAGCAATGAAGATTTGATTATAACCAGAATAATTATCAAGCATACTCAAGTATTCAAATTTTGCTGCAGAACAACTAGCATTTCTTCCACTGGCATAGGATATTCATCCTTTAGTGGAGCATTGTTCATGTCTCTAAAGTCTATACAAACTTTAAGAGTTCCATTTTTCTTAATTACAGGAACAATATTTGCTAACCATCCAATGTACCTTGCAGTTCTAATGAACTTGCTTTTGAGTAATCTTTCGATTTCCTCTTTAATCTTCGACATGATCTGAGGTGCAAACCTTCTTGGAAGCTGTTTTACTGGTTTCTTGTCTGGTCGAATTGATAATTTCAATTCTACCACATTTCTGCTTAATCCAGGCATTTCATTATAATCCCAAGCAAAACAGTTTTTGTACTTCTTTAAAAGTGCAATTATTTGAACCTTAAATTATGGGACAATTTTAGAACTTATGTAAGTTGGCCTTTTAATATATCCATCCCCCAAATCAATCTCTTCCAAAGGATCTTGAGCCTGGATCTTTTTGGTTTCAAGTGAATGATCTTTCTCAAAACCTAAAGGATCATCTTCAAAGATACAATCAAGTTTTTGGCCTTCAACCATTATTTTCTTAGGTTCTTCGCCAACGATTTCGACAGCTTCTTTTTTAATGGTTCATATGACCATCTTTTGTTGTAACTCAGCTTCTAAGGCCTTCTTGATTTTATTTTCGGCCAGATAAGCCGGAATCCTGTTCCAAGCATCTTGCTCGGACATTACAATTATCTTCAACATTCCACCCAGTTGGGGGAATCAAGTCTTTCATGATGGATTCCGTGTTAGGAATCTCCATTTCCCACATGAAGCCATGAGTTGTGTGAAGCCTTACAGAACTCACATATGTCTGGTCGGTACAACTAGATTTTTCAACAGAGCATGGCGCAATATTTGAAAAAAAATTCTCAAATGTCTTTCTTGTGACTTGATTAACCTCAGAAAGAAAATAACTTTGGTCTACTTCAATATTTTCAACCATACCATCATCCCTCCAAATTACAATCCTCTGGTGCATATATGAAGGAACAACCCATATTCCATGTATCTATTCTCTTCCTAAGAGCAAGTTGAAATTAGCTTTTGATGGTACCACCATGAACAAAGTTGATTTGGTAACGGTTCCCACATTTAGATTTACTTGGAGAGTGCCAAGAGAAAATCCAGCTTTCCCTTCATCGTTCGACAGAACTATGTTATAAGGTTCCAGATCTGTTTAACACTTCCCAATCTTCTTAAGTAAAGACTGAGGCATTAAATTGACCACAACACCACCATCCACCAACACTTGGTTAACTCCAATATCATCAACTTTAGCTTGAATGGACAATGGTTTGAGATGGCCTTTCATAGAACCATTTGGTTTTTCAAAGATGGCTTTCTGTTCATCACCACATCCATAATTTGTTAATTAGCAATACATGGATTTATATTTCTCCATGTCTTCTAGATTGAAATCATCTTCTGATTCTTTAACTTTAGACACTGCATCATATTCTACAGGAAAAATGGAAACAACATTGCTATGACGTCGAAGTCATGTTCTGAATCCATGAAATCTAAATCCATTTCATCATCTCCAACAGAGTTCTCTTCAACAAGAGGAAGAGATAACCTTTCCTTCACTAGTCTTTTAAATACCTCGACCACGTTTTGCTTTCCTTTTGGGTCAGCAACTTTATCATCAAAGTCTACAGCAACACCCTTTTTGGATAGCTGATACCTTTTCCACTTAGTCATTAACATCCTTTTTAATTATTACTGTATGCATACTTCTTCGACTCATTTGGAGTTTCAGTATCAATAACATTTTTGGTAACAGTGGTACTTATATTTCCTTTTACCACATTATTCTTCCCAAACTGAACATTTTTATGGGTTGAATGAACCCACTTCTAAATAGAAGCCTTAGCATGAGGCACAAAAGTTTTCCCTTGACCATTCTTATTAACATAATTATTGGTCGAGGAGTTATTGATAAATGGAATATTACTTTTGGTAAAAGAAAACTTAGGTCGCAAACCATTTTCCTATTTTCTTTGATTTTGGAATAAAACTCTCAAGGCTTTTAGTGGCCTCTTTGTCGAACACAGAACTGCATCTGGGGCACAACATAACCTCAGAGTTCTTCAACTTGCAACGATTGAGGAAATCAATAAGTTCCTCTTCAGCCATAGAATAAGCCACTTTCGCCTTCTCATCAAATTGAGATTCTGAAATGACTTCATCAACACTTTTGGGACCTCAAGAAACTTCCACCATCTGACATTCAGCAACATCAACTTTTGCTTTAACAGACAACTTTTCGACAACATCAACGATGACTTCAACTACATTGCAATCTGCAACTTCAGTGTACATTGCATCAACAACTTCCAAAGGATCAACATCCACTTGCATTTGAGGATTTGTTGTCTCCAAATTTCAGTCTGCCTTCATTTAGAGCTTTTTGAACCAAATTCCTGAAAAGTACACTATGTGAGGATTTATGTCCCAAGAAATTATTATATTTACAAAACCCTCACTTTTTACGTTGCTCTAGTGGTGGGATTTTTAAGCCATTAGGCACTACCACTTGACCATCGGCAACTATGAGATCAAAAATCTCATCGCATTTGGTTATATTAAACGTATAAGTTTTAGGAATATATTTATCATTTTTTGTTTTGTCAGGATTCTTCCCATCTGATGGCCTCAACAACTTGCATGTATTAGGAGGCCCATGTTTTAGTTTAGCAACATTAACCTTGCAGTTTTTGACATCTTCAAAGGCTATGTCGAACTCCTGGTCAGTATCATTTGTTTCTATGTAAGCAACCTTTTCTCTTTTATATTTATGAGTTCTAGCTTTTTCATCCCTCAATCTTTCGACCTGTCGAACTCTATCGGTTAACTGAGCCATATCTCTCAAGTGTTAAGTATCTAAATTCTTCCTAACGGAATAATCCAGGCCACTAGTGTAACAACCCATTTTTTGCTAGGATTATTTTATTTATATATTATATGTGTTTATATGCATTTAATTGCTTGTTTGTGTATTTGATTTGGGATAAAGGAATATTTAGCCTAGAAGGGTATTTTAGTCATTTTTTAAGACTAAGGGTATTTTGGTTATTTGGTGAGTAAGGGTAAATTAGTAATCTTAGTGGGAAAGTTATTATAGTGTTTTAGTGAGAATAGTTATTTTTACTAAGTTACTAGAGAGTTGAGATAATTATTTTGAGATGGTAAAATAATGAGATGTTTAGTGAGTTAAGTGTGTAGTAACTTTTTAGAATTAACTAACAGAAGTTTTGAGGCTCATTATTAATTGTAGTGACCTATCCCACTGAGGGGGAGTTTATATACATAATCATGAGAGGAAACTAGGATTTTTCATTCATCCTCACAATTTCACAAGAATAAGGAGGCTAAAGAGATAAAGTAGATAGAAGGATAGAAGGAAGAGGAGGAAGAGCTTAGAAGAGAAGAAATCAAGAGTTGGGAAGCTTGGAGAGAAGAGTGAAGCCATAGCTATAGACTTTGAAGGTTTAAGGTAAAGGGGTAGTTGTATTCTACTAAATAAGCTATAATCTACGTTTTCACTTATGGGTCATAATTGTCTTGTTTGATTTGTGAAAGTTATGATTATGTGTGATGAAATTCGTGCTTGTAATTGATGTGTAAATATGGGTATGTTGAAATTTATGGAATTGAAGTGTTTCTATGTTCAAGTTCATAGTTGGGGTTTGAAATAAGTTGTTTTATCAATGAAACCAAGAATTTTATGAATGATTATTGTTCAATCATGCTTCAAATCACTCATTTAATGTTTGGGTATGTTTGTATGATGTTGGTTTTTGAACTGTTTGTGTTGTTTGTGAATTTTAAATTGAATTGAAGAAATATGAGTTTTTGGTGAAAAATGTTCTTGATTTTGTTTTTATGGTGAAATGATGTTATGAACTCATGATTATAAGTGTTTTGATTGTCCTTTGATGTTTGTTAACTGTTAGCCAAGTTGGTGTAACAATTTTGGGGCAATTAGGATCAAAATATGGGTTTTTGGGAGATTTTTGGATGAGTTCCCGAGAAGAAACCCATTTTTTGTTCCCCTATTTCGTTGAAACTCACCCAGCGAGTGGTAGCTCGCCATGGCGAGTTGTGCAAAAATTGCATGCGCAATTATGTGCAACTCGGGGCGTTGGGGGCTGTTTCCGGGCACCCCTAAGTGTTTCTTTTGATGTGTTTGACTGATGTTTTAACTTGAAAACCTACTGGAACATCATTTGGATTGGATTAAAATGAATTTTATGAATTTGAGATGAAACTTGATTGAAAATGATCATAAACTTGGAATTTTTCCGAAACTTGCTTTTCTTGAATAAAATGATGAAGTTATAATTTGATTTATGTAGCAATGAGTTTAAAATGATTATGCAAGGTGTATGAGAGCTTATGACTTGGTTTTACTTTGAAAATGAGTTACTTTTGAGAAATGAAAAAAATGAGACGAACTTGTGGATTTTTGAGCAATAAGCGGAGTTGTGAAATGATTAAGGTTTATATGTATTACTAAGTTGTTATGTGATATATGCAAATGATTTGTTGATGTAATTGAGCATGAATGCTTTATTTTGGTGAATTACTTGAAAATAGGAATTTTTAACAACATAGACGAACTTTGTGAAAATGAAGTTTATGACCGGACAACTTGCAAATTGCTTTGGGTTCATGATAATATGATGAATTGATTGGTGTCTAATATATTGGTTATTATGAAGTGGTGAATTATTCGTCTATTATGTGATTATGATATATGAAGCAAGGTTGTTTCTATGTAGTGCGTATTACTTGATAATTGTTTATGATTGTCAATTATGAACATGTGGAGATGATTGCTTGATGTTGAATATGTAGAGGTGATTTATTATTTGATAAATACTTGATGTGTGGATGTATTGTTTGATAATGCAATATGTGGAGCATATGTAGAGTAAATTGGTGTGGTGCATTATCGAGTCAATATTTGGCATACATGCATCATAAGTTCAATATGTGGAGTATATGTAGATATATGCAGAGATATGTAGAAGGATCAGACGGTAAAATTACTCCCAACATCCAATGGTACCACATGCATGTATGTTGGAACAAAATGTGTTTAATATTGTCACCTTAAGTTTTGACGATAACAAGGTATTAAAAGTTCAATTGGATATGCTAATATGTGTTAAGTGTGCAGAACCATATTCTAAATTTTTATAAGTCTTTAAACAAGTATTGGTTTTGGAAGAACAAATTAGGGCAAAGGAATTTACAAATGAAACTTGTTGAAAGTCTGAGTTTGAAGACAACCAGAGTCGGAAGACCATCGAAAGCTGACTGCCAGAGTTTGAAGTCTGCCAGAGTCTGAAGTCAAGTACCTGGAGTTAGTTATATTTATTTGAAGACACAAGTTTACATAAGGAATAGAAGCCTGGAGCAACGGCTATTTCAGAGGAATTAGAAGGCATTAGATGTTTATCCACTGAAGAATGCAGAAAATGAACAATAGTGCAATTGTACAACCACTACTCCACTCTTGTCTGCACATGGTACAAATTACAATTGTGTCTATGCTGGTTAATTCTCTAAACAAGAATAACGTAATGTGTATCATTAATGATATTTTTATTATTTGTAATATTTTGACATATTTTTAGTCTACCACTTTATAATATTTAATAACAATCGTTTCAATATTTTTATCATTAAAGTCATGATAACCGCACAAATTAATTGCCCATCAGAGAGACACATAAAAAAAGATCCTCAACCAGGCAGGCTCTAGACGTGGTTGGAAAGATTATAAGGTTTGTAGCTATATAAGGAGTGGATAGGAAAAGTATCAATACTCATAGAGCATGTATGGGAAAAACAAAGAATACACAATAAGTGGATTAAGTCCTCGATTGTACCGAGGAAAATCTCTCTATGAGGGGAGAACTAGATGTAGCAACAATTTTTTGTGAACTAGTATAAACATACTTGTGTGTTTCTCTATTTTATTTTAAGTACCTTCATTTACTTTATGGATGTATCCAAGTATGAATTTGTGAAAGGATCAATGAGAATCATATTTCTTAAAATACGCAGTGCGATCACATAACTCTTAATGTGTTTTGTATATAAATGTGAATAAAAGAATTTATGTGAAAGAAAATATTGGTGAAATCATGTAACTACAAAATTTTATACTCATTTTCATCGATCAAATGATTCTATATATATAATTTACAATACGTTCAACTAGTGCATAACTATGTTCTCAAAGCGATTGTGAATAATAATTTTTAAAATGTTCCCTTTCTTCTTTTTTTTTACTAAAAAATGTCCCCTTTCTATAACCAAAGGTTGAGAGTTAATTAAAAAAATAAAGAATTCTAATAACTAACAACTTTCTACGCTACCCCTTCAGTAAGTATGCTAAAGGGATGTACATGACACATGATCTACTAAAAATATTTAATTGTTTTTAGCATATTGTGAGCTTTATACACTATAAAATGAATAAATTATATTCTATTTGTTACATGCAAAGACATAAATAAATGGCTAAAACTCTTCAATTCGTGTATTATATGATTTTATTTATCTCCTTATTTATTGTTGCAAAAATTATTAATGGTAATATTTTTTTTTATCCTTTTCAAATTTTCTTCTTTAGTTTTAGTTCGTACACAATCTTTTATCTTGTTTTAGTAATATTTTTTTATTTTGTTTTTTCATTACAGCAATACATTGCAACAATGTTGATGATTGTCCACCAGATATTTCGAATCCCTATGTAAGATGCGAATTGAACCGATGTATATATTCTAGATTGGAACCACCTTTTGGTTGTTGAGTACGAGCCCAAGCAGAGTACATTTACGCCACACAAAGAAGAATAGTTCTTACACTAGGAAAAACTATGCAATATACATTTCGCTAGAATATTCCAGTTTCTTTTTAGTTATTGTAAGGCTATCCAATAATTTTTATATTTTTATTTATTTTTGTTTTTATAATTTCAAGGACCTTGCAACTGTGGCTTTGTATTCTATGATGTTGGTAATAAAATAAATTAAGACACTAAAGAATATTATGATTAGATTGTTTTATTAGTTTTGAATGTATGGTAATGACCTCATATATAAGCATATGATCACATCTTATTTCCAACCCTGCCACCTATCAGAACATTTTTAATTATTATGTTGAAGAAAAATATTTTACTTGAAATCCTACAACATAAATTTTATGTCATAATATATTTCAAAAAATGAAAGTTATGTTTCTCTTAAAAGAAGAGTCCATCAGTTCATTTCTTTCTTCAAAGTAGAAATTTTCTGGTCTAATGATTATAAAAAAATTGATTAGAAAATATGAAAGATGGAACTTTGTTCATCCAGTTCATCAATTGAATGGTCGTTTCCATTTTACCATATGTTTGAGGCCAATAAGCCAAATTCATCATTAGCTTCATTACCTATGGCCTCTTGCAAACTTTTTAAAATATAGTTGTAAATCGTGGATGTCAATGTTGGACGATAGTCCATGAAGTCTCACAATTTCCTTAATGAAATGAGTTGACTAGTCAACTGATTTATTCAAACCAAATAGCACCACATTTTGATGGACTATATGTTAATACTACGCAAAATCCATTGAGATACTATCCCACATCCAAGCAGGTAAATTCAATGGTTGCAACATTCCTTATTTGTTATCGATGTTCTTTCTATAATTTCTGACAAGTTAGAAACGGATACACAAATTTTACTGCATCATTTTTCATTCTAGGTAACCGAAACATATTCTTTAAATCTTGGTACATGAATGGAAGTAGAAAATGGTTCCTTCTAGTAGAAAATGGTTCCTTCTAGCGGAGTTATTTAACTTTCTATAGTCTGTACGAATGCTCCAACTAGTCAAAGATATTGTTGATATATTTGACTCATCTTTTTTTGGGAACACATTGAACAAGACTAATACATATTTGATATTTCCATACCATGACTTAGAGTTTTGTGATCCATTTTGGGGTGTTGTATTTTCTGCATCTACTCTGTTAATCGAATTATCATTCGAGGTTGGTATTTCTAACTTATTTTAAAATGTAAATGAAGTTTAATAAAAGTGTTAGATAGTATAAAAAAATGCAGAAAATATGATAATTATAGCTAATAAAAATGTTAGCAAAAAATGTAGTTATGTTTGTTGGTATAAAATAAAGCTTTTTGCTACTTTTTTTTTTTTAAGCAAAAAGGGAAGCTTAGCAAAGAGCTAAAGCAACCCAAAATAGATTACCAAAAGAAAAGAAGAGGACAAAAAAAGAGGACAGGGACCAAACCAAAACCTCCTCAAGGATTAGTGAACCTAAAGTTAGGCATCTCTAACCTATCTTTAACAAAAGTGCTTCTAATGCAGCTAGGAAGCTCAATCGAAACCTTCAAGTGATTAAGAGTCCGCCCTATATTGGCCAAGCATCTGCACAGCAGTTGCCTTCCCTATATACATGGGATACAAAAAAATAGAGGGAAGAGAACATCCTCTAAGAGCAAGATTATCATCAGTAGGTAACTTATCTAGCATGGAGGGATATCTTTAAACCAAATGTCCTTGGTCCAAGCAGGTTTTGGAAAATGAGTTCTCTTGAATTCATAAGCTTCTTTTAGAGACAAAGTGCCTGTTGAGTTATGTTTCCACACCATGTTGTCGTCTTTCTCTCTAGTTGGGAGCTGAACTTGATTTACAATATTTGCCAACCCAGGATATGTTTGACAAAACTCAGAAGGTATAGACCAATGATGATTTGAAATATATGAACATACAAATGAGGGAAATGACTGTGATATTGTTGAAGGGATGTTGAGAACTTGAGCCAATGGATCACCACACCAGGAATCATGCCAAAAATTTGTCTTCTTACCATTTCCTATTAGCCAGCAAGAGTTGTTTTTGATTGTTGAGAATTCGTGCTTGACCTGAGCAGTTATAGCATATCTGGTAAACAAGTTCTTTAAAGCTTCAAGACTAGACATTTTGCATTTACAATAAAGCATAAGATCATCAGCATAGAAACAGTGGGAAGGAAATTTTGCATTTTTGCTACTTAAAAAATATATTTAATCGTAATATGTGTAAATTCATACAAATTAATTTATAAATAATAGGTTGTTGGAAGAAAGAAAAGAGTTATTATTATTAAAAAAGAAGTATGGATAATAAAGGTCGTTTAAAAAATGTTAATTACTAAATGCTTAAGTTGGTAATTAATATTACATCCACCCCTAAATATAAGATCATTTTGAGAATTTTTTTTGTCTCTTTTTATAAGACCTCTTTGGTATTTCCAAGTACATTAATTATTTTTATTTATTTTTGACAAAACATTAATTAATTTTTAACCAACATACACGTATTTATTTTATATTTTTTCTTCAATCAACATTAAATATTATGTTGAAAACATAAACTAATTCTCTCTTCTAAAGGATAAAATTGTAAAAAAAAATAATAGTAATTACAAATAAATTTATTACCACTATCAATTTTCTTAATTTCCGTTATTTTTTTCAAAAGGGCTCGAAATTCTTACTGTGGCTCGTTTGGCAACGTAAAAGATAGAAACTAATTTGAATTAATATAATATGCGTATATTATACTAATCCAATTATTAATAAAACTTATATTACATATTATTTTTTTAAGTTTCCTTGTTTGTTTGCGGGTGTTGTTGTCATTGTTACTTTTTTGCTTGCATCTGGTTTTTTTTTTCCTGCTAAGCCAGGAGATTTGACAGGCATCCCAACTATGTTGGCACTCCGCAGAACCCCGATCCTATATCGCCAATCTCAGAGAAAAGTTTATTAAAAAAAGGAGGGAAAGGTACAAGAGGGGGGACTAGATCAAAACCCTCAAAAAAACAAAGAAGAAACAGCAAAAAAAGAAAAGAAAAAAGAAACAGCAAACAGAAAAAAAGGAAACACCTGACTACGGGAACCGAGAGCGAGGGAACCCACTCCGGTCCAAAGAGAAGTCAGTCTGAAGAGTCTGAGGCAACACTGAGAACCAAGTTGTGTCTTGTATCGAATGGCCCATATTAGCAAGTAAATCAACGCAACTGTTTCCTTGCCTAAAGATAACTTGGATTCTTTGATTGCAAGCATTGTGCCAACGATTACGGAGCAAAACCGGAACCAATGACCGGTTTTTAAAGACCATCAAAGCACTCGTCGAATCATTCCAATAAAGAAAATTCATTGATCACCTGAAGTGGATCCTCCCTGAGAACGGGTTTTATAAGGCGGTGGCTTACCAATCTGAAGATTTTTCTTAACCTGTTGTTTTTGTTTCCGAGATAAGACCAAAGTGAAAGGTCTATCTTCATTAGCTTTGTCATATTCATGAACACGCATCCAGAGCTTCATGTCGTGCTGCACATTCGGATTGCTATGTGGTTCATAAACAGTCAAAATTCTGTCGCCATTCTCATCAGTCCCCGAATGTTCAACCGTGTAATTGGTGTTCTAAGCAAGGCGCTCCATTTCCAAAAAAGTGGCGCCGTCGTCAGGGATGGATCTAACAACAAGGGGACTAGTTTGCACGTCATCATGCGCTACATCATGTTGAGTCTGTGACATCACCCTAGCATAAGCGGAGGCCTCCAAATCAACATTAAAAGAACGCTCATCATTATGGGTATCTGAGGATGGATGCATCATAGGTGCATTCTGAATCCAGGGTATCACCAACTCCTCCCGCGATTCAGAGTTTACTTGTTCCACATCATCCAAAAGCACGTCAGCGTGCACATCAACAGAAGAAGCTAACTCCAACACTGAGCACGAAGGCAAAGAGCTTTGGGGAATCTCCTCAGACACGCAGGGGGTATCTGAGCTAGTGCTGGAGCCGCAGAAGTAGAACCATCAGCAGCAGTCGAACTGATTTGTGGCTCGGTAGGTTTAGGAGTTGCAAATGCAATGGATGAACCTATACCATAGGGGTTCTCTTTAATAGGCACCCACTGAGGTTTCTTGGCTGGTATATGTGTCTTCCCTTTTGCAACTTTATCCTTAGACATGTCTTCCTTCCTTGGGTACAACCAACAACAGTTTGTAACATCATGTCCAAGTGTCCGACAATGCGAACGAAAATCTTGAATCCGTTCATAAACGACTTCCACAGGATAAGAACCACCTTCCCGTTCGACGAGAATTTCGTGAAAAATCTTTTTGGAAAAATCAATGTCGACTAATATACGTGCATAGTGTCCAAAAAGTATTTTCAAGGTTGCATTGTCAAGAACTAGAGGCGTGCCAACCGCACTAGCAATTTCACGTAGATTACGTTCCATCCAATATTCTTGTGGCAGTGCCATCAATCGGATCCATACTTACGCATGTGTATTTCTCTGATTATGCATATCAAGATCCATTGACCATTCAAATAAACGTAACACCCCCAGCTTCAAGTTCACAGTTCCCATTGCCCAAATGTCATACCCTAATTTTTTATCTAAGGTCTTACTTTCATACACCGTTTGCTCTTGAATAGTCTCTGACTTTTCCTTGAAAATTCGGCAGAGAGGTATTTTAAAATACCTCATTTTTGTTCCAATTCGGACCCTCTTCTCTCTTTATTTTTATTTCTAGTTTTTTTTTATTTACTTTTACCTTTTAAATTTCCATCTTTTATCAATTCTCTTTTAATTCTAATTTTAATATTTAGTTGTAATCTTTTTTTAATTAGTTATTTTTATCCTTTTACTTTAATCACTTTTATTTTAGTTTTTTTACTAATTGTCCAAAATTCCACAAAAAACTCAATGAGTACAAAACAAGTGTCCTTGCCCAAAAAAATTTCTCAATAGTGCCCACACGCCTCAATTACAGACATTTTCCCTGAAGTCCAATCTTTCTTTCCTTTTCTCGTCAAAGGCGTTTTTCATCATCAATGGCTTTCAAACCACATCAATTTCGTTTAAACCAATTTCCATTTCTGAAATGTGAATTTGGCTTTAAAAGAAAGAGGTGAAAAAGCACAAAACAAGGAGGAGCCAATTTCATCATCACGCACAACACAACAGAAGAACCCTCATTCTCAATCACTATTTTCCAGCCACAACAACAATTACAGTTTCGAATCCAAACACCCAAAGTCACAAAGTTACAAATCAAAATCACAAGCCTCAAATTCTAACAACCCTCAATCCAAACCATTCCTATACAGCCGAATCATCAACACAAATCAACAACACCCACGTATTCAGAACTGAAATCCAACCCACACATCAGACAAATTCAATCCAAAACCACCACACTCATAAGCCACAAAAAAAAACAGTTTGTGAATCTGACCCGGTACTAAATCCGAACCCATCCAAACACCCACACAAAGGTAGTTTTTTTTTTCCTTCTTTCTCTAGTTCTTAGTTTTAATTAGTTTTTGTTTTTTGTGTTGAAAAAAATCAAAAAAAAGAAAAGAAAGAAAAACGAAGAAGAAGAAGCCATGCGATAAAGAGAAGGAAAAGAGAACATGAAGTAGGAGAGAGAAAAAAACATGTGGAAATGAAGAAGTGGGGGACGGTGAGGTTATTTACATAACCTTGTGATCTAGTGCGCACGGGTGTATGTCTTACCATGCACCCTCGCCTCCTCAACCCTTTGATTCCAATCCAACAGCTTGCAGCTTTGTCTCTTGATCTGATTAGGGCCGTTGATCAAATCAACGGCCCATTTTGAATCCCCCATCTCTTTTACTTCCTTTTTTTTATTTTTTTTTATTATTTTTTTTATTTTCTTTATGCATTTTTTTTTGTTTATCATATCATCATGCATATTTATTTCCCGTCATTTATTCTTTTTATCGCATAGATTTAGTATGTAATTAGGTCAAATGTAACACATAAATGAGAAAAATAGTGTGTGTGTGTGTGTTTTAGTAATCGCTTTATATATCATTATTAGGGACTTTGTGGTGATCCAATGTCACCACAAAAGTCCACGTGCATTTATTTTTTATTGCCCCGTTAGTTTATTTGCATGCTTTAATCAATCAATTAAACAAAAAAACTTTTCATAATAAACCTTGGTTCCAAAACCAAGTGATCCCTTTATTTTATTTTATTTTTTTCTTAATCAAATTCTAAATCAACTTAATCATATTTCGAGTCTATTTTCTTTTAAATTAAAAAACACAAACAAGCTTACTTGCCATTTGGCTTTTCATTTTAAAACCTTTTTCAAAACTAATAAAAAACACAAAACAAATCAAACTTCAATTTCTACCCCAAACTACGAGGTTTTGATCCCTCACGGGTACGTAGGCAAATGACAATCGTCCTTCCAAATCGATAAAGAAATGTAGATAAATAGGTCTTTTTTTCCTTTACCACTTTAATTCCTTTTTTCAAAACAAGCAAGTTATAGTTCCCTAAATATAACTAACCCCCGAACCCTAAATCTTTTCAAAGGGGTAGTTTGAACTTTTTTCCCCTTTTCTTAAAAAATTAAATGTTCAGTCGTGAAAAAATTAGTGAGTCAAAAGCTAACCAAATAGCCTTGATCTCCAAAAAATGACGCGACACCAAACAATTTGCAAATCAGATTCAATGGCAAAAAAGAATTCATAATAGCCCCTACCTAAAGATAGCAACGTCCAAGGTGCAGCAGTCTTCCATTGTTTCTGAAGCTTGTCTTCAATTTGCTTCGACGTATAGGGTTTATCTCCTTTGTTTAGAACCAACCTTCCACGAAGGTTTCTCTTACACACATTGACCCCTTGTTCATAAATTGGCTGAGTAATACGAAGAAAGAGTCTCACCACGGATTGTAGATTGTGGCAGATTATCGTTGGTAGTTTTGTCGTGCGATGCCACAAGTGCTTATGCAAAGGACGGCGGCGGTGGTTGTGGTGCTGGAACCGCCGTTGTGGAGGGAGCTGACGGCAAAGAGGTCGGGACTGCCAATTCTGCTTGCCAATCAAACGGCATGGCAGAAGCACTAGTAACAACAGTCAGACAAAAATTGACAGTAGAAATTGGAGAAATAAAAACGATACCAGGAATGTTTCTCAAGTCTGGCGAATTCACTCAACCAATTGAGTGTAGACCAAATTGTTGTGTTGAGGTATCACGTGAAATTGGATCAATTGGTGTTGTCACAAAACGGTGGAATTGTGAAGAACCCCACACAATGGCAATTGGAAGATGTGAGACAAGACACTCAATTAATGTATCATTTAAAAGCCACCGAAAGCTAGTAGGTGAAAAGGGGGACGGCGCTCATGCTAGGTAAAAACCCTAGCAGAGCGTTTCCAACACATATTGCAACCTCAAAAAATTACCACAGCATGGATCAGGCTACCAAATACACAAGTCATAACCTACATCTGGTTATTATTTCTAGGGTTGGATATGTTTTTAGCCCCTGAATTTCAACATTAGAAGTCAGTTATTTCATCTATGGGTTAACACATTCTATCTTTCTGTTGGGAATTAGGATTAGTTTGTTAGAATTTCAATGTGATGCTTTTGATCTAGCTGGCTATATATAATCTATTATATTTATCATTTTGTTAATTTAATTTCGTTCTTAATGCTTTTTCAGACGTAGACTTCGAAAATGATAGTTTGATTTAGAAACTGCGAGATATTGACGTTTTATTTAAGGGATCTAAATTAAATCACGTGTAGATACTAATAGGAGTGTTTGTGGTGCGGTTCGGTTCGGTTTTGAGAGTAAAAGTCATCCAAACCACAAGGTAAAAAAGGATGCGGTTTGGTTTGGTTCGGTTGACATTTAAAATAAAATCTGAACCAAACCAATGCGGTTTGGATTGGATCGGTTGATGTGGTTTTTTTAAACAATAATTTTTTTTTTGTTTCCAACATTGAAATCAAATTAAAAATTTAAAACACAATATATTTTCAGTAATGTTTTAACTTTCATCCAACATTACAATTTTATTATCATATAACAATGTTCTCAACTACGTAGACCAAATTAAAACATGGACAAAAAATAACCCAATTTTGTAAATTTTATCATTCTCTAAGAGTTCAAGTAGCACATAAATACATTTTTGAAAGAAAAAGCAAAGAAGAAACTTAACAGGAGAAAAAATATGTCATTTTATTAAAGTTTCTATTGAGTTTATATGAGTATTGGTCTAGGTGATATATATTTAATTAGTGTTTTTCTTATATTGCGGTTTGGTTTGGTTGGTAAAATCAAAACCGCAAACCGAACCAAACCATACGGTTGAATAAAAAAAGTAATCCGAATACATCCGAACCAAATGCGGTTTTTTTGCGGTTTCAGTTTGGATTGGTTCGGTTTGCGGTTTTTCTATTGGATTGGTTCGGTTTTGAACACCCCTAGATACTAATGCCTAGGCATAGGGTTAGGTTTGCATTCACAAACACTATTTGGTCAAATGTCATTGAATCAATTGTCTATTTTACTTAGGAAGTCAATTGATAAAATGGATTTCATGTCGTCTATCGGACATATGGAAACGCACGATCAAGGATAAGTGGAGATATAACTTTATCATAGAAATTATATAATAGATCCTGAGGATGTGTTGAATGAATAACTGACGAGACGTCTAGTCCCAACACAATCTTTATTCATATTTGCAATTTACGTTACAAATTGTTTCCTCAAACCAACTCTTTTAAAAACCTTGATTTAGAATAGTGTAAAACTTAAACGGTCGAAACTAGTGTGCGATCTCTATGGAATCGATATTTATTTTTTGTAAAGAACCGGTATACAGTACTTATTGTTGTGTGAAGGATAGAAAAATCATTCTTTATCACAAACGGTGGCACGATTTTCTCGAGATTTGGACACTATATATGCAATTTTTGACCCATTTGTTAGGGAATCTCATGTGAGCAAAGGAGGGAAACTAAAGCAGTATACTTGTCTAAATCTTCCAAACAATGATATTCAGTTTCCTATATATTTATCATATTTTTCTTGTAACAGGAAACTAAAGCAAGATAATATTGGGTTTGGACCATCATAGCTCATAAGAATTTTAGGCTTAATTAACTTCAGAACTAAGGTAGTTCTCAAATAGATACATATAGAGACAAGCTTCCACTCTCAACTCCAAACAACAACAAAGAGCAAAAACACTCCCTTTGAAGAAAAGAAAAAAACTTTAAGTGCTTCCATCACCACTATCAACAATATTCCAGCCTAGAAATTAGCAGTGGTTTATAATCACTGTTGACAGTGATCTTTATACATGGATCACTTCCACCTCTTCTACATTTTTTTGCTAAAATGTCTATAAAGTTTCTCCCACGCTGCATAATTATGCAGGTCTCTAGCATCCACTAATAAATGAAAAATTGTTAGAGCCTGTTTGTTTTTAGTTTTCAAAATATGTTTTAAAAACTAATTTTAGAAAAGGGATTTTAAGAAGAGAAAAAGAAAAAACTTGTTTAGTAATTTG
>Ga0315913_1002672_pt1 | contig 21111 bp, 7 predicted proteins | sample MpolsnodulesMG_FD_207736 | JGI IMG/M metagenome (GOLD analysis project Ga0315913, IMG submission 207736) | Medicago polymorpha root nodule microbial communities from Los Angeles, California, United States - small nodules | ecosystem: Host-associated > Plants > Roots > Nodule | place: USA... | reverse complement strand
ATACCCAATAAAAAACAGGTGTCGTATCTCAAACTTACAACACCCGATGATATAACCCCGGCAAAAAACAGGTCTTAAATCTCAAAAAAACAGGTTTTGTATCCCTGATTTGCACCAGTGAATAATCGTAAGTAGGGTTTGTATTGTATTGGTCATGTCTTGAGAAGGCTCTCAAGAGTTGTATTTATAGCCCTCCATGTGCCTGATATATCGTGACTTAAGCAGCAAGCAGTGAGGGTATTTAGGTATTTAGACTGAGCTCTAGAGGCTTCTAGAAGCTGATTGAGGCGACGCTCCGGGGAGGGCGCGCCCTGGTCCTTACAACCTTTTAGAAGGGCATTGAGGCCTCTAGGAAGGTCTTCAGACCCTTTGAGAGGACTCCTAAGTCCTCAGGAAGATATTGACGGTCCAACAATTTTTGTTGTCATGCCTAATCAAAGGCCAAACATACACAATATTGATCGGTAAAAAAACATACAAATTGATTTTATTTTTCAACGTGTTTTTGAGCTGACTAAACTTTAAAACTAAATAAGTAATAAGGAAACTCAAAGTCAATATGAGCTAAAGACTAAATTAAACAAAACTTTGAAGAAAATTCTAATCAATGAATAACGCAGCATGGGCTTAATTTCCTTTTTGTTGTTTTTCTAAATAATTGAATCCTAAGGCCTAAGCAATATATACCACGTCAAGTTAAAACATAATTGTTTAATTAGATTAATATCAATTTATTTAGTAAAAAACTTCATTTAGACTAACACAAGGACAACTTCCTATTATTATAATTAGGCTAAAGTGTACTTTTTACTCCTTAAGTTTCAAAAAGTTACGATTTTGATCCCTATAAAAAAATGACAAATTTGATCACTTATGTTTTAACCCCTTTGCAATATTAGTTCTTTTGTCCAATTTTAACCAGTCAACGAATGTGTGGCATGCCACATTTATAATTACTGAATTAAAAAATAGAAAAAAGCCACATAATCATTTTATAAATTGAACAAATAAAAAGAAATGAAAAAAAATTTAAAAATCAGTTTTTTTTTTTTGAAAGAGGCGTGAATTCCAGCAAATGCATCTCCTTCCCCTTCATGTTCAATTTGCAGCAGCCACACCCTTCTTCATCACCTTCTTCATCAACATCAGATTCATATTCATTTTTTGATTCAGATTCATCTTGAGATTCAGGTTCAGATTCATGAATCTTGCGTCTCTTTTGAAGGAATTTCATCATTGTTGTTGGAAGAAGAAGCAAGAGCGTTGTGAACTAAATGAAGGAGTGGTGGATTCGTTTTGCAGCTGTAATCGGAGTAAGTTTTACGGAGATAGTCGGCGATTTTTTCGGCGGTTGAGAATTTTGATTTGAAAGAATTGATAATGCGGAGAATTCAGATTTGTTTGGGAAAAAAATGAAGGAGATTCAGAAGAAGAAGATGCAACGCCTCTTCCTTTTTTTCTTTCCTTTTAATTTTGAATTTTTTTTCTTCTGATTTTTTAATTTTATAATTTTTTTATTTGTTTAATTTATAAAATGATTATATGCTTTTTTTTATTCAGTAATTACACATGTGGCATGCCACGCATGCGTTGACTGGTCAAAATTGGACAAAAGGACTAATATTGCAAAGTGGTTAAATCATAAGGGACTAAATTTGTCTATTTTTTATAAGGGGTCAAAATCGCAACTTTTTGAAACTTAAAGGAGAAAAAGTGCACTTTAGCCTTATAATTATTGTGAAAAACAACCATCAATGTGTGCAGATGTGAGTGGAAGACACTGAAAAGAGTATAATCAAGAGATCTTAAGCATCACAATAGAGACCCACGCCCACGTTTTTAAGTATTTAAGTGGATCTCATGTGTACATATCACTAATTTATAATTTTTTAATAGTAGTACCTAATAAGCACTTAATCCCTCCAATCCAAAATCTCATAGAAATTTCTAAAATGTGACCCACAAATCAACTATCAATAATTTTATATCGTTACATATCAATTTTTTAATATTAAAAGGTTAGGTCCCAGTTAAGATTGGGTGTCTTAAGTGAGACCTTGGTCTCATAAGACCCCCAAAAAATTTCTCCCAAATGGAGATACCTATTAGGTATTGGGCCATAAATAGTGAAGACCTCAACATTGGGATGATCTTAGAATGAAACACTGAAAGCTACCATAATCAACTGATATTGTCTATCAATAATAATAATAATAATAATAATAATAAATCCTTATTTCGAACTATGTCACTTGAGTAGAACTAGTATTTGAGAGAGTCATAAGTAGGGATGTGAATAGATTAGGCCGAGCTAGGCTTTGCAAGGCCTAAGCCTGGTCTGCCATATTTTTTTAAAGCCTAAGTCTGGCATGAGGCCTGTCATAGGCCTACTTTTTAGGCTTGAGCCTGGCCTTCTGAAAGTCTGATACGGCCTACTAGCCTGTATAAAAACTTATATCTTATGAACATCTTTAAATAAATAATGTGATATAAGTTTAAATGGACTATCGAACTAATAGTTCAATTAGATTAAACTCTCTTTTGATAATCAACACGAGGTTTTAGGGAATTTGACTATATATTATATCATATTTCTATTCTAGTTTATAATAATACATTTATATATGCAAAAAATTAATGTATACTAATAAAGCATAAAGTATTGAAAAAGTTTACAATTTTATATTTTAATTCAAAGTACAAAATATAATATAATAGTAAATAATATTATTCATATTACTTAAATAGGCCGACCTAATAGACTTAAGAGGCTTTTTGAGAGGCATGTGGCCTGACCTTATAAGGTAAATAGGCTTTAAAAAAAGCCTAGGCCTTCTCTATTAAAGAAAAATGCCTGGCCTGGCCTGACGTAGGCTAGGCCGTAGGCCCCTGTAGGTCGACCTGGCCTATTCCTATCGCTAGTCATAAGGGATTGCAGGAATGATTTTATATTTCCAATATCGTGTTCTGCCGTCAACGTTGTCTAAATTAGCAGTTTTTCTCTTTTGTTTCCTTCCATAAGAATCATTATAATACGGTTGAAAATGAGTCGAGTTGAGTCGAACTCGTCGGATAGAGCTTGACTCAATTTGATAATAATTTGTTCTACTTAAAACTCTACTCAAGTTTTATACGAACCTTTTCTTAGAGTTCGACTCATTTAAAGTTTATGAACAACTCGGTTTGACTTATGAGGTTCAACTCATTTGCTCGATGCAGATAACTAAAAAAAAGACAAAAAAAAAGTCATAATTTTAGATTTTAAACCTTTAATTTTGTTAAAAATAAATCAAAGATTGAATTAAAATAAAAATTATCCCAATCTTAAGGGGTTTAATGGACAAACACAAATACAATATTCTGACCTACATATATATGCAGATAGATATAAAAAAAACTAAAAACATAGTCAGCTACAAACACTCAAAACAAAAATATAAAACTACATAAAAAAAACTAGTACATCTAAATGAGACAAAAACCAAGAAAATTTCATAAATAGAAATGAAAATCCTGTTCTATTTTCAAACTCCAATATACATATAATATATAATCAAGTCACATCATTAATCAAGCAAGTTGAATTATGTGTATAACTCAAGTTTAACTCATTTAGTCAACAAACATAATTTTCAACTTAAGTTTAACAAGTTAATTGTCAAATTAAGTTTCAAACTATTTCGATTAATGGCTCGGTTCATTGTCAATCCTACTCCATATGACATCACAAGAATTAACCGAAAACTTACTTTACACATTAACATAAATAACATATTATAGTTTATTTTAACATATGAAAACATAAGTTTTATATAAACTAAGTTAGTTTTCTCAATATTTTGTTATTTTGTTTTGATGAATATAAACACAAAAGGAATACGAAGACAAAGCTAATATTATTGATTTTACATTAAAATATATGCACTATCCACATAAATTCTACTCATGTGAAAGGTTGCATACAAAAAATGTTAAATATTTAAAAAGAAAGAGGAAAAAAAAACATTCTTGATGCCTAATTTGCAAGATGACAAACACAGTTTGTCATTTTCCTCCTTGACTTAGCAAGACAAGAATTTTTGCTTGGCTAAAATGATTCCAATTTCAATTATTCTCTCCTCAAGTTGATGGAATAATTCCATGTACACATGTTCAAGTCAGTAGATTGGAGTAGTTTTCGGGCAAAATCTTTGAACCAACATGGCTTTAACTTTGTCAATAATGTCATTTAAAACATAGGGATTTCTTGAATATCCAAAGCACGCTGAGCGTTAATATAAAAATAAATTCTCAGGTTTAAGCAACTCCCCGAGAAAGAGGGCAAACTGCAAACAACGTCAACAAGGTGTCCACTATTATGCACCCATTGGTCAAACCTAAATTTAATTAGACACTCTTTATTTGACGCTTGAGGCTGGTGAGGACAGAAAGTGATCATCAGTGAACTTGACGTGTACAATGAGAAACTCTTGGCATGATTCTAGATAGGGGTGCATGAATGAACCAAAATACATCAAAATGAGAGGAATTCATTGGTTTTGTAGGTCTAGAAAGAACTATACGGTTAAAAAAAAAGGCTTATAAAGATTGATTGGTAATACCAATACCAACAAGATGTATATTCTTTTCCATAGTCTAAAAGATAGGAATTCAATTGTTAAGCGTGTTTGACTTGAAAAACTTTTTGGATGGGTGATATTATGGAAAGTTTTCCATAAAATATGTGAGTTAGAATAAAACATACTGAAAATTAAATTCTAGTGTTGGTTTATGGGTTTAATCTCCAATCCTAAAATCATGTTGGAGTGTTACACATTACCTCACCTCTACAAATGTATGTTCACAGACAAGAAATCCCAGCACGATATGTCACCTCTAGGAATCACTTGTAATATATTAACTTCAATCAATATATAGCGAGTCATGCTAACAAATGTTTTAAGGAAATTGTTTAAGGATTATATAAAAGAAACATTTGTCTCAAAAATATAATTTAATTGTCAACAAATTTAATATTAATCCTAACTTTTTTAATTCTCTTGATTTGATCAATAAGGTCTTATATTTAAGAACATAGATATATTATGTAATTACTTTGTTAGCTTTCAATAAATTAAGTTTAATATATAGAAGAAGAAAGAAAATTTGTTTCACGCCGTGCGATTACTTGTGGAAATAAGTTGCATCGAGCTAGACTTTATATTCATAGATCTAACATGTAATATAAGACTTGAGTCTAGTTTTTTTTTTTTCCCAAGAAAAGTTTACAATGGTTTTTTTGTCAAGTAGCATATTGACAAGAATTCACCTTTGAGATAAATAAATGGAGTATTCGAGGTTTGAATCTCGACCCTTACATATTACATTATCAAGTGAGTCATGACCATGGGTAGAAGTTGACATTGGTTTTATTATCAATTCTAGAACTTCTTTGAAGTGTCAATTGGACAAAGGAATTAGAATTTGATTCCCCCATATTATTTTATTATAAAGGGAAAGGCAAAACACCCACGTTCAAGTGTTCATATCTGTTCCCAACAATTATTTTCTCCAGCTACCTATTTTTCCTTGTTTTTCGGCTACTATACGTAACTTGCTCTTGGGTTTCTCTACTTTGCTCTCTTTAGTATGGTGTTGTCACTTATCATGAAAATGCTCACCCAAAAATGTTTTATACTCTTTGTCTGTTTCCTAATAATTTCTCCTAAGTTAACGCTCATTCCAAACAGCGTGGAAGGAAGAAAGGTTTTTACCATCAACAGGAAGGAAAACCATTTCAAAGGTGAATCTCTCTAATCTCACTCTTTGTGTATTACTCGAATTTAGGATTTGCTTAACATGAATCTCCCAAGGTATAACGTGTGAATCCTTTTTCAATATTAAATAAATGGTGCAATTTAACCGTATAGTCAATAGATTAAGAAACTATGTACCTATATATTTCATGAGAGTTGATAGACATGAGGGATTAGGATTTATGAGAATGAGTAGTTGAGCTACCCTCATTGTTGTTTAGATTTTAGAATTTAATTAGGTTTTTAACATTCGTTTAGTTGTCTAATCGGATGACGTTTAAATAATTAAACGAAAGAACATAGCACCTCTCATTAGCCTTAACAAAATGGTTCAATTGGTCACACTTTACTATGTTGTTTATTGCCGAAAAGGAATCATTATTACTTGTTTGATAGATTAATTTATTTTGACACTTTCGGTATCAAGTAACTACAAAGAAAACTTTATTGGCAATGCAATTTGTAAAACAAAACTCAAGAATAAAATCAACGAGTTCTCTCAACAAAACAAAAATCAACAATGAGTTTTCATGCAAATTACTTAGTGTTGTTTTTTAAGAGTCAAATTCATGCTTATAAAAAAGAGTTAAATTCATCTATAATTGACTTTGTATATATTTTCAATGTTTACAAAGTCAATTATAGATGAATTTGACTCTTTTTTATAAGTATGAATTTAACTATTTAAAGTGTTGTCGAACTGAATTTTTTTATTAAATTGCTATTGTTAGTTTTTGTTTTTATTTGTTATTTTTGTGTGACTTTAATTTATATTTTAAGTTAAATTATTGCTATTATTTTTGCCTATGGATTAAATTTAATATATTAATTTAAACATATATTTTATTTTATTTTGTTATATTTCGCCACAACGTAAAAGATTGACTAGCTTTGTAAGTTACAATTTTATATTCATGTTTACGTTCAAGAAAACTATACAATTATAAGGATATTGGAATATATGATTCTCACATAATAAATAAATTAAATGACGTACTTTAATTCGTGATGATAGAAAGTAGAAACCACAATTCTCCGATTCTCAATCTATCTCTTTTTTGTATATTCTTTTTCATGATCTGTTTTTTATCGTTAATCGTCGAAGAAACTTTTATAGAAGACACAAAACTCTTAGACATTCACTTGGTGACTTCCATCAAGTTACAATATGGATTTGTAGAAATTCATTTGCACGTCTCATGAATATGTGCATCCTTTCACGTAAATATTTGCATCCTTTCACATGGACATTTGCATCTTACATGTGTGATTGCATTCCTTTACATGAGTCATCATAAACTAATAATAATAATAAAAAATATTATTCTTACAAGCTTCACCGCTGGTTCTGAGTTCTTTATTTGTTTTTCTTTTTTTTTTTTTATATATATTTTGTTTCAAAATATATAGAGATAATAACATATATTTGATTAATTCTAATAAATAGGCTATTCAAAGCGTGAAGCTTATTCAACTCTGGGTCTTGTTTGCAAATGTTGTGATGGTGAAGGTGGCGAATGCATAAGCACTTGGGATGCTTCTTGCTCCAATCTCATGTGCAAACCGTGGAAACATTAAGAATATAGCTATATGTAATTATAGATAAATATTTACGTAGTTTCATAAATAAATCATCAAGAGTAGTATATGCATCTTGTATTTATTTTTAAAAAAGGTTTGTGTATGCTTGATGTACTATGACCACCACGTAGTAGAATTACCTAGGCTCAGCTGAGCTCCTGCACTTAAAGCTGTTTTATTATTATTTTATATTATATCAAACAGTATTACATTTCTCAAAATAAAATTCAAACTGTATTACATGTTATACACAATTATTCTTTTTTGTTAGCTTGGCATTTTTTTTCAAGAAAAAAAATATAATAAATAAAAAAAGGAGTATAAAATACAGGGAGACATAAACCTGACCGAGCGTAACCATGAATCAACCCTAACACGGTAATGCAACCAAGATTACAGAAAGTGGTACAAAATAACCAACTGAATTTAAATCCGGTGATGAACCTAGATGCATCGTAGAAAACTACACACCATAAGTACAAACCAGCAAGCCCAACGCGGGACCTGAAATTAGATTGTAAAAAGAAATTGATGTGTACAAAATTGCAATCATTAAATGGACCAAACGAACCAGAGACAAGTCTGAGTAATCAAACCGTCTTTTGAGGAATGATTTATGAAGTGTCCGTCAACACGAACAAATTCACGTACCAACAGCTCCTGTGACAAATCACAACAAACATTTCAGCCCTTTGAACCCTACTCGCAAAGTACCATATCTGAAAATCGACATAACCCAATCATAAGACAATGAGATTTTGAAGCATAACATGAACTACACACACCCCGAACTAAAATTCTAGGTGCGGTTTGAAACTAGAGAACATTTGATGGATCGCAACCGGAACCACCTCTCGTCGTGTAAAACACGTGAGAGGTCTAGCAGCTGTAGTTTCACCGATGAACTACGCACACCCAGAACTAAAATTCTAGGTGCGACTTCAAGAAATAATAAAGTTCAAATCCCCTAAAAGGTAGTTGTAATTTGTAAAGTTGTCAATAGCCATGTCTTAATTAATACTCTTCCGGTCCTTTTTATAAGAAGAGAAACCAAAAATCATCAAAACCAAAACAATCATTAGTTGTTGTAATTTTTTGAATGTTTTTACAAATATACCCTCATAAAAATTTGTGAAGTATTAAATATACCCACTAATATTAAAAAGACCAACATTAAATGAGGGCTAGAAAAGTCTTTTAAACAATAAATGTACCTTAAAAGTTGTGACTTTTTCTTATAAATAGGACCAAGAATTTTTTTGAAAATTTTCTTATAAATAGATCCGGAGGGAGTAATAGTAATTGTCTTCCCCAATTATTTAATTTTAATCGGCGGCCCAAACAAGCTATTGGTTACCAAAAAAAACATGTTACTCGTTAGATGATCACTTGTACTACTTCCTCCGTTTTAAAATGAGTGTCGTTTAAAGTTTTTACACACATATTAAGAAATGCATTAATTAAAATAAAGAGAGGTATTATTTTACCAAATTATCCTAATCAACTATTGGTTTGTTTTTCATTAAAGAAAAAATAATACTTTGAAAGTAGTGTATATAGTATTAATTGAATGGTATAATTGAAAAGCAAAAATTATTATTGCATTGGAAACTAAAAGTGACATTCATTTTGAAACAAATTTTTTTAACTAAAATGACACTCATTTTAAAACAGAGGAAGTATTATTTTATGAACCTGGATTACTTTTTTTTCCACGATGAACATATATAACTTATAAATAAAATTTGATTGGTATATAATCATTCGTCTATAAGTTTTGATTTGAAATTAAACTTTAGGATGAATATGTACATCCCAAACAACTAATTTAGATATTGTCGACCAACCCTACAAATCAACACGAATCTTTTTAGCGTGTTTTGTTCTCACTCACGTGTTTTCTGCGAAACTTCTCATAAGATTACCGAACTCAAAATTGCTCAAAGTCAAGCACGCTTAAATGTGAAATTCTTATGAAATGAGCTATCAAAATAAGAATGTATCTTGTTTGTATAGGTAGAACCAAACAATTCTTATAAGTCTTCCTTACGCCATGCAATCTCATACCTGCACAACCTTAAGATCTTTATCATTTCAATGTAAATTTAGTCTTTTTTCCTAGAAGCTGCTAGAAGCCTCTCATTGACATGTCCTGTACACCGACGATCACTCCCCGTCCTCACCAGAGGTGTTACATATTAGCTATTAAATGAATGAAAACTTTAGCCAGCTAAGTCCATAATAAAAATGAAGGATATGGAAGTTTTAATTAGGTCTTCTTTAAGCCGTGTGGATGGTTGATGACTAGGGTGTTCATATCTAAATTGATCTAAATAAAAACTGCAAACTAATTCAGAAAAATTGAAAACTGCAAAAACAAATTTAGAATCATGTGAAAACAAATTGGATCATTTTAGACTTTGGAGTCATTTTTCAAAAACGAATCATACCGCATACAACGTTTTTGATTTATTCTTTTATAAATATGATATTTTGCATTAATATATTATTTGTTAGTTTTTACCTTTTTTAATAATACTAATTACTAGTTTAATTTAACTTATATATTTGCTATTTCATATGTTTTAAACATAATCGATCATTATTGTTCGATAATATTAATTTTGATATATTATGTGATTTTTAATCGAATGGACTAGATTTGTAATTTAAGGTTATCATCCTTACTATATGTGACTTTTGATGGGTTTTTCTCTTCAAAATCGATTTAAATCTCACCAAAAGCACGCCCTACATAGGTTGCAAACACAAAAATATTAAGTGATGGGGGTAACACATATACATTTGTAGCATATTGTTGTTTCCAAGAGAGAGAAAAAACACTTCTACGTTTATTTTTGGGTTAAATATGTTCATGGTCCCTATAAATATATCAACTTTTCGTTTTAGTCCCTTTAAAATTTTCCTTCAACTTTTAGTCCCCCAAAAATTTTCCATCTTCACTTTTGGTTCCTCCTTTAAAGTAAACTCATATGTAGAATTTATATTTTTGAATAAAATTTTGCAAAAAAATTCATAATATTATAAGAATCTCTCCCAAAAAAATTTAGAATTTTTTAACAAAACATGAATTTAATATGAATTTTTATATTTTTTATGGTTAAAAATTCATATTAAATTTATGTTTTGTTAAAAAATTCTAATTTTTTTTTAGAAAGTTTTTTTACAATATTCTATACATTTCTGCACAATTTCGTTAAAAAAAAAACCAAAATTAACTTAAAAATATGGACCAAAAGTAGTGATTGAAAATTGTATAGGGACTAAAAGTTGAAGAAAAAAATTGTAGGCCCTAAAAAGAAAAATTGGTATATTTATAAGGATCAAAAACATATTTAACCCTTTATTTTTTAAGCGATTCTTAGCATGATTCATATAGAAAATGTTAGGGAAAAATGTTAAAAACAAGTGGGGACACTTGCAGCCACAATGATTCACATAAGTTCATCCCTTCTAAGGTTAGCAGTATCAGCTTTACTTTGTGATTTTTGAGTTTGATTCTCAATTTGTGGTGGATATAGTCGGATGATTTGGGGCCAATGATTCCTCGGCATATGGATCCATCATCTAAAAGTGCAGGGATCAAAGGATGTGGAAGAAATTATTGAAACAAACATATATATTTGATGATTTGAGTAATCTTGCACTACAAGAATATATAAGATTCGTTATCATAACTATGTTAGGAAAGGTAATGGTAGTAAATATCAAAATAATTAGCTACCATTTCACTGAAATTAATATTATTTTAAAATTTTTATGTTTAAATAAATTTTTGTCAAAGATCCTTTTTGTAAAAAAAAAAAAAAATCTATTAGAAACAAACATTACCACACTGTCATGAATAGTGATCTCGCTCTCGCTCTCGCTCTCTCTGTCATTGTTGCTTTCACGATCTCCACTGTGAAATTGATCATCACTGTCATTCGCACTGATCTCCGTCGTAGCGCCGATCATCGTCGTCGTTCACAGCAATCTCCACCGCTTCTCCAATCTACTACACTCCATCTCTTGGTAGAAACCAGAGTATGCTTTCTTGTCAATCTACACCGCCATGGCCGAGAAGCTCAATTCTTGTTGATGCTCAACCCGACGAGTTTATTGATCGGCATGGATGGAACCTTGCATTTATGATTCACGTGATTCGTTCTGTCTCCAACACAATCAATTTTCCGATATGTGCTTCTTCGGTAAGAAACCCTAATTTTTCTATTTTCACCTCAATTTCATCTTCTATGTAACTTTTTCGAAGCTTTTCACCTTTAACATCCGCTCTAGTCATCAACTTCTATAACCATCTTTTGAAGTTTTTTTTTTTGTCTGAATGACAAATGTTTTTTTTTTGTTTTATGAAGGAAGCAATTTAATTCATTTTATTAGTTAAAATTTGTCAAATACATGACAGTAAATCATCATAAACGCAGGGGCTAGGTTCAGATGGAGCTACACTTAATTGAATTAGGATGAATTTATTTGAATTGTAGTGAAAGTGTGTTTGTGTAACAAGCTTTGTAGTGTAACAAAATTGAATTAGGATGAATATTCACTTTTTTTGGTAGTTCAATTCATTGTTGCGCAACCTAAAAACTTGTCTTGGTGTTATTGGATATTAAAATTCCCTTTGAAGCATGTGTGAGTTGTTGTTATTGCTGCATCAAACTTTAGAGAACTATTGAGTTATGGTCTGTTTGGATAAATAACTTATTTGGAGTTCATAGCACAATTACTTCTCACGTTTAGCGCTTATGCATGAGCTTACATAAGTTAATTTTATAGCTAATAATAAAATAAAGTTAAATTGTTTTTGTATATGCTATAAGTTATTCTCGTAATTTATCTTGGAGAATTTTTGAAAATAAGCTGAAAAAAATATATGCAAAATGTCATACGTTATTTTCAAAAGCTCTCCCAAATAGTCTTATAAAACATATGCCAGTATATAAGCTCGAATAAGCTAATCAAAATAGGCCCTTATTTTCGTATAGAATAATCTTTTGATTTATTTTTTAACATTCAATACTATCTTATTTGATAAAAGTATTGTGAACTCCATGTTTTGCAAATGAATTCTATATTAAGTGGTGGAATCACATATATTTCATTCGATAAGATAATAAGTGTTATAGATAGTGTTAAAAAAATTATTTGTAACACTCATTTTGTTGACTTTATCTTTGCTAAGGGGTTACATTTGTCGCCTGTGTATAAAAGACCATAATATTTGTTTTATTCTTGTAGCACAATTCCTGTTTGTTATAAATTGTTTCGGAATTTCAACCTACTTTTAAACATTTCAAAGCAGCACGGCCATGATTATTTGAACAAAATTTCAGGTAAGATCTATCAACCTACTTCCATACACACTCACTTCTTCAAGTTTTTTCTCCTTTCTTTTCACATCTCAATCCCTCAATTGCCATGATCTCTTTATTGAATAATAGTACATTACAACATTTAGATCATGGCTGGAAAAAAAAACTTCATTTTATAAAAAAAAAAATTAATCATTGCAGAGATGAGGATGAAGTAGAGATACCTGTATCTGTCAAAGATGAAGATGGGATTTAATTTCTCATCCTCGTTGGATATACTAGGGTACGAGTAAGTATATGAGAGTCAAAAATGAAGACGAAGAAGTAAAACATGTCTCTATTCCGCTCCATTGTCATGCCTAGCTATGAAATGACTTTGACTATTCCAAAAAGAAAATATTATTTAAATAAGTTAGTACATTTTAAGCTAAATATTTATATACCAACATTTTTAGCTTAATAAAAAGTAGTATGTTTTTCTAGGTTAAAAAATATTCACATCTCCATTAAAAAAATCTATTTATTTCATTGATGTCTTTCGTCTTATTTTAAGATTATTTTTCTTTTAAGCAACTAAACAGAAACCTTTGTCAACAATACAATTTGTCAAGATAACATTCAAAATATAATTTATTTTATTTCTTAATATTACTTTATATTAGTCTAACCCCCTTATAGAGAAATGGCTAACTTTGTCGGAGACCATAACTTTGATGATCTTCTAAAAAATGAGATGCATTTGGTTCAAAATTAGGATGAAATACATCAACTTTAATTACCTCAACTTTTTTCTTATATATAAGACTGAAATGAGTAGTTTATACTATTATTTTGATTTTTTTTTATCATAGACAACTTTGCATTTTTTATCAAACTCGTCACAAACTTAAATATGCAAAGATATTGCATTTGTGAAACAATAAGTCGGTAGGAAAGAAAAAAGCAGCAGTATGGATTATCAAATCTTAGTTATCTTAGCATTTTTTTTTTCTTTTTCTTTTATTACTAGTACGTTATGGTCAAAGACTCATTTTCCAAATGTCAAAGAGGGCTTTGAATTGCCAAATGAGTCAAACTCTTGGCTCTATTTACCTCTCTCCTTGATACTAGTCTATTTCAGATTTGGACCGCACGTCTACCTAAATTCATTCTTTTCCCATCTTCCAACCCATTCTTGTTCTTCTTGACAACAAAAAGGTTATTATAAGCACATGCCTGTCTAACTAAGTTGTCGGCCTAAAGAAGTTATTCTTAGAATTAGTATTTTCTGATGAATTGTTGGAAATCTATAAACTGATGAAATTGCCATTAGATTCTATATTTTTTTCAAGAGAAAGTCGAGCATATTTGCAAACTTTATACAATTTGATTTGCTTCATACATTCAAAGAACATGAGCACAAATCTAAGAAAGAAAATTCCCACTATTTTTATCCAAGTCAAATGCCTAGATCTAAATTTCATAAGATGAATCCAAGCACTAATTAAATTTTTTTAACAAAATATTATAAATTATGAAGTGAGTACAAGTCCAACCCAAATTCAAGGAGGCAAAGCATGAGGGTGTCCAAGCACATTCGTACATACAACATTGTGAGACATCAATACAACTTCAATATCCACTCTTATACACACTCTCACGTTTAGTGTGGGTGCTATGTCAAATTCCCACATTGCAGCAATGAGTTAATGTCCAATACAACAAGAGAGAAAAATGTCAAATCTTCACTCAAAACCTTGAGACAATAGATATATTGGTGACATCTCTTATATATCTAATATTTTATCCGTTCATAGGCGTTGTGAGACTTAATCACTCACACTTGAAACCCAACATATTGTTTAATCCTTATGGCCTGGTTTTTAAGTTGGTTGTTCTTCCGCGAGGTTTTTTTATTATCGGCACAATTTGGTTGTTTTCGACACGATTGATTGTTCAGTTTCGGCTCAGTTTTTGATTAGTTGTTCTTTGATGTGATTATGTTACATCCGATCTAATTTTATGGTCCTCTAATGCGGTTATGGTACTATTTCTGGCATAATTGTGTTGTTTTACTATGTGATTTTAGCTTGTTAGTAGATTTGGATTTTATTTTTGTCTGTTGTTAATTCAGCTGTTGAGTTTCTTTGGTGGTTAGTTGTTCTATTGCAGGTAATTTGTCTAACTGATTCAATTGATTATTTGGTTGTTCACTTCTCTTTTTGTTTAGATTTTGGATCTTAAATTTATGATATTAGATTTCTTTTTGGTTTGATTAATCTCATCGGTTGATCTTTCTTTGTACGTTCATTAGTGATTGTTTGATATGATTGTTGCTCATTCTTTGGTTTCTCCTTCGTTGGTCGTTTCACTATATGATTATTCCTTTATTTGGTTGTTCCTCTCATTGGTTGTTGCTCCTCTCTACGATGGTTCTTCTCTTTGTATTTTGTCTCTATAGTTCCTCTATTTGGTTGTTGCTCATTATTTGAGTACCCCTCTTAGTTGGTTATGATATTAGGTTGTTTGGGTTGATCTCGTATTTTAAGGGTTAATTTGTAAAATGTTTAAAACCTAACACACTTTAGCTTTAGGGGGTGTTAGAATATATTAGATGTTTTAGTTTTATATTATATTTTATCATTGAGATGTTTTTGTTTTTTGATCGACAAGAAATTGACGATTCTGGTTAGGGATGTACATTGGTCGATTGGAGTTGGGTTGAGTTTGGTCAAACTCAAGATCCGAACTATATAAGATACTCCGGTTTGGGTGAGGTAAAATAACCACCCGTCACACTATTAGTCTTGTTTGGACAAACCCACTAATTACTGGTTTGAGTTGGGTTGGGTTGTGGGTTACCCAAATTACTTTTATGTTTTTTTTTATATTAAATGACTAAATGATGAATCCTCGTATTATTTTCATAAAAAATACTCTAATTTTTCATTTTCTAAAGAAAAATTGTATAACCTATTTTCACTATATTTTAGCATTAAAAAATAAAATAAATGATAATATCAAATAATGAATTTCATCATAAAATACTTACAACAAACTAGAATTACATGACATAAAATTGACACTTTTTAAAAGATAGAGGGAAAAAATGGACATATATATATTCATATCGTATTTGTTACAATTTTTTTAATATTTAAATTTATTCTTATCTATTTGTTACATGTGTTATTTATATTGAAAATTGAGAGCATTTTTAGAAAGAAAAAGTCAACCCAAAAAAGCTGAAAGAGATTGTTTTCTTTATATATAGTATAGATACATTGTAGTTCAAACCCTAGTCCATCTCCCATTCCCCTCTTTTCTCTTTGTATTTGAATATCCATTACTAACAATATGTACACCCTTATATAGACCACATACATCTTTTGTTGAATGAATCTATCTAAAAAAAAAGAGACTTTTATTTATAATGGTGACTTGAGGATGTAAATCACCTAGTTAGTTTGATTCACGTCTAGTTACCAAATACACATAAAACCCAACCAACATGTGAAGATGTGATTGGTTTGGATTTTTTTTTTTTTGTTGCTTACACCCCTAATTGTTTACTTTTGAAAATCAAACTCCAATTCAATTCCTAATAGTAAGAGATAAGTTGAAATTTATAAACTAAATTACAAACTTCAATATTGAAAAGACAAGCATTTGATTCCACCCAGCAATGCATTAATAGGATTAAGGGATTGATAATTTATCCTTTAGGCATATGGAAGCTAATTTGTTAGTTTGTTTGAAAAGCTTCCACGGCTTTGAGGCATATTCTATGTTACTAACCTCCAACATTATTTGATGTGAGAAAGTACTTTAATTTTGCTGAAGAATATGTTACCGTCCAAGAAATTCTCCTATGCAGGTCCTTATCCTTAGTTATCCGAAACGAACCTAAGAGAATGAAGGGAATTATTTATGTACACCTACATATACTTTTACTAAAATTCTCCTTCATCCCTTGTGTGTGTGTATGTATATATATATATATATATATATATATGTTCTTATGTAAGACCATTCCCCATGTGACCTTTTGCAACCATTATTTAAACTATGTATTATTAACTTACAACTGTTTTCTTGTCCAAAAAAAAATTAACTTACAACTGCTGCTTAGTAACGATAGAATAAGGATCTAATCCCTATATTAATTAATGAAATAAAGGAAATCTAATCATGAAAATTTTGCTTTTTTGATACCTTCCTTTTGAAACGATCTTATGAAACACTTATGCATATCAAGTTCAGTGCATTTATTTTAAATGGTTCTTGTTAGTTGAAGATTCTAGGATATATTATCTATTTTCAAGATTATTCACCAACTAGTGTGTCTATATTCTACCAAATTAAAACATACCATGTTGATTGAATATATTGGAGTCATGTTTTGGGAAAACCATTTTATAAAGTGTGCATGTTTGGATTGAAATGCTTTAGAGTTTTAACAAAACAAAGCAATTCTTCAAAAGAAAAAAAAAATTGATTTCTCCAAACTCATAGTCAATCCAAGAAACATAAATTCAATATAATACTTAATTTCCTTAAAAAAAATGTAATACTTAATTAACACATATATGGTGGCTAATGGGTCATGTGGGTCAACACATACTTTTAGTTGAAGATTCTAGGATTTATTTTATTTCTTAATATTACACATATATGCAGGACAATAGTGCACTTTATCAAGAGCGTATGCACACATACTTTTGAAACTATAAATCACTTTTAAATTATAAATTATGTGTCAACACATTCTTTAACGCACTTTCTTCAACGCATTTTTTAATTGATTAAAATTTAATTGGGACTCTTAGGATTTATGTGGGACCTATCTAATTTAGTGTGAATATGCTCTAAAACTCCATGAGTGGTTCTAGCGAGTGGATCCTCTCCCTCGGACATCCCTGCAGTAGCCTCTCAATCTAATATACCAACCATTAGATACATCCAATGAATGATATGGAAAGGCAATAAAATGTTGAAAAAACAATCTGCAAATATCTCCAAATTCAATTTGTGCACATAAATATCGCTTGCATTTATTACATGATTTTCAAAATGAGCAATCAGCGCCTAATTTCATATTGGGTTTTCTTTTTAAGATTGAGAGGCTGAATCTCAAAATGAAACAATCTTTTGAGTTCATTGCAGAAACTTTTGTACTCTTTTTTTTAGATTACAACATTTGATTTGGATAGTTTTTTTTTTAATATAAGTTTTCATGAAATTCTGATACACATGCTTCGAGAATAAAAGAGGAAGAATTTAGTTGTAACATAACATTGTTCATTCACACGGTGCAGGAAGAATTTAGTAGCACATGCTTCACCGAACACACAATTCTCATTCATTGGCACCGAGCAATCTAATACACCTCTTCTCTAAAAACCAAACATCCCAAAGAACATCAAACCTTTTAGTTTTGGTGATGGAGTCCCAGAGGGTCATGTACTTGGTTCCCATTTAGTTGAAAGAGTTAACCCTTTTATTCAAGCTGGTCATCAAAAAATAGGAGAGTTGAAGATTGTGCTGAAAACAATATAAAAAATATATCGTTGGATTTTCCTCCAGGTTTGTCTAAGATGAGAGTTGATGATTTTTCTGACGATATAATTAACAGTGGAGAAGAGGAGACACTGTTCACAAAGAGATTTGCTTCATTGCGTCTAGTATTAGGATGTGAATGTGATGTAATAAATCTTCGTAGAAACTTGATATTTGTCTTAGTGGAGATTGTTGAGTATAACTCATAGGCACAAATGAGAGGCAAGGGGCGACAAAGTTGAGGTAGCACAACATTGTGAATGACATCTATTAGTATCTGTCCACAATAGTTTATTTTGCACTTGGACACACAAGACATTCATTTGACACCTCACTATTGGTGGTGGTTGATGGTGGTCAGCCAGCAGCAGAGCTCTGGTTGCCCACAAAGATCAATGGTGGAACTTCAGCGACCCCACGATGGTCGAGGGCAGAGCTTTGGCAGTACCACAATGATCGACAAAGCTTCAATGACCCTCAGCGACCACGATGATGAGGTGGAGCTCCACCACTATTAATAAATAAATTAAATTAAACAACAATTTTTAAAATGTAAATTAATTTTTGGATTTGGTATAGGAGAGTATTGTATGGGGATAAGGAACTCCAGTTCACAACACTTGCCAAAAAGATGTATTATCGCAATCACGTTGCCGAAGATCATTCGATCAAGATTTGCGAAGATCACAAACAAATTTTAGCTTTTTTAAAATTAAGAATTTCTATTTAAATTAAGCTTTTTTAAAGTTTGCACGTAATGAATGCGTGTTTTTGTTGATGGCGGGAAACCAAGATCCGAATATATGGGGTGTCCATATTGAGTTGAGTGGTGATGGGCTGACCACCTTAGATGGGATACACTTCATTGACCCCCACACACAAAAGTGACATATGGCATCATTTTCTTGTGTGGACCCATCCAAAAAAAAAAAAAGGAAACGTTATTCTCCCTCTTCCATCCTCCGCCTTTCTTACTCCTTTGTTTTCCCATCTTCTTTACCTCCAGCAGCCCTCTTCCGTTTTCGGTGACAGCGGCGACGGCTAACAAACGTCCTCACTGTTCTTATCTCTCCCATCTTTGTTCTCTCTTGTCCTCCCCTCCCAGATCTACAACTTTTTCGTCCCTCTCCCATCTCTGTGTTTCAGATCTGTGACGGTGGTGGTGGACGGAGTGGAGTTTTGTGAGACTAAGGTTGGTGTTCGGCGAAGAAGAAAGATGATGGACAGAGGGGAAAGAGAAAGAACGGGAGGGAATAGGAGGGGAAGAAGACAACGGTATGCAGGCCGGAGGACGATGGTGGTGGTGGTGGGGCGGCGGAGGGTGGAGGCTGAGGGAGGGTACAAGATATGAGAGGAGGGAGAGACCTGTCGAGATAGAGAAGAGAAAAAAGGAAGATGAAAGAGAGTGGTGCTGATGTGAAATTATTAAAATGTTCTAACCATATAAGGTGGTACGGAAAAAAAGAGTGTCAACGAAACATTGCTCTATTGAGTTTGTTTGTAGAGAGCAAATATAATTTCCCACACTCATGTTAAGGTGTCACATCTATTGCTAGCTCACATATTTTCTCTTACAACATGTATTGAATCTTTTACATGAATGAATGTGTAATGTGCAAAACAAATCTTGAGAAGTCAAAGATTGAAAACCTATCATGACACGTGGCATGATTATTCGGATTTAGGCATAATGTCCACGTGGGTCCCATTAGGACAAGCATGTGTCATAGAGAGGGGAAAGGGATGGAAATCAAGTGAGAGCACATGGCGAGAGCATCCTATATTTTGGGCTTATAAATAGCCCTTTCATACGTTACATGTTCCAAAACACATCTTTTATCGATCACGTGCTTTCCTCTTCTTTTTCTCTGCTCTTTCTGCCTTCTGCTCTCTCTCCTTAATTGTTATCTCTTTAATTTGTTGGCTTCTTCCATGCAAACCTTATCCAATCTTTTTTAGTCGTTAGTTTTGTTCGTTAGCTTTTTTTTTATTTCCTTTTCTTTTATATATAAACAGTTTTGTTCGTTGGTTGACAAAGTTAAAGCTCTCAAAAAAATAGTTAAATTATATTAGTGTGAATTACACACTTAGTAGCAAAAGACATGGAGAACAAGAACACCAAAAAGAAAGTTGGAGGAGCTGGTTCTTCCTCATCTACTCCTACCAATTTTGATCATCTTTTTGGTCCTAAGGATCCATCCACCACTTCATCTTCTTCCAACAGCATCTTTAGCTCCATTTTTCCACCTCCATCAACTGTATGCATGATCTACTCCCTCTTATATCATTTTTTTTTCATGCATGGATATATTTTGCTCATTTATGCATGTCCCTACTAGACTTTTTTTTTTCATTTTATATTTTCAGATTGTGTATTAGTTTTGCAAATATATGTCATAGGTATTGTTTCTAAGTTCTTCTAAATTTGACCTAGCTACTGGTATTTCAAAATGGACCCGCTACAGAACTCTTCAGAAAATTTGTATCCATCTTAAACTAACTGTTCTACACCATGAAACCATTGTAGAGGATCTATGTCCCTAGGTTTTCTTTGGGGGGGACACTTCCCATAGCTATGGGGTAGTCATGGAAACCCCAAAACAATTAAAATAGTATAAACCATATATACGTATATATTAGTTGTAAGTTAATTATTTAACTTACCCTTAAAATGTACACTATTGATCAACACAAAAATAAACTTTGGCTATAGGATATTTGTCCCAAGGCAAAACATGCCCTTTGATTTGAAAAGTTGTATGGTCTAAAACAAGTGCTGCAATGTTTAAGTATCAGTAAATTGAGTTGAGTTTTTGGTTTCATTAAAATAGAGGGTTTTATTTTTATTTTTTGAGGGGATTAAA
>Ga0315913_1002671_pt1 | contig 21113 bp, 11 predicted proteins | sample MpolsnodulesMG_FD_207736 | JGI IMG/M metagenome (GOLD analysis project Ga0315913, IMG submission 207736) | Medicago polymorpha root nodule microbial communities from Los Angeles, California, United States - small nodules | ecosystem: Host-associated > Plants > Roots > Nodule | place: USA... | reverse complement strand
ATAAAACCATTTAATTAAATAAACAAATCACATAATCACATAAATCAATTAAATAGGACTCTAAACTCTACCAAAAATAAAATAAACGGGCGTTACATTGGGTCGAGAAATATCAATCAATAAGCAATATTTAAAATATTATAAACCAACTATTTAAGAGGTTAAAATAAACTTAGATTAATATGGGCTAAAAGTCAAGATGTCACATTCTAATTACTCAAAAAAAAAAAAAGGAACTACAACAAAGGCAAAAGAAAGAGGCCATGCAAATTACAAGTCAAAAAGGGATTGAATCACATTCCACGTATTCTTCAAATTGATTTTCTCAATGAGTGCATCATCAAAATCCTTCGTTGCAACCAAAATCCCGTAAAGTGGACAAGAGTTAGTGACATGCATTTCCTTGACTTTTGTATCAACTTCACTGAGAGAAGTATTCCCTGCATAAATAGCTTCATATTTTTTTTCCTCAAAATTGCATGGTGATGTTTATTTCAAAATTGTGGCTTGATTTTAAGCGATTTTTGTGTTGTTGATTACCAACGATGCAACTACTTTGTGTACTTTCATTATCGTGGTGCGATTTGGGTAAATCATGGCGTGATTTAAACATAACTGACATGAATAAAACATATTTTTGACCCATTTGTTGGTGATCTCATGAAACCAGAGGAAGAACCTTTTAGATACTTTAGAGACTAACACTTGAGGGTCTTTAGGTGAGTTTCAAGGGCTAGAAGAATGTAATCTTGGAGCAGCAAAATAGGGTGGAAAGGGATGATGTCTTTTGGGGAGAGATTCATTGGTTGTGTAACACTTGAGAAACATTTTTAATAGAGAAAATCGTTGAGTGGTTGTAAGAGGGTAGCTAAAAGATTTTTAAGCCAATATTCTTGGAGAGCATTGAGAGCTGAATTTCTTGGCCACTTTTGCAACTCTATTGTCCAAGGGAAGAGAGCGGGAAAAAAGCTGAAATTACGTTTGCTCTTGAAAACTTGTTGAAACTAATTTCTTGTAACTCTTTGTATCTCTTTATAACGACTCTTTAATAGTGGATTGGAGAAATGCTCTCTCCATCATATGTAAGTCATTATTGGACCAAACTAGGTAAACATATATCGATGTGTTGCTGGTCATCTACTCTCTACTCTCTTTATCCCGTGTTCTTTGTATAGATTTTTTTCTTCTGAAGGAGGATATATTGTTGTTTTGTTTTACACTTAGTTGTTAGATAAGATCTAGATATGTTGCTGTTGTTAATGTTGTTGTTGCTTGAGACTGTTTAGTTGTTGGTTGTCATTGATACTTGCTCCACACATCTAAGCTTATTGGTGTGATTTGAACCCGAATTCACAACAACAGTAAATAATGGGTTAAATTAGATATTTATTTCCTTAATTTCTTAGTTTCATTTTTGTCACATAATTATTAATTATTATGTTTTAGTCCCTTATCTTTACTTTTATCGGTCAACTTGGTCCTCTTCATCAATTTTTAACAAATAAAAACAACAAATATTGTATGAACAAAATGATAAAAAAAAAAACAATAATTAAGGAAATATGTTATTTAGCATTTATTTTAATTTTCTTCATCTTCTTTTCTCATCTTATTCATCTTCGTCACACAAACCTATGAACAAAATCATTACTTCAACTAAAGTTTAAAACCTATAAATATAAAAATGGCTTAATTACACTTTTGGCCCCCTAAGTTTCCCAAAGTTGTGATTTTGGCCCCCTAAAAAAAACAACTCTTTTCAGGTCCCCTAAGTTTACTTTATGTTGCAATTTTGGCCCCACGTCAATTTTGACCCAGTCAACGGACACGTGGGCGCCACATGTGTAATTTATTTTAAATTATTTTTTTGTTTTTTAATTTATTTTTAATTTAAAAAAATAAAATAATATTTTTGTAATTAAAAAAAAGTTTTTTTAATTACAAAAATAAAAAAGTTTTTTTTTAATTACAAAAAAAGTTTTTTTAATTACAATTTTCTTTTGTTTTTTTATTACAAAAATTAAAAAAAAAATTTAATTACAAAATAAAAAATATATTAAAAAATACAAAAATAATTAAAACATTACACACGTGGCGTCCACGTCAGTGTTGACTGAGTCAAAATTAGGCTAGGGGGCCAAAATTGCAATAGAAAGTAAACTTAGGGGTCTGAAAAGAGTTGTTTTTTTTAAGGGGCCACAAGTGTAATTAAGCCTATAAAAAATCATCTCTCACTACTTATCTTCAAATCCAAAAAATTTAATTTAATTTTCTAACTAAAGTTTCATTTTACACACATCTCAAAAAATAATATAATATTTTATATCTATCTTATAATCAAAACTCTGTGACACAAAGTTCACCTCATCAGTACCGGTATCTTTGTCACCACTCAACCTCACAAGTCAAACAAAGTTTTCTATCTCCGGGGGTTGTTAAAGGAGATATTATTCTTGTAATATACTCCGGTGGAAATATTTCCAGTCTTCTGCAGTGACACAGTCTGTATCATTAATTGTCTTCTTTATCTTAATTTTAACATTTAAAATTTCCACATGCATTAATTTTTAATGGACAAAATTTCAGTGGACTTTCATGCGACCAGAGAGCTAGTACTAATTTGGTATGGGTTGCGCTGGTTGGTTTCTAATTCCAATTTTATACATTTTCAATGCCACAAGGGAAATAGTCATAGCATACCCTTTAGAAAAATTTAACACGAGTTTGTCTTATTATGTTTTTTCACACATTATCTTTTCCAAAACAAGATAGGGTCTAAAGACCGGAATAAAATGTATAAGGTTAGGTTTTGTCAAAAAATGTATAATGTTAGGTGGTAATAAGCCATATTTATTTGTACCAAAAAAAAAAAAAAATGAGACATATTTATGAAGTAAAAAATCTAGATTGATATCAAAACAGCAGAATCCATGTACATACAAATGAAAATAGAGTATAACAAAATTATTAATCACAAAAATTTCCAACAGGATAAACATTAGTGTTATTTATGCGCATTTATTTTATCCCTTAGGTAGTAGAGTTTGGCTGTTCTCACTTTCTTCATGTCCATCACCTATATCTTTTTTTTTTTTTTGACAAGTCCTGTATCTCTTTTATGTTAGGCGAATACCTTTCACAAGTATCCCATAGCTCAGGACCCATAAGTAATATGACTTTAAGCACAGTCAAATTTAAATTAGAAGATCACAACACAAAATAGAAATATGTTTGAATTTTTTGGGTTTGAGATGAAGAAATGAGAGATAATTTTTCACATTTATGGGTTTTAAAATTGAGTTGAACTTGAAGTGATGAATTACCGATTTTATTTTTCTTCTAGATTTGTGTTATGAAGATGAGGAAAGAAGATGAAGAATGGTAAAATAATTTTTTAGTTACATATTTAGTCCATTAAGTAATTTTTTTGTTTCATTTCCGTCCTATACCCATTACACCACATGCCACTTTTACAATAACTAACATTTTTTGCAAAAAATTGACGGAAAGGATCAAGTTGGCGGACAAAAGTAGAAATAAAAGATCAAAACGCTAATAATTATTCGGAACTAAGAAGTTATTTAAAGGACTAAACATCCAATTTAACCTAAAAACTATTATTCATATTTATTCAAGTAGGATGACCTGGTAGGCATAAAATACCTTTTTGATGGCATGTTACCCGACCTTTTAAGTTAGACAGACTTCTAAAAGTATTAATCTTCTTTGTTTTAAACAAAGTCTCGCCTGATCTGAACTTGATGTAGGTTAGGTCATAGGCCAGCTTGACCTATTCCCAAGTCTTGTCCGCCTCTTTCACATGCAATGTGACGACATAGGAGAAACAACAAAACGACACACTATGAGATGAACTGTGATTCGGTGTTTCCAAAGTTAGATCTAGGTTTTCCAATTCTAAAGTTTATTTTTTTTAATGGGTTTGATTTCTTTTGAATTTGTTTTCTATATGTTAGATTTCAATTTTCCATTTTGTTTTCCACTTTTTTCATTTGAGATTGATTAGTAAAAAGTTGTTTTTAATGATTAAATTCTCTGAAAATTGTCCTCGTGAGCTTAGCTCAGTTGTTAAGGACAATGCATAATATATGCAAGGTTCGGGGTTCGAAACCCGGCCACCACCAAAAAAAAAATTCCCTGAAAGTTGCAATACTTGCTCAAGCTCCATCCCTAAATTTAAGCAATCTCAATTGCTGTTACATAGGCACACCTTTAATGGTGAAAAAAGATAAAGAACCGTTATGTTATGTTTCTTGCACTCGATATGTTCTTAGGAAGACCAATATAAACATAATTCAATCCTACGTAAAATGATAGTATGAAGTTATTAATTATTAAAATTATCATTAATTGAATACAAACATGAAAAGCCCTGAAGCAGGTGCTAATCATACATGCCAGAGCTTGTCTCACAGCATGCGCACGTGTATGCATAACATTCAAGATACATTACCAACTCTTAATGAAGTTTGTAGTGTTCTTTCAACTTCTTTGGATATGCATTTGGGTGGATGATATTTGTGTAAACTTGGCATGTATTGAAACTGAAAACGTACATTTGATCTTTAATTCTTTTGAGGCAAATATACTGTTAGACCTCAATGTATTCAACAAATATCCAACGAGAAGTGCCATATCACAACAATTTCCTCACAAAGAGTCAATATTTTTTGTGAAACAATTAAATCTTCTGTTGGTCGGAAAACATGGTTGCGTTCAGCATTAATATTGTGCCACCTAATCAGTTTTGCATCCGTGAGTCAATTCTTCGTGATAAATAAAATATCATTTCCGAAATCCAATATACCAAAATATATTAGGACTCATATCTGTGTCCTAGGATGTCTGTATTGTGTTTGTAACACAAACAAGCACGCTCTAAAATGCAAACGGTGTGCACCAGTAATTGTCTCATGGATTTCATCATACTTTATTCTTTAAGCAGTTTGCTCCCCATCTGGTGCCGAGGGCATATCGTTTTCCCTGCACTTAACTGATGCTATAACTTTAAGATAGTAACGCCATGACGAAATTGCTGGTATTATGGGCCGCTGGCCAAATTCATTCAACGACACGAACTCTTGAATGTTGTCAGCCTTAGCCAACCTTTCTAGATATTCCCGAAGATCGCCTTCAGGTCCTGTTAATAGTAAAAGGAATGGGACGATAAACATGAATAAACAATCTTATATATATGTTCTAAGCATTTGAATTTAAAAAAGACTTTAAATATGTCAATCAGTGGAAATTAGCAATAATAAGCAAAAAGGTAAGGAGTGTGTCGAGAGAAAGATGAACAGAAGAGTGTACCTAATGACGAGTCTCTAGTCTGGAAGAACCAGTAAGAGTAGGGAAATATGGCCGTATGCATCAGAAAATAATACAATTAGGAGGAAAACCCACAAGAAAGCAAAGCTCAATGCATAACGAATGTAAGGAAAACAACATGAGCTTACAGGATTCACAAGCGCCTTGTAAGGGGAGTCGTCCACTAACAATGTGTTTGACTCGTGGAACTCTCCCTTCTCCCACGGAAGACCAGGTTCCAGCTTCTCCCACAGCTTTCTGAGTTCCTTCAACACAAGGGGCTTCCTCCAATTCTCAACAGTACTGAATTTTGTTATAGTACAGTGGGATTGGTTCTACAGAAAACATAATACAAAGGCTCATTAGTAAAAGTAACAGTAATAATTATCAACTGCATCTTCAATTTATTGATTAGTAATATGAAAAACAAACTGTTTTAGTTAACAAAATTGTAATTTACATCAAATCCAAATCCATTTTGTCCAAAGTGAAAGCCATATTTAAACTTATTGCTTCTGTCTAGTAATAGTAGAAGTTACTAGTTAGTAGCACATGATATAGAAAATCCTCTACAAGGGAGGGCATGCAAGTCAGTTGAGAACAATGCTATTAAGGGTGGGATGCCTCTGCAGCAGAAGCATAAAACAACAACGATCAATCCTTATCCAATTAGGTGCGGTTAGATAAATAGATCAAATGACGCCACAATGTTCTATCATGAATCATATTTCTAGCCAAATCATTGACCTCTAATTTTTTCTTAGTTGTTTCTACAATAGTTTCTTTGGCCTTTTTCCATCTCTAGGAATCGAGTTATCCTTCATTTGATCTATATATACATGGGAAATAATTATTGTGCGGAGACTACGAAAAAAACCAAAGTTACTAATAATCAATTTGGTTTTATTCATGTGCGGTAGACTTCGGAAGCAATTTATTTGCTACAGCGAGTGATGGACTCATATTATTATAGGAATAAAAAATGGCCCAACCACAAAAGGCCTTACTCCATTTCAACCACCCCGCTTGAATACAAAGGTTTATACATCCCTCTATTTGTACAATAGATAGATCTAAGATATTTAAATATGTGACTTGAGCTATCCTACTTTCACCTCTAAGCTAAGGGTGCTTTGCCTTTTGCACAATTTACATTCCATATGCTCCTTCTCACTTCTGCTCACATGTTTCTAAGGCTTATCTCCAAGTCTCTAACCTCCTATTTATTTCCTCTCTTAACTCTCCAAGTAGGACTATATCATCTAAAAAAACATGCATCTTGGTGTTAGCTCTTGAATGTGCTTCATAAGTACATACTCTCCAAGTAGGACTATATCATCTAAAACAATGCATCTTGGTGTTAGCTCTTGAATGCGCTTTTTATAGGTACATCCAAGACTTATAAAAGATAAGGGCTTAGAGTTAACCTTTAGTGCAGCCCTGTAGCTATCAGTAGATACTTCCTCTCTTGGCGCTCTATCATACACCTTCTACAAATCAATGAAGTCTTTTTGATCCCTATAATACGAGTCCATCACTCGTCTTAGCAAATGAATTGCTTCTGAAGTCCAACCTCATGACCAAAACCAAATTGATTATTAGTAACTTTGGGTCGCACAATAACTTTTTTCCATGTATATATAGTATGCTAAAATTAAATAGGTGACGCAATACTACAGTATTTTGTTGATCAGCAAGAATTCTTATTATTCAAAGTACAATAATGGGCATATAAAACAATCTTAATAGCCACTAGCCATCTGGCGATTCAGAGCAAATTTTTTAATAAAGTACAACTAGTAAAGGATATATCATATATCCATTCCAAATACTACCTTGAGATATAGAAATTATTTATAGAAAACTTATTACCTAACCAAATATCCCCTAAAATTATGCTAAAAACTAATGAATATGAATAGATTACCCAACAAAAGAGCAATCTAGATGCAGATTTCCCCATAAGAAATTTGATTACGCCATCAACATCACACCTGTCAGTACACACAGGCATCAAGGATAGTAAGATTAAATGTATAAACCTAACTTCTGAAATGCAAACAAACCAGCCCATGATAAAATCGTAAACCACATCAAACTAATAAACACAAGCAATAAGATAAAATCAATCACAGGTTAGGAAATACTTGGCCATAGATGACCAAACTCCCACATGAAATCTATCAAAGCAAAATTGTAGAAAATCATTACAAAAGGACCTCTTGTACACTGCAAAAGGCACAAGTAAAATCTGTCAAATTCAACCAAGATCAGATATGGACTTTATGATATGAGGAAATTTGATTATTTGACCATGTTACCTTTTCTCTCTCCAACCCAAAATTCTGGTTCTGATAGATAATATCTGTAAGAATAATCACTGACACAATCAGCAAGTAGTCCATTCACATCAAGGATGAGAAGCTTTTTCTTTGAGTTGCTGATAATAGGTCTCTACACTGAGCATTGTGATATCTTTGAATTACCACCACCATTTACGGTGATTAAGCTTAAATCAGAAACATCATCAACATCATCTGGACAACACAGATCATTTCTTGTAACCTCAGCATGATCTACCTCAGTGGCATTTGTTTCTTCAAGTTGTGTCATCGGAATGTCTACAAGACAAGATGTAGTTGTAGATCTTTGCTTAAAACTATTCTCCACTATCAACTTGATTTCCTCAACTTCAACTTTGTTCTGATCGGTTGAATGTTCTGTTTCTGTTTCCATTAAGCCATCTATCAACGGTCCTTCAAAAACTTCATGTGAATCATCATTGTGATGGTCTTTGATACAATATACATTGTTTAATTTTTTCCTCGAATAGGTTTTAATGCACCGAAATTTACCAGAGAAATCATGAGCTTCTAGGTCCTCCTCATGATTCTTTACCAGACTTCCATTCTTCCCGGGATTACTTGTTCCCTCGGGGTTGGAACTGTTCTCATTTATACCTTGCTCCATGTTCATTTTTACAACTTCTACTAACACAGACTCTTTTGCAAATAACTCTGAATTGCAGTTGCATGCTTTGTCCTGGATATCACTTCCTCCATTGCCCTTCTCCGGAGCCTGACTGAGGATATTCTGCTCCTTTTCTTCATTTTCCCGCAAACAAGTATCCGCGCCAGTGGACAAACATTGAGTAGCATATCCAATGCATATGTAGAAATTTTGGATGAAAAAGTATTCTCTGGAGTGCCACAACCATTGGCATCAATTTCGAATGTGTTATGTCTAGTCTTTCCCCTTTTTCTCTTTGGTCCCATATTAAGTCACCAAATAATGCCCTAGAAATCACTAACCATTAAAAAAAAAAACAGAAAAGTAGATAACATTTAAAGCATAAATCAGTATTTGAAAAATGAAAACTTGTACAAAAAAGAAATTGAAACTCAAAGCAACATATATATGACACTATAGAAACCTTGTTTGATTTTGGTAAATCCATGTTAAGCATAAAAATACATTGTGCCAACAATCAATTTCTGTTCTTCCACGGACTCTACTACAAAACCATAATTCCTTTAACACACAAACAAAATAAAAAATTTCCTTTTTTTTTAATCACAAATGTTAGTAATTAGTTGTTAGATTAATATTTTTACTCATTCATTCGGGTTTGAACCCGAGGCATGCACCTACTTTAACTCTTAGTTTGGATACAAGGATCTTCGAGAAGGCGGAAGACATTCCGATGGCTGAAGAGGTTAGGGTGTAAACTTGTGGAGTTACTTGGTGTAGTGGGAAGCAAGGGAAAGAGCAGCAAGGTGGTCGATGGTTTGACATCATCACTAATTTAGAGTCAAGGTGGAGATTGTTGTGAACGTGACTCAAAATTGGAGAAATTGAGGTTTCTGGAAACTGTCAATTCGGGGCCCGAATTTGAGTGCTGTTTTTTGTCTATTGGTTCGGCAAAAATCGGTGGCCAAATGGAGGAATTTGGGGCCCGAATTTGCCAGCAGAAAATATAACAGAAACGTATTTTTGGGCCAGATTTGTTACAATTTTATGGGGATTACTTTTACTATAAATATAGGTTTTGTATCAGAGTAAACCTGGAGATAGAGGGGGCTGAAACAGGGCTTAGAAATGCAACAACAAAACTAGGGTTTGTATAGAGTTTGTCTTTTGGCAACAAACACTAGGGTTTGAGGGTTTATTCACCTTGGGAAACACTATTAGGATTGAGTCTCTTGGTCACGGGAAGAGATTGGGACTTTGAGTAGAATTAGGCGGAAGATTTATTCTTGTAACGCATTGATATCTCTTTTGTAAAGTTATTCATCATTATAATGGAACGGATGACTGCTCTCCCCCCGGACTAGGTCAATTTGGACCGAACTGGATCAATAAATTCTTTTGTGTTCTCTCTTCTTTTCTCTCTCGCTGTTTTCTACTTTTGCCTTGTGTTTATAACTTTTCCATACACGTTGTTTTGGTTGCTTAACTATCCCTTGCTCCTTATTGGTGTGATTTTTCAACGAATTCACAACAAAACTAATATTAGAAATATTAAGTTGAGTTGCTAAATGAAAACACGAAACAAAGCAATGTAGAAAGAAAGAAAGAAAAAAAACCTAAACCCTAAATTGAAAAGGAGAAATATGGGAATGCGATGAAAAGAAAGAGCAATAGTTGAAGGATTGGGAAGAAAAAGAAGGTACCTGAGTTGAGATTGAGAAGAGAAAGAGAAGGAAATGTTACCAAGCTTCTTTTTTTTTTTTCCTTCCTAAGATGGAGCGAGAGAGGGTTTATGTTTGAGTCAATACCTAAATTGCCACTCAATTTGCAGGGCAAACAAATTCAAATCATTTTTAAAAGGTTAAATATGTTTTTGGTTCCTATAAATATGTCAACTTTTCATTTTAGTCCCTCTACAAAATTTCTTCAATTTTTAGTCCCTCAAAAATTTTCCATCTTTACTTTTGGTCCCTCCTTTAAAGTAAACTCATATGTAGAATTCATATTTTTGAATAAAATTTTGTAGAAAAATTCCTAATATTTTAAGAACCTCTTCCAAAACATAAATTTAATATGAATTTTTATATTTTTGACAGTTAAAAATTCATATTTAATTTGTATTTTGTTAAAAAATTCTAATTTTTATTGGAAATTTTTTACAATATTTTACACATTTCTGCACAATTTCATTAAAAAAATATAAAAATTAACTTAAAAATAGGGACTAAAACGAAAAGTTGATATATTTATAGGGACCAAAAACATATTTAACCCTTTTTAAAATAGATTGAAATCCAATGTATATATAAAATAATTATACTTTATTATTAGCGGTATCTACTAATTAAATGTTTTTAAAATATATCATAAATTCTTTTATTTATTTACTTTCTATTATGTTCGGTACCATGGTACCTTTTGAGACAGGAATAGATCATTAAAATGTCCAGATTATACTTCCTCTGGTTTTATATATAAACAAAAAAATTAATGAATTCACATGATTTGAAAATAGGTGTTTGTCTCATTTAATATTCTAAAGTAATAAAAAAATGTTTTATTCTCTAAATTGTACCTCATATAAAATATAAATTAAAGAGTGATAGGAAAATAAAAATCACACTAATTAGACAGTATTTTATAAATTAGGAACAATAAAATTAAATATGATAATATTAGTTAAATTATAAATATAATTACCCAAAAGCGCTTACATGAGATGTCACGACTCTTTTTTAGCTTAACTAAAGTTTTGGATTCAAATTCAGTTTTGAGCATGCAGAAGCGTTAAAACTCTTAAATAGAATTTTCCGCCTATTTGGGTGATACCCGGTTTTAAAAAAATAAAAATTATACATATATTTGAGACATTGTAAAACATTTTTTATTGTTTACATTATAGAGTATTGATGATTCATTTGAACCATATGGGTGAAAAAAACAAAAATAAAAGGATTATGTAACAATCAAAACAAAACAAGCATGCTTTTCAATACCTGAAAGTTTCTTTCTATTCTAACTTTAACATAAACCTTAAAAAAAAAAAAAAAAATTACGTTAACCGCTAATTATAATTGTAAGCACACTATGGAATCAATGACGACAAGGACAACATCAAGGTTAATGTATTATGGCATCTTCGATAGTGGATCTTTGTTAGCACCGATAAAGGTTTAGACTTTAGAGACACGTAGTTAGGCTTTAATTCACTAGACGCATTGGAACAAATGTTGATCAAGTAACTATCCATGAGTTATATAAGATGCATCTAGGTAGTAAGATTTGTTTGTCAAAAAAAAAAAAAGTAGTAAGATTTGTTTTTTTAGCTTATAACTTATGTTTTATAAACTCATTTGACTAAAAAAGATAAAATCATAATTGAAACAGTGTCCTTCATGTGCATTGAGAAAAGATAATTACTTTTAAGTTGCATTATTGTACGATTTATAACTCTATTTTATTTTTATGGGTAGCTTAACTAATTTGAGTTAACGCTTAAGAAGTCAGAGGTTATGGGTTCAAGCTTAGACAAATGAGTAAATATTAATATAACAATTAACTTAAATATCAATTTAACAATTAACTACTAACATTTTTCATTAATTTTTTTTTATTTCCTCGGAAAAATATGTTTCTTATATGAAATATTATATTATATTTGTCGTGTCGATAAAATTAGAATCTTGCATTAAATATCATATATTTCATGCTAGTTGCATGAATCTTCAGCTTTAGAAGAAAGAAAAAAATGAGTATTGATTGCGCCTTATGTTATGATGGTTCTTTTCAACAAAGCTCTACAAAGAAAATGTTAGAGGTGAAATATATGAGATATCTAAGCAGAAGATTACCTTTTTGAAGCTTGTATTCACAAGATGATTGAATACATTTAAAACCTTGAAAAGTTGGATTGGGAAATTGGTTAAGATTGTGATGAAATCAAACTTGCAATCATTGCAAAACAATTGTAGTCAATCATGACATGAACAAAATTAACAAACTCCAACCAAAGCTGCTTAGCATATACTGAAAATAAGTGACCAAGATATCATTGATATAAGGAAAATGAATTTTTGTGCAAGATAAGTACAAGACTATAAGGATTTGTGCAAAAACAGTAGAAATTCGAAAGTACTAAGTAGGGATATTGTCCAAGGGTGGACGCTGAATTTGCAGGGATGACAGACAAACTCAAAACTTTACCCAATAAAATTGAAATAAGAAACACGACTTAAACATAAGCCTGCTATTGGAAAAAAAAATCAGAAGGGATTTGAACATAAAGAAATACACGTGTGAAGAACGAAAAAGGGTAGAACGTACCAATCCAACGTATATATAATAAGAACAAAGTGTGCAACAAGGGAGAATAATGTTGGAGGAAATATAATTAATTAACGGTGAAACAAACGGTGTTAAGTGGTAAGGGAGGATTTTATTTGTTTTATGAGAACTTGAGGGAGGTTGATGTCTATTTTAAAACTAGAGGGGGTGTTTGTGTTATTTAAGGAGACCTCAGGGGAGGTCAATGTAATTTCCCCTATAATAAATAATAAATTTGAAAATTACAATTGTTGTGTGCAAACAATGTTGCTAATTCGTTCAATTTACAGAAATCCGTGAAAAACAAAGACAGGATAGAAAACCTTGAATACTATTATCTTATAAGGTAGTAGGATCATAACTTAAAATTAAATCACTCCTCCTGGCACACATACATGAAGGTGTTGGTTCACTAGGGGAGCTCGGGGGAACGTCCACATCAAGGCTTGAACAACCACACAAGTGAGAGAGACGCCACACTCTTACCCAAAACCTTAAGGCAATGGGTTTATGGAGGACCGTCCACATCGAGGCTGGAACAACCACACAAGCAAGAGAGACACCACACTCTTACCCAAAACCTTAAGGCATTAGATTTATGGGTCATCTTACTTATAAGGTGTTCAACCTTTACTTTTTTATCTGATGTGGGACATATAACTCACACTTGTACACAACAACACTCCCCCTCAAGTGTGAGTCCATCAATTCATCATGCTCCTCCCTCAAGCGGAAGCTCTTACTTGCTTGTATCACCGTTGATGGTTTCTCCACAACGGACCGACACACTTGTACCGCTGTTGCTGCTTTCTGCGCAAACGGATCGGCTGCCTCGGTCGTACCCTTTGTCGAACCGGGGATCTGATACCACACTTGAGGGACTCACACTTGAGGGGGAGTGTTGTGTACAAGTGTGAGTTATATGTCTCACATCGGGTAGAATAGAAAAGGTTGAACACCTTATAAGTAAGAGGACCCATAAACCTTTTGCCTTAAGGTTTTGGGTAAGAGTGTGGTGTCTCTCTTGCTAGTGTAGTTGTTCGGGCCTCGATGTGGACGGTCCGCCGAGCTCCCCTCAGTGACCCAACAGTGGTATCAGAGCCCCGGTTCGACGAAGGGTATGACTGAGGCAGCCTGTCTGTTGCGGAGAAACCAGCAACGGAGGTACAGTGTCGGTCTGTTGCGGAGAAACCAGCAACGACGATACAAGCAAGTAAGAAGAGGACCCATAAACCCATTGCCTTAAGGTTTTTGGGTAAGAGTGTGGCGTCTCTCTCACTTGTGTGGTTGTTCAAGCCCTGATGTGGACGTTCCCCCAGTGAATCAACAGTGGTATCAGAGCCCTGTTCGATGAAGGGTACGACCGAGGCAGCCGGTCCGTTTGCGCAGAAAGCAGCAACGGCGGTACAAGTAGTGTCAGTCCGTTTGCGGAGAAATCAGCAATGACGATACAAGCCAGTAAAAGCTTTCGCTTGAAGGGAGAGCATGCTGAATAGATGGACTCACACTTGAGGGGGAGTGTTGTTATGTACAAGTGTGAGTTATATGTCTCACATCGAATAAAATAGTAAAGGTTGAACACCTTATAAGAGGACCCATAAACCTAATGCCTTAAGGTTTTGGGTAAGAGTGTGGCGTCTCTCTTACTTGTGCGGTTGTTCTAGCCTCGATGTGACAGTCCCCCGCGCTCCCCTCACTGACCCAACAGACCGACATTGTATCGTCGTTGTTGCTTTCTGCGCAAAAGGACCAGCTGCCTCGGTCATACCCTTCGTCGAACGGGGCTCTGATGCCACTGTTGGGTCATGGGGGGAGCTGGGGAGTGTTGTTGTGTACAAGTGTGAGTTATATGTCCCACATCGGATAAAATAGCAAAGGTTGAACACCTTATAAGTAAGAGGACCCATGAACCCATTGCCTTAAGGTTTTTGGTTAGAGTGTGGTGTCTCTCTTACTTGTGCGGTTGCTCTAGCCTCGATGTGACGGTCCCCCGCGCTCCCCTCACTGACCCAACAGACTGACACTGTACCGCCGTTGCTGCTTTCTGCGCAAAAGGACCGGCTGCCTCGGTTATACCCTTCGTCGAACAGGGCTCTGATGCCACTATTGGGTCATTCACTTGCAAGCTATACGCAGTGAAAACCAATGGTATTGCCAGAGATAATTAGTCTTAGGGTGCTAACCTGACTCTCTAGCAGAGGAAGTTGATTAAATACCTCTCCTCAGAAGTAAGCAAATACCTCAGAAATTTATAAAATAAAAAAGTAAAATGGCCTATAACATTTTGCAGTATAAATAATCATGACATATAATGCATCATAAACCCTCCACGATAGAAGACAGTTTGGATTAACATCACCTCTGTAAGAAAATATTTCATTTCCATGGTTCAGGGAAAATATTTGATGAGGCTACAAGTAAAAGATCTCTTACAACCATGAGACGCTTTGGAACCCAGAGTACTTTCGAAGTCAAAAGAAAGAACTTTTGTACAAGAAAAAAGAATGGAAAATTTTACTCTTTTCTTACGGCAATTTTTTGACTGCAATTTCTTTGAAGTTCTTAGCTCATTAAAACAACAGAAGAGATAACTTGGCGAAAATCCAACATCACGATACTTATGGCCAAACCTCTTGAAGATACTACAAAATAAAAACTATTTCACAATATACATACACATTTCAAGTTGACCAAGAAATCTCCAGGAAATGGAATGCTGATGAAAAATTGTCACAGATCATGATCTGATACGCTTTTCAATTTAGGGGGGGGGGCAAACTCCAGGTAAGCGCCGGCATTTTCTACAAAAGTCTGCAGACTGACAATCTAATGTTGAAAAAACCTTGGCAAAGTTCACTTCCGATCTTCACACTTTGACATACTTCTCAACATAACCCTGAAGAAAATGTAGGGCATGAAAGTCATTGAAAGTAATCATCATTTGAACACTAAGGGATGTTATTATGCTTAAACCAACTTTCCAATTCTGACAATTAATTTATAACTTCTGGATAATATATTTCAAATGTAATGCTTTACTTCTCATCCTTTTTAATCAAAAAAGATAGAAAGAAAAAAAAAAGAAAAAGAAAAATAGGCAGCAGTTCTATGAAGTTCAATAGTCTCTAAAATCTGTCTTCAGACAGGCAAGACGAGTTGACCATAGTAAGCAGAAGACAACACATGGGCAAGTTTTCAATTTAGATCAGTAAAATATTTATACTTGGGGTGCGTTTGTTTCAAGTTATCTTTGGAAATTCCTGGGAATAAAATGATAGAAATATGTATTCATATGTTTGTTGCAGGTTCATTAAAATTTTATTGCTGGGTATAAAATGTTCCTGGGAATAGAAAAAGTTTCCCAAAGAAAAGGGTGGGAATAAAGTTCTCATGAAGATGAGAATAATTTCTAGTGTAACTACCTATTAACCTCCCTATTATAATGGTTTCCAAGAATATTATAATGTTAACCAAACAACTTTTTTTAAAATACCTAGGAATAAAACTCCCATTCCTTAAATTCCAAGGAAAGTTATTCCTAGGAATAAATCTAGTAAACTTGAAACAAACAGCCCCTTAAGATTAAGATGCAGACAAATCCACAGCACTAGCCCTCTCAACCAAGTTACAGAGTTTAGTTTTTCTTTGAAAATGGAAGTCTGTGTGTCCAGACTCTAGTTATTTTCTCCAAACACAGACTTGTTTATAAAATGCAGAACTGAGTTATTTCTGTGCATTATCCACAGCTTCAGATAGGGATGTGTAAACAGAAAACCAGCATAAACAGTTACCTAAATGCTTCCTATGAGTTAAATACAAAAAATACAATGATGAGAAGATAAATTACCATCACAAGTTTAGTCAACTTTCGCTGCGATGAGTCGATGTATTGACTTATCTTCTCTTGAGATTTGGGTATACGATGGCCTTTCATGGCTCCGGACACCTTATCTACAGTCTTTTTCACAATGGTTTTAAAAGCCACCTTACTCATATTACCCTGTCGCCATGATGGTTTCAAAACCTCCTTTACAAAGTTTGCAATGGAAACTTTGAACAACTTCATTGATCTGGAATCCTTGCTCTTCTTTCTTTTCCCTGGAGATTTGATCTGATTAATCTCATCCTCCCCTGGAGACAGGTTTCCAACATCCATGTCATTACTTAGGCTCTCATTTTCAACAGCACCCACTTCCGCATCGGCTGTCTCACCATATTCATCATTATTCAGAGAACCGGTCGAGGCAACAGCCCCAACCTTCTCATGCTTCTTCTCTTTGGTATCCAAAGACTTGCGAGAACTTTTAGGCCTTAGGCTGATATTGGATTCACCAGTAACTTCCTGCTTCTGCTCAAAATCAAATTTCTTTGAAGAGGATGATGGTTCAATGCTATCAAAAAGTGGATCATATTGTACACGAGACCCTGGCAAGTTCTGATCAACAGCTCTTGCTGGTTTTGGCGATGCTGTCTGTCTTGATCCAGCGCTATCTCCTTCCCTATATCTAGAAGGACCATAATTGTTATCATAATTTATATCATTTTCTTGTCGTAAAAAACTTGAACTGAATTTTGAACTAAGTGGCTGCTCAAAGGTTGATGCATAAGGATTATGGTGAGCAGAAACTCTTGATGCTCCCAAATTCGGAAGAGAAGTTGAATGATTGCTATCAGGAATATCTGGTGGATATCTGGACACAGTAGCAGTCCCTCCAGGTCCAGCAAAATTAACATCAGATGAAGTATATTGAAAATTATGAACTGATTGCTGCTGCTGTGGTAATGGATTAATGTGGGAAGATGTGCTGAAATGTCCTTCAGGAGGCAACCTGCCGCCATAAGAAGGCTGTGATCTGTTCACATCTGAATCCCAGGAAAATTGTTTTTGTTGATGATGCGGGCCGCCAAAAGATGTGGAGCTTGGAAGCGGTTGGTATGCCGGGTTCCCCTGATGGAGATGCTTGGGTGAGAAAGGTTCTGTACGCATGAAAGCTCGTGAATTATCCTGTAATGGAGGGTAGGCTTGATGCTCAAATTGTGAACTTTGAGAATGAGTTGGTAACCCAGGAATCATGGAAGTCTGGGATACATAGTCAGTTCTTGAATGCAGCTGATTCTGATTAAATTCTGAAGAAATAAATGATTTTGCAACTCCCAAGTTGGAACTGGAATTATACACTGCCTGTGATGGTGGTGGTGGTGGTGGTGGCAAGGACGTCCAAGAACTATTAGGAGGTACACTGAAATGAGAATTTGGTGTTGGTAATGGAGCTGGATAAGGTTCAAAGTTTTCTCTGGCAGTGGATTGGAAAGGAAAGAATGCATTTTGCTGCATCACACCATATTGGCTTGGAATTTGTGGCATATGCACAGCATTTTCACCCTGGGAATGTGAACCAACAAAAGCAGGCAATGGGTAAGTATGAGGTGGAAATCCCACTGATGATACACTTTGTGGAGGTAACTCTTTAGAAGCCTGAGAGTGCAACGAAGCCTGCTCTGATGATGCTACACATGGACCAACAGAAGTAGTGGCTGACTGTAGCTGTGTAGATGGTAAAGGGTCACTACCAGAAACCACATTAGCAGAAATCGTTGATCTTTTATCAGATGACAAATCAGTCACGCAGGCCGCATTTTGAAGCTGAGACGGGTAACCATAAAGTTCGGGAACTCCAACGGAAACATTGGACTGTAGATGCTGAACAGATGAACCATCTTCTGAGGGAATAACATCCTTAGATGCACCATCAGATGGTCTAGAAGCATCATCACTACTTAAAGCTTCAGGCTGAAAATCATCAACCAAGTGCTGCTGATGAGAATTTACTGCGTTCTGAAAACCATCATTTTCTTGTATTGAAATCTTGGACTTTTCTCTGACATCTAAGGTTTCCTGCACCTTAGGAGAAACCTCTCTGATACCTTCAGAACTTGGATTGCAATTAACTGATTGACCGTCGATACCAAAGGTAGTAGACAAAACAGCACGGCACTCAGAATCTTCCTTTCTTTGCACTACTTCCTGGCCAGTTATCTTCTGGTGAAGATCTATGTCCTGATTTCTGACTCCATCATGCTCATAATCTGACACTTTCGAAGAAATACTCTGCACTTCTTCATTAATCCTAGAACTTTTTTCGCGAGAATAGAGTTCCACATCATGTTTATTCCTAGAGCGCCTTGAAGTAGCACTCTTGTCAGATTCATGATGAGAAAACCTACACAATGCTCCACGATAGCACTTTCTACGTAAGAAATCAAAGCATTGAGCCTTGTCCCTTCTCACATTCTCACCATGAACGTCACCTGAACGTCTTAACATTGGAGACCTACTCCTGCTCCTACGCCGCCGAGGAGACCAGCTGCAACAAACAAAAGTTGAAACTTTATAAATATAATATATTTTTCAAAGGAGTAATTGAAGTGATGAAGATCCAGAACTAGAAATGTACGTAAGATGATCAATCCTCAACTATGATGCAAAGATACAATATGAGTATTAGATACGACGTGTATGGTGTATCAGATAAGATTTTCCTCGAAAAATATATGATGCAATATATTTAGCATAGAGATATATAGAAGTAAAAAAAATCCACAAAATATAATAAATACAGTATCCCAATTCACAAAAAAGAAAAAAGTAATCATAAATATAGTATCTCAATTCACAAAAAAAGAAAGGAAAAATAAAATAAAATATATATATATAGCAATGCATTCCAACAATCATGACTGAAAATAGAGATGAAAATATGAAATGGGTGAAAAATTGGTCAACGGGTAATATACATTGCATTTGTTGTTGTTGTGTGTGTGTGTGTGTCTATATATATATAATTGCAAAAACGGAGATTAATAGCTGAATGGGTGATATAAATTATATTTGTTGTAATTAATGAATGAGAGCTTCAACATCGACTAATAAATATGTATCTGAGAAGAGTCATGAAGAATGAGGTGTCGACGGCGTGTCGGGAGCATGTCAATGGCATATTCAAGAGCATCGGATTTTTTTTTTTTTTAAATGGTCTCCAATACTACACTACCCATGTAGCCGGCTCCACTTAGTGGGATAAGGCTTGGTTATTGTTGTGGCCTCCAATACTGCACCAACACGTATCAACAGTGTGTTGGAGAGTATCGACATATCACAGATAATTGAGTACGATACCAGAAATAAAAAATGTTGGTGCTAGTAAATCATCAGCTAACAGAGAGAGGTTTTAACCGAGGTTCAACTCATACAACAAAATAACCTAGGAAAAGACCGCTTGTGCATACATAACCTGTTTGTTTGTAGACAATGCTCAAGTTAATAGAAGGTAATCAAGACATCCTACAATGCACTACGGCAGTACATACCTGCGAGAGTGGCTTCTCTTATCCTTTCTCCTCCGAGGACTGCTTCTTCTTCTCCTCCTACTCCTTATGTCTAGGGGAGATCGAGACCGACTGCGACTCCGGCTTCTATCTCTTTTGTTCTTCCTCCTAGTCCGATGACTGCGAGATTCGTCAGAGTCACTATTTGTAGAACCTTCTTTGATATGCCTCCCAAATTCATCTACTTTAAGAACAGTTGGTTCAAACTTTGTGGTTTCCTTCTCACGTTTCTGTTCAGCAGTACCACTCTTACTATCAATGTCAAAGCTAGTATCACCTAACTCGTCTTTTCCCTGGAAAGCTTCTACTGGAGAAGCAAAATTAACAGACACCTGATTTTCAAGATTAGGCTCAACACATCCATCACCAGTACGTGAGACGGATCTTTTACAGGTTTCCTCAGACTCTTGAACTAAACATGGAGATATTTTTGAATTATCCTGTGATGATTTGGAGAGTTGGCCGATCTCCTTTTGACTATAGGAGGGACTTCTGAATCCAATATCAGTCTCCAAATTACTCTCACAATCTTTATGGGCATCCGGAACACCAGGACCAACTCTCGCAGAGACTGTAAAACCACTACTAGCATCTTTTGTACAGCCTTCATCTTCATTATCTGAAGTTTCATCAGAAGCATAATCTTGAAGAAGTCTTATTGGGCTGCCAATCTGCATAAGTTGTTCAGAATCTCTGTTAGGATTAGTGGCTTCGCTATGATCAGAAGTACCATTTCTTATAAAACCCTTGTCTAGAGGAGCTGCCAATCTTCCCGATCCACTGCCCAGGAGTGATTCAGACACTTCAATTGAGTCATTCACGGAACTATGAACCTTGGTAACTGATCTTGCAGATTTCATGGGATCAACATCAGTTGAAGGTCCTGGTCCTGCATTTTATTTTAAGAGTTATCAACACAGGAATGCAAAATTCTCAGAAAAAGGAATAACATAAGACAGGTAACTCTAGCATGGATTTGGCATCAAATAATAAAGCAGACACATAATACTCTTAACATTGTTAGGATAGTCTGGTAGGGGATAGTTTGAGTGGTATTTGGGGGGGTATCAGTTATAAAATTGGGGGATCAGGAGATGGAAGAATTCATT
>Ga0315913_1002670_pt1 | contig 21113 bp, 15 predicted proteins | sample MpolsnodulesMG_FD_207736 | JGI IMG/M metagenome (GOLD analysis project Ga0315913, IMG submission 207736) | Medicago polymorpha root nodule microbial communities from Los Angeles, California, United States - small nodules | ecosystem: Host-associated > Plants > Roots > Nodule | place: USA... | reverse complement strand
GTGGATGTATGATAGAAATCAACCCATAGACATAGATTCAGCAGTTCTATCATTAGACTACTCTGGTGTGCTCAAAATAGAATTTCAAAATAGGAAACCAATAATCATTTACTCTTCACCTCAACCCTCCAACAACACTGTCGCCACTATGTTAGACACTGGTAACTTTGTACTTCAACAACTTCACCCAAATGGGACAAAGAGTATATTATGGCAGAGTTTTGATTATCCCACAGCCACTTTGATCCCAACAATGAAGTTAGGTATTAACCGAAAAACCGGACATAATTGGTCATTGGTTTCATCGTTGGCTCCTTCGCTACCAAATTCAGGTGGATTTATTCTTGAATGGGAACCAAAGGAGGGTGAGTTGAACATCAAGAAACGTGGCAAAGTGTATTGGAAAAGCGGAAAACTTAAAAGTAATGGAATATTCGAGAACATTCCGGAGAATGTTCAACAGGTGTATCAATACATTATTGTCTCTAACAAGGATGAAAACTCCTTCACTTTCGTAATCAAAGATCAGAATTATAAGATGTTCCTAGGGTGGGAACTGTTCTCAACGGGGATGTTAATGAGTACTGAAGGAGAGATTGCTAATGTAGATATGTGTTATGGATATAATAGCGATGGAGGGTGCCAAAAATGGGAGGATATACCAACCTGCAGGGAACCTGGTGAGGTGTTTAAAAAAATGACAGGCAGACCCAACACCGACAGTGCAACCATCCAAGACAATGTGACTTATGGTTACAGTGATTGTAAGATCAGTTGTTGGAGAAACTGTGACTGCAATGGGTTCCAAGAATTTTATCGTAATGGGAGTGGATGTATATTTTATTCATCGAATTCAACACATGATGTTGATTTGGAGTATTCAAATAGCTATAACGTCATGGTAAAGCCAACACTAAATCACCATGGTAAGTCCAATATCATTTTTTTTATTTTTTAGATAACAAGATCGCGCACCTGTGCGTCGCACAAGTGAGTTTTTTGTAAAATGTATTATTAATGTCATTAATTGATATGTATAAAATTACAATTAAAAGTCCAATTCAAAAATAATGTATAGTAAATAACACATAACACTATCAAGATTAATAACATGATCCATATCTGGATAGAAAATCAGATTGTGGCATCACGCTCTAAGCTTGTAACTAACTATTATGAAATGAATAAAAGAGGGAAAAATCTTATTGATGAATGAAGGAGTACAAGAGTATTTATACAATGGTGACATATAGGCTATATAACTAACTATAACTAGAACAAAAGAGACAAGAGTAAAATGTCTAAATCGTCCTCGAAGTTTGTTTCTTGTGGTGTAAGCTATCTGTTTTTCTGTCATTCTTTTCCTTATCTTCTTCATTGTGCAATATCCCCCCACAAGTTGAAGGTTGGTAGATATCTAACATCCCCAACTTGGATAGAAGAAGATTGAAAAGTTGTGGAAGCAGTGACTTGGAAAAGAAGTCTGCAACTTGATCTTTGGAGGCGATGGGCAATATCTAGAATAATCTCAAGGTGCTTGGACCTCTAAATCTCTGATAAGGTAAATTAGCCATTGCAATTCACAAGTAGCAGATGCAAGGTCTCTATACTCAACTTCTATAGAAGATCTAGAAACTGTAAGTTGCTTCTTTGTTCTACATGAAATAAGTGATTGACCAAGAAAGAAGCACTGGCTAGAGATAGATCTTCTTGTATCTTTACAACCTGCCCATCTAGCATCAATGTAACCTTTGATTTGTAAAGAAGATTGTCTACGAAAGAATAAACCTCTGCCATGACACCCTTTGAGATATCTCAAAATTCTCATAGCTGCATTGTGATGAGTTTGAGCATGGTTACTTAGGAATTGGCTCAGTTGTTGTGTGATGTAGGTGATGTCAGGTCTTGTTGTATTCAAATAGAGTAATTTTCCAATTAACCTTCTATAAGTTGGAATATCTAACAAAGGAGGTGAAGAATCATTGTGCAATTTGATGGAAAGATCAGAAGGAGTGGAAACTGGTTTGGAACCAAGTAAGTATGAGCCATTAAGTAAGTCAAGTCCCATGAAGTATTTGAGTTGTCCGAGGTCTTTGATTTTGAAAGCTTCATGGAGAACTGCTTTGATGGATGTGAACTCAGATAAGTTGTTTCCAGCAAAAATGACATCATCAACATACACTAACAATAATGTGATGAATGGAGAGGTACTCTTAATGAACGAAGAAGCATCCAAAGCTGATTGTTTATAACCACTGGCGAGGAGAATGGTGATAAGCTTTTCATACCATTTCCTATTTTTCTATTTAAGACCATATAAGGAATTGGTTAGCTTGCAAACCTGGTTTGGCTTAGTATGAGGAACACCTGGGGGTATAAACATATACATGTCTTCCTGCAACTCCCCATGTAAAAAGGCATTATTCACATCAAGTTGATACAAAATCCAATGGTAGATAGAAACCAAAGCTATAATGAATCTGATTGTAGTAAGCTTAGCTACAGGAGTGTAGGTATCAAAATAATCCAAACCCTCAATCTGATTATATCCTTTGGCTACTAAAAGTGTTTTATACCTCTCTTTGGATCCATCTGCATTGTGCTTTATCTTAATGATCCACTATTTGTCAAGTACCAGTTTGATCAAGAACATTAAGTTCATTTTGCATAGCTTGCTTCCAAGAATCATGTTTGATAGCCTTAGCATATGATTTTGGTTCAGTGTGAGTGACAATAGACAAAGCAAATAAAGAATGAGAGTTAGATATATTTGTATGTGAAACAAAATCAGTATTATGTGAAGAATGACAAGTATAATCTTGTAAGCATGATGGTGTTTTTAGTTCTAGATGATGTTCTGATGGATGGAGGATCAGGAACAATAGGTGGATGGAGGGTAATAGGTTTAGGAGGCTGAATGGATGCAAACAAGCCAGGTTCATCAATAATTGATGTGTGACTTGGGGAAGAAGTAATAAATTTCTAGTTAGATGTAAAAGCTAGAGAAGAAGTAGTATACGAGAAATAGATTCATGGAAGATAACATTTCTGGATATGAATATTTCTTTGGTGTTGAGGTCATAGAGAACATAGCCTTTGAATCTTGACTTGTATCCCAATAGAACCAATTTTCTGGCTCTAGATTGTAATTTGGTTCTTTGAGCTTGAAGGGTTGAAGCATAGCACAAACAACCAAAGACTTTCAATGAATTAAGGTCAGGTAATGAATCATACAGAACATGGTAAGGAGATTTATTTTGGAGAATTGGAGTGGGGACTCTATATATAAGGAAAACTGCATGTAAGACAACATATGACCAAAACATGTTGGGAAGTTTGGAAGGGTAAAGAAGAGCTCTATGAACATTTAAGATATGTTGATGCTTTCTTTCTACTCTACCATTATGTTGAGGAGTATCAACACAAGATTTTTAGTGAATTATTCCTTTTGAAGCATAGAACTCAGAAAGAAGAAATTCAGGTCCATTGTCAAACCTTATTAATTTAGGTGTGATATGGTGATGATTATGTATAAGTTGAATGAAATTTTCTGACAATGTAAAAAAAAAAGAATGAAATTTTTGACATGTGAAGAGGCTTATGATTTGGTTTTAAGTAAAATGATCCATAAGAATCTACTATAATCATTAACAATGGTGAGAAAATATCTTTGACCATGAATAGAAGTTTTGGCTATGGAACCCTAAATATCAAAATGCAACAATTCATACTTACAAGAAGCAATAGAGATACTCAAAGAATAAGGTAGCTTTCTTTGTTTAGCAAAATGACAGATATCACATATGGATTTATTATCAACATGAATATTGGGGTACACGTGATGCATCTGAGACAATATTTGATTAGACAAATGTCTTAATCTAAAGTGCCAGATAGATTTAGAAAGAATATGAGAATTTTGACTACAATAAATTGAATTACAAGACATATTTAGAAATTTATTACAAATACTAGCTAAAGTAGAAGCAACAAAAGTCTGAGAACTTGGTGTAGGGGAAGCAAGTCTCGATCTATAAAGGTCATCACAAAGATCACCCCAACCAATCATCTTTTGTGATTTCACATCATGTATAGTACATTCATCGGACACAAAATTGATATGGTAAGCCATAAGCTTCCAAATCTTAGAAAAAAAATAAGATTGACCTTAAAATTAGGTGAATATAAGACATTGGTGATTTAATAAGTAGGGGAAAATATAGCAGTACAAACATAATGAACCATAATGGAATAACTATCATGTAAAGTAACATTTATAGGTTTAATTTTTTAAAATGAATGAAGTAATTTTAAAGAAGAACAAATGTGGTCATTAGCACCTTAATTAATAAGCCAGTATTGAGATTGAACATTCAATGAACAAGATATAACTGTGTTTATACCTGAAGAAGAAGTCGTGGAGGAAGGTAGGCAAATGACATGACTGGTGCTAGCAGGGTTGGTGGAAGATGCTGAGGGAAGCAAATATGATTTTTAATGCAAGGATACAAGATGAACAAACTAATATTGAGTCAAACCAGTTTGAGAAATAGTAGAAGAACCCTTAGTAGAAACCTGAGATTCAGAAGCAATGTTAGAATTAACTACATTAGAAAAAGCATTTCCCTTATTAGAATTTGGATAAACATCTTTTTTATAGCAATAATCAACTGTGTCATTATTTTTGTGGTAAAAGGTCAAATATCTAGAATTGTTCTTGAACTGAGATGAGCCAGATGAAGGTTTGCCACGCCCAAAGGGTTTTCTTGCTTCAAAAGCATTAACCAAAATGTTGGAATCTTCAATTAAAGAAGGAGCAGTAATAACAATGTTATTTCTTTCTTCTTGAATCAAAAGAGAATAAACCTGGAAGGAAGAGGATCCATAAGCAAAACCTGAGTTTTCACAACCCCAAAACTATCATTCAATCCAGTAAGAAACTGGATAATTTGATCCTCTAATCTGAAATTGCGTGCAACTCTCATTGATTCTTAAATATAAGGGTGAGGAGAAGTACACACATGTATAGGGCGATGAGAACTAAGCTCTTCCCAAAGATATTTCATCTCCGTGAAATAATCAAGCACAAATTTGTTACCTTGTTTCAAGTTATCGATAGTAGAACGTAAAGTAGCAATTTGAACTCTATCAATCTTAGAAAATCGTTCTTGCAGCTCAATCCAAACATCAACGATGTACTCATGAAACAATTGTCCAAGAAATGAATTAAGTGATTGCAACGTTCCCAAGCACTACGATTCAAGTCATCCATAGAAGGAATTGTAACAGATCCATCAACAAATGCTAGCTTGTTCTTATTGCCTAGAGCACGCTTCATATAGCGATGTCATGCAAGGTATTTGGAACCAGTGAGAAGAGGTGTAACAGTCACATAAATAGGTCCTTCACTAGGATGAACATAGAAGGGAGAATCATTGTTTGGTTGTTGAACAATCGGTGGAGCTAGCTTGACAAGGAGGCATAGTGAAGAAATTGCAAGAACAAGAGCAATTGTGAAAAACAGAGTAAAGGACGAAAACGCAAAAGAATAATGCTTGAGAACACGAGAAAGAAGAATCTTAATGCAGAATTGAGATTGAAAACAAGAAGAATTGAATAAGAATCAAGCAAATTTTTCACAAAATCAAGGAAAACTAGAAGATTAAAAAGCCTGGTGAACATGCATCATTGGCGGAAGCTAACTGAATCGTAACAAACTCCTCTCATGAGAGAGAAGAAACTGATACCATATTATGAAATGAATAAAAGAGGGGAAAATCTTATTGATGAACGAAGAAGTACAAGAGTATTTATACAATGGTGACATAAGCTATGTAACTAACTATAACTAGAACTAAAGAGACAAGAGTAAAATGTCTAAATCGTCCTCTAAGTTTGTTTCTTGTGGTGTAAGCTATCTGTTTTGCTATCATTCTTGTCCTTATCTTCTTCATTGTGCAATACTAACAATGTCTGGAATACCCACGAGGGAGGATCGAGCAAGGTTTAAACATCCAAATAGGGATCGAGCAAGGTTTCTTCCATTGATAAAAAATGAAATCATAATATCGATAAGATATCCTTTGGTAAAGCATGAACTTTAAGGACAAGATGCATAAAATGGAACTAAGTATATTAGCATCTTTTGGATTAGGGGTGGGCATGGTTTGGTTTTTGAAGAAAACCAAACCAAACCGTTTGAGGTTTGCAAGGATCCTAACCGAAGTTATGGTTTGGTTTTTGGTTTTTTACAAACTGCATCGCGCTGCATCTAAATCAATATTTTGAACCAAAATGCATTTTCTTATCCTTTAGTGACCCGAATTGTTTTTTGTCCTATTTCATAAATTGTATTAATAATATTTATCCTCTCAAAAAGGTTCTTAAGACTTTTATTAATTATATTTAAACTATAATCAAATGTACTAAACCTTTTTAAGAATTAAATCACAATAGTTATTAATTTATTGTGGTTTTACTAGTTTTGTATTTTGGAATATCAATAACAAAATCAACAAATTCCAATGATAATGCATGATGAAAGGGAAAATAATACTTCATTATTAAAATATGAAGTTTGTGCTTTGCTAATGGTTTACTTCGGTTCAAAACATTTCATCTTGGTTTAAAATGGTTCGGTTGTGGTTCAATAACCGTTATTTAATTACCAGTTCGGTTCGCGAACCACTAAAATGTTTCGGTTAATTTCGATTCGGTTCATTCAGATGTTCAGTTTGTGGTTCTTTTTACCCACCCTTATCTGGGATCACATTATTGGAGAAGAAAACACTTGATTTATCATAATTTTATTTTTTTTGCCGAAAGAGTTGCAGACCATGAAGAGACAATTTTTAATAACATCAACCAGGGTATTAGAAGCTTCGACAATAGAAAAAATATCATCAAAGTAACGTATATGAGAGTTTTATTCTTGAATCACGAAAAAGAAAAAAAAAAAGGTTTCCAATTATCATTGTTGAGTTCATCTTGTATCAAGTGTCAGGGAGGTTCGAAAAAAATTATTGTGTATGGTCAATGCAGGTAAAAACATGCGGATATTGATAGGTGTTGCAATAGCAGCTGCTATACTCATATTATGCCCACTCCTTTCATGTGTCTTCAAAATGAAACAAAAATATGCGCGTAAAGGTACTTGGATACTTCAAACATAGTTTAGTACATATTTACTAAATTCAATACCTTTGTTTTCTATCTATATCTCTTTTTTTTTCTTTTTTTTTTTTGTTTGTTTATGTAGATAAGAAAAGTAAAAGAGAGGAGAATGAGATGCAAGATTTGGCAGCTTCCCATGAATCCTTTGGTGTCAAAGATCTTGAAGATGACTTCGAGGGACATGATATAAAAGTTTTTAACTATTCATCAATTTTGGAAGCAACTATGAATTTTTCACCTGAAAACAAGTTAGGGCAGGGAGGTTATGGACCTGTTTATAAGGTGACTTACCACTGTAATTACGATTTAAATTACTTGCTATCATAATTATGGTATCACCTTCATGTTGCAAACAAACTACCCGTTTATAAGGTGACTTTACCATTGTAATTAAGATTGGCAATTTTTGTTTTGCAATTTCAGGGAATTTTGCCAACAGGGCAAGAAATTGCTGTAAAAAGACTTTCAAAGACATCTGGACAAGGAATTGTGGAATTCAAAAATGAATTGGTACTTATAAGTGAACTTCAGCACAGAAATCTTGTACAGCTACTTGGTTGTTGTATTCATCAAGAAGAAAGGATTCTAATATATGAATACATGCCAAACAAAAGCTTGGATTTCTATCTATTTGGTAAGAATGTGTTGGACTATACATTAAAATCTTTTGTTGAAACACGATTTAACATCCGACACCAACATATACAATTCACATTTTTTAAGTTATTTTCTCTCATCTCGGAATTTACATCCAAAGTGTATTTTATGACGTGTTAGATCTACGGTGTTTCAAAAATTTAGGGCCTAATATCGTTGTTGATCCTTAAAACTGTGATCATTATTATGCAGCCACAAAACTCTGCTTATGCTAACTAAAAATTTTCAGTAAATATTCTAGATGTTTCACTAATATAACATGTTTTCGAAACATGAAAATAACCATTTAAATATCATGTTTTATGTAACTCAATGGGAAGATTCTACAAGAAGGAAATGTCTAGATTGGAAGAAGCGCTTGAACATAATAGAAGGAATATCTCAAGGATTACTCTATCTTCACAAGTACTCAAGACTTAAAATCATTCATCGAGACTTGAAGGCTAGCAACATACTTCTTGATAAGAATATGAACCCTAAAATTTCTGATTTTGGCATGGCAAGAATGTTCACACAACAAGAATCCGTAGTAAATACCAACAGGATTGTTGGGACATAGTGAGTGCTCTAAACTTTTTTGATGATTACATAAAGAAAATGCTTTTGATTTTTTAAATAATTTTTTTTGTACAGCGGATACATGTCTCCAGAGTATGCCATGGAAGGGATTTGTTCTACTAAGTCTGATGTCTATAGCTTTGGTGTGCTGCTACTTGAAATTATCTGTGGAAGAAGAAACAATAGCTTCTATGATGTTGATCGCCCACTAAATCTAATCGGACATGTATGTACTATTTGCCTCATTTAGTTTATATATTTTGATAAAATTCATTCCTTCTTTCTAATTTGATTTAATATCTGATAGGCATGGGAGCTATGGAATGATGGTGAGTATCTACAGTTAATGGATCCATCATTAAACGACACATTTGTTCTTGATGAAGTGCAAAAGTGCATTCATGTTGGTCTCTTGTGTATATGCAAATAATCGACCTACAATGTCGGATGTTATATCAATGTTAACAAACAAATACGCACCGACAACCTTACCAAGAAGACCAGCATTTTATGTTACCAGAGAGATCTTCGAAGGGGAAACAACTTCTAAAGGGCTAGATACTGACACTTATTCTATGACTGCAATTTCTACATCATGTGAAGTAGAAGGGAAATATAATGGCTCAGTTTCTACACTCATTTGAAACCAAGGCTCAAGTGTTTTATGTACAACATAGAAGAGACATAGGTTTGAACCAACTATTGTTAATTCACTGCATGTAGTATATGTTAGTTTTCTACTAAACTCTTTGATAAAAAAAACAAAATCAAATTTATTATTATAATATATATTTCTTCACCGATGTTCTAGCTATAATTTATTGAATAGCCATTTAAAATAAGATTTTTTTTTTTTTGGTTCTTTTTGCAAAATGAATATAAATGAAACATTACATACACAACAGCACACACCTGCTTTTTCGACAGTGCCGAGCAGCTCTTCTTTCCTAACGGTTGTGGCCTCATCACCTCTGCTCTACAATTTCGACCATCAACTGTTGGTTATACGTTTTAATTTGATCAATTGGTGATATTGCATCCGTGCTAATGCCATTATTCCTAGTGGTATTACAAAGGCGAATAAACAATATTTTTCTCCTTTTCGAATTCGTTTAGCCACGAACACGGTTGTTTTTCAGGACATAGGCAAGGAACATCAGTAAGGGTTTGACACAAGCATGTAATTCTCATGTCCATGGCCTTGTGTGGCTGACAGCCAACAAGTTTTGCCCAAATCTGCTAATCAACAACGTTCGTTTACTCAATTTATTTCCCCTTCGTTGAGTGCCATCAATGATCCACTTCTGCAACCTGATATAACAGGAGACTCTTTGTCTATCAAAATTAGAGAAGAGGTCAAGGTTATCGAAGCATGAAAAATACATTTACAAGGATGGCTAATCTAGAACAAGGGTGACAAGCCGTACATAGCCAAATAAATTATTTCAAAGTTGTCAGAACATTGAAAAACAACTAGAGCTTGGAATATGATATCCTTTGGTAGAATGTTTTATGAATTCTCCATTGCATCCGTCGAATATTTGCGCCCATCCTAGGCTATGGGAACAATTAATTTGAAACCGGGGGAGCTTTGTTTTTCTCAATGGACGAAGGACATCAAAAAGCACACACAACATCAAACACAAGCATAGTATGTATTATGGAGCCGGCAGAAGAGTATTGGTTGGATAGAACATTGTTTGAAATTTCTAGTGCTTTAGGCACGCCCCCTCCCAATCGATACAACGACTCAGAATCGTACTTTTAGCCATTACACGCGTATTTTGGTGGATATATACCATTCTCGTCATCTTTTTGATTAAATTGTGGTTGAAAGGGAAATATTTGCTTTCAATTTTGAGGTTGCCTATGAATAGCTTCCTGGTTTTTGTACGCACTGTCCGATTATTGGTCACACACTTACAAACTATCGATCGTTGCACCCGCAATAAGCTAGTGTTGTGGATACTGAAAAGAAGAAAGAGGTGCAAGACAAAGGTAACGATCAGGTGATTCAACAGAAACCACCAATTCAACAATTGAAAGAAAAAGAGAACCCACGGGGTATCGGTTTGTGAATGGTTTACGAGAAACTAGTTGAACGCAAAGTAACCATTGTTTCCAGGATGCCTGAGATTGACAAAGAAGTGAGAACAAAAATTTTAAAACATGTTGAAGATATCCAGTACACTTAGCCAAATATATTCATATGGTGTTGTAAAACATAACCGACGAATTGTTAGGCACTACAAGAAATTTTCCATATAACAATGACAAAAAAACCATCAGTAAAGGTCCAAAAGTTGTTGGTATAGGCCATCAATCCTATACCAACAGATACCTGCTGCAGTATAATAAATGTCGTCCCAATAGCTTACACCATCGATAAATTAGGGCGTTCGAAAAATATTTCGGAGCTATACCAATGAATCTTTACACCTATTTAATAGCTTTTGCCACCACGCATATATGTTGGTATAGGAACAGACTCTCCGTTGCAATAGGCCACTTTTATTCATACAAATAAAATTTTGGCTAAATAAATATATTTTAATAATAAAATTTTGGCAATAATTCTTGACAAAAAAAATAATATATCTTTCAATACTTTTTTATTGCACCACACAAAGTTTAAAGCAACATCAAAGAAAATTTCAATTATATTATCAAAATAGCAAGTCTTACAAACGTATCTAAATATCAAAGTAATGTCAATTACATATAATAGCAAACACCAAAATAGATACTACAACAACAAAAACCACTCAGCAGATGAGCACAAACATATCCAAGATAAAAGCAGCAGTTTCTAATCTTCCTCTATTCCATCTTCATCACTGCATGGACTTGAAGAATTTGTCTCCAGAATTTTGGGGCAGAGGATACATGTCTCAAGAATATGCCATGGAAGGAATTTTTTCCTACTATGTCTGATGTTTATAGCTTTGGTGTGCTGCTACTTGAAATTATTTGTGGAAGAAGAAACAATAGCTTCTATGATGTTGATTGTCCACTAAATCTAATAGGACATGCATGTAAAATTTGTCTCATTGAGTTTATATTTTTTCTATTCCTTCTTTCTAATTTGATTAGATAGCTGATAGGCATGGGAGCTATGGAATGATGGCTAGTATCTATGGTTAATGGATTCATCATTAAACGACACATTTGTTTCTGATGAAGTGCAAAGGTGCACTCATGTTGGTCTCTTATGTTGGTCGCTTATGCAAATGAGTCTGATGTTATATCAATGTTAACAAACAAATATGAACTCACAACCTTACTAAGAAGACCAACATTTTATGTTACAAGATCATTGAAGGGGAAGCAACTTCTAAAGGGATTGATACTGACACCTATTACGTGACCGCAATTTCTACGTCAAGTGAGGTGGAAGGAAAAATGTAAAGTAATCAATAAATATTGTTAATACACTCATTTGAAACAAATGTTGTTCTTTGAAGTATGTGTTAGATGAGATATTGTTTTCAATTTTCTATGTACAACTTAGACGAGACATTGGTAGGAACCTACAATTTTTACTTCTCTGCACGTAGTATGTGTAAGTTTTTCCGCTAAACTTTGAAACAAAAAAAAATCAAATTTTTTTTTATAATTTATATTTCTTTCATTGATGGTCTAGCTAATTTATTGTTAAACAATTTGAAATAATATTATTTTATTCTTACTAGAAAATGAATATAAATGAAACATGTATTATACGTTTGAAACCGATCAATTGGTGATATTGCAACCATGTTAATGCCATTATTCCAACTGGTGTTACAAAGGCTGAAACACAATATTCTCCTTTCAAATTCACATGGACACAAACACAATTGTTTTTCTCAGCATAGGCAAGGCACATCAGTTAGGGTTTGAGACATGCATGGAATTCTCATGTCCATGGCCTTGTATGGCTGGCAACCAACAAGTTTTGACAAAATCTGCTAATCAACAACGTTCATTTACTCGGTTTATTTCCCCTGCCTCAAGTGCCATCAATGATCCACCTCATAACCTACTATAAAAGAAGACTCTTTGTCTATTAAAATTAGAGACTCTTTGTCTATTTACATGCATGGATGGCTAGTCTTGGAGAAGGGTGACAAGCCGTCCATTGCCAAAGAAATTATCGCAAAGTTGTCAAAACATTGGAAAACAACTGGACCTTGGAAGATGATAACCCTTGGTAGAAGGTTTTATGAATTATCAATTGCATCTTTTGAAAATTTGTGCCTAGCCTGGGCTATGGGATTAATTAACTTGAAACTGGGGGTGCTTCGTTTGTCTCAATGAATGAAGGACTTCAAGAAGCACACACAGCGTCAAACAAAAAGCATGTGGTGGATATGTCTTATGGATCTGCCACATTAGTATTGTTTGGATAGTACTTTGTTTGAAATTTCTAGCACTTTAGGAACACCCATCACAATTGATAAGATGACTCAGAATCGTACTTTTGGCCATTACACGCACGCGTATTTTGGTGGATATATACCTGTCTCGTCGTCTTTTTTATTAAATTGTGGTTAAAATGGAAATATTTTTGGTTTGCATTATCAGATTATTGGTCACATTGTTACAAATTACCAATGGCTGCACCACCGCAACAAGCTAGCGTTGTGGAAATTGGAAAGAAGAAAGAAATGTAAGACAAAGGTAAGAAGTGGGTGATACAACAGAAACCGTCAACTCAACAATTGAAAGAAAAAGAGAACCCCCAATTGATAAATGTGCTTCACCAGCCCAGAACATGAGAATTAAGAGCGCCTCCCACACAAATTGTGAAGCACAACAACATAATGAAAGGTTCTCTCAAAAAAAAAAACATAATAAAAGGTAGAAATGCAACATTTACCTAAACTAATTTAATGTTTGTTTCTGATTTCCATGTAATGTTCATATATGTGTATTTTTGGGTGGAAAGGAATTATACGTTGCAAAAAGAATTGTTAGATTCACTTGTACTGTGTACTAATCCAAATTAATTAAATGCAGAATTTATTTAGCAATATAGAGGTGACTATTATTAATTTAACTCAATACTTTGTATTCACCAAATATACTAAATTGGACACTAACATTAAATTTGATGATGTAACTTATATCTCGTGGGTTCGGACTACCAATGTACAGAAGATTTCCTGCCTCAAATGTTTCATATGCACAAGAATATAGAGAACAAGGGGTGTCTAACATGGACCTAGAAGAACAAAGTAGATGACATAGAAGTCATGAGAATGACAATTGTTCCCTCCGATTTAGAGTCTTCAAAAAAAGAAAGTTTTGTTGTGTAATCTTTTCAAAACCAAAGGGTGGATTTAGGCTAAAAGTTGAATGTCTTTGGTTGAAATTCTTCTTGGGTTGGAAACATTTTAAACACTTTGGATAGTATTTTTTTAATCTCTTGTTCATGGGAAGAGATTGAGAAATAGGTAGAAATTCGGTTGTTCTTGGGGAACTTGTTAATATTAATTTGTTTAAACCTCTTCTTATATCTTTGTATGGATCCCATTGATAGTGTATTGGAGTCTTGCTTTCTCCCCTAGACATATGTCATTTTTGGATAGAACTGGATAATCAAATCTTGGTGTATTTGTTCCTATACTCTAACTATGTTGTTATTCTTACTTTACACCGGATATTATTGCTTCATTTGTTTGACTATTGATTGTCCTTGATACTCGTTCCTGATTTTGACAAAAGGTCCAAATTCACAACATTTACAATCGACAAATTATCAAAATTATTTGATGAAGTTAACTTATTATTATGATAATAAGCCGGTTTGTTAATTTAGTGAATTGTTTAGATTTGTTGTAGTATTTTATTTATTTATAGTATGATTGAATTTACACTCAAAAGAAGTGATTCAAGAAAATGGAATAAAAATGCATTCCGGAAGAGTTGTGTATTTTGTTTTCAAAACATGATTTTATGACTTAATCAACACATTTTTCTTACTTGTTTTCTCTAGTCTCTCGTTTATTTAAGGCTGAGTACTTCCCATCCAGGAGTTACCTCACCGCCCCCGTGGGTCATAATCCGAGTTTTGTGCAGTGGAGTATCTTGCAGGCTCGAATTGTAGTCAGAGGTGGTGCACAGTGGTGTATTGGGTTAGGTAATTACTCTATTTCCATCCTTGATGAACCGAGTTTTCTGAATGATGTATAGATGATAATATACCAGTCACGGAATATGTCTGCAATTTTTCCTTTGGATAGCTTAATTGCTACCCCGTCCAGGAGTTTGAACCATGCTTTGGTTCAACAGGTATTTAGTGCTAACATAACATCTGAAGTTTTGAGCACTCCATTACTTTAACAAGTTCCTATTGATAGAATCGTTTCGAAAGCGGGGAAAAATGGTATGTACTCAAATAAAGCTGCGTATATCGGTTTTGTATGGAAGGTTTAGTTGACACATCCAATCTCTAGAGACCGGGTTTTCGCCAAGTATATCTAGCGTCTGAAAGTGGCACCCATAGTAAAAAATAATGTTTGGGGAATGAGTTCAGGATGTCTGTCAACTAGAGTTTGTCTTCCCGATTTAGTCACGGAATTTGGTCATGTTATTTCAACTTGCAAGAACTTCTTCATCACATAGTTTACAAATCCGACGGTTAAGTTTAATAGGCGGCAAGCAAATGAGGTAACTCATGCCCTTGCAAAAGCTGTCACATTATCTCTACCAAATTTTTTAATATTAGTGAAATGCTATAAGCATCTTTTGTAAAAAAAAAAAGGTGATTGAGTTTAGGTGATTAATGAGCTCCACCAAAAGACGAATCATTAGGGAAAATGAGAGTTTGTTCTCTATGTAAAGCAATTCTTGGTGGTAGATAAATAATATATACTGATTTTATCAAAGACAACATAATTTACTGATTTTTTTTTTTGTAAAATAACCTATACGATAAAAAAATTGGTGGTAGATAAATAATATATTTCATTAATATTAAACTCCATTTTAAAAAATTAATATTAGGTTCGGGTTGCAAATTTTTTTTTTGTTAACGCTCTCTCAAGGGTAGGCCGTCTTTGTAGTTTGGAGTCCAGGCGCTAAGAAGTGTTTTATCCAAGAATCAAACTCAGATTCTTAAGACTGTTTTTTTTCTTTTTAGATGGAGCTCATTAACCACTTGAATCTATATGGTTTGGTTTAAAAATATTTCAATAATTGAAATATTTATTAGCAACAAAAAACTAATATATTAAATTAAAGCTTTATGGTTCTTCATTAAATATAAATAACAATTATATTATCTTTTCTCATAAGTATTATTAAAAGTCATACTCCTTTTTGAAATTTTATTATGTTTGTAATTAACTACTGTTTTGATATATAACGTAGTATACTTTTTTGTTAAATGTGTTTTGGGTTCCTATAAATATATCAACTTTTCATTTTAGTTTTTCTAAAATTTATGTTTGACTTTTAGCCTATAAAAGTTTTCCATGTCTAACTTTCATACTTTTTATTGAAATTTTCAGAATTGTGTAGAATATTTTGACAATCTCCGAAAGAATATAATTTTTTAACAAAAACATTAATTAAATATAAATTTTTAAGCACCAAAAACAAAAAATTCATATTTAATCCATGTTTTGTTTAAAAATTCTATTTTTTTGAGAATTATTTTCTTAATATTCAAAGCATGAAGAATTTCATTAAAAAACATGTAGGGGAAACATGGGTTGACTAAAAAGAAGCAACCAAAAGTCACGATTAATTGTTTTTAAAGGACTAAAAGTCTAACAAAATTTTTAGAGACACTTAAACGAAAAGATTGCATATTTAAAGGGACCAAAAAAGATCTTTAACTCTAACTTTTTTACAAGTTAAAAGTGAGTTAAAACATCAAGAAGAAACTAGATCCCAACTCTATTCGGACCCCAAGAACCCTTATCATTCTACCACCCACTCTAGGAGTATAATAATTTAGAAGTGATGCAAAACATATGTAAGATACAACTGAAAAATAGTTAATATTGCATTAGAAATTTAAAACATTGTCATTTTAGGATTTTTTTTATTTGCTAAAACAAAAATGATTTTTGTCAAGAATTAGAAACAACCTCAAAATAAAGAGTGACCTAATAAGACAAACAATCAAGAGATCTTAACACCCAATCTACATCTAAAATCTTAGGGTATGGAGTATGACCTCTCCTCTCTTATATACTGCTCAATCAGTTTCAAATTATAAGTAGTGTTGAGAAAAAATATTGTTTCTCGTTATAAATTACTTTATAATATCAATGAAACATTAATGTTATTTTTTCTTATTATACAATTTATTACTCTCTCTTTTTTGGATTGTTTTATTTATTTTTTTCATTTAATTTATTAAGGACAATTTTGGAAAACAACTCAAAATATCTCTGTTCCGCACAAAATTAATTAAATATTTTTTTGGTCAAGTAATATAGTGGATAAAGCTCACACATTTATTTTAAATATGGAGTCGTGTCGTGTCCGGGGTTCAAATCTCGACCCTTGCATATAATATGCAATATCCCTACCAACTGAGTTAAGCTCATGGGGATAAAATTAAACTTTTAAATATGTGTGAAATGATAATAACTTACAATTAGGGATAAAAAAAAAAATTTATTTAGCTCGTTCTTGATTTTGATATATAAGACCATCCTCTCAAAGATTTTTTTCATTGTATGATTAACCATTCACACTTCAATTCCAACAATAGTGAACAAATAGAGTAAGTTACCAAACACATCTAAGATTTTATATTTTTTGGTATAAAAAACTCTTAACATTGACTTGTTTTAAAAAGAATGACTTTGTAATATATTGTAAACAATTTTTACATTGATATTTGAATTTCAATTAAATCTATCTATATAATAATGCATATGTATTACAATAAGATAATCTTACATATTTTCCATTATATTTAATATTCCTACATTTATTTTTAGGAAAATAAAACTCCCACATTTAATAATAAAACTCCAACATTTATTATTATCATAATTACATAAAAGAGTAAAAAATTAAAAGACTAAAATATTATACATTAGGAGAAACTTTGCAAGTACGAAAAATAGATATAAATTTTAATATTATTCATAAATTAAAAAATAATTAATACAATATTTGGAACAATGAACCTTTTTTTTTTTTTTGTATTGAAAATGGATATAAATAGAGGCATAGGGATCAACTATAGCCACAACAACTACAATAACCCCTCAATTCAGATCTCTCTTTTTTAGTAGAAAATAGTGTGAAGTGGGTGAAGGGGTCATGGGTCGTCGCAAAATTGCGATTGCGAGGGTGAGAGACCCTGTCATAAGGCAGGTTACATTCTCTAAGCGTCGAACAGGATTATTTAAGAAGGCAAATGAGCTTGCCATCTTGTGCGGGGCAGAAATTGCTATTGTTGTGTTCTCCCCTGGGAATAAGCCTTACTCGTTCGGGCACCCAAATGTTGACGATGTTGCATCCAAATTTTTGGAAGAAGAGCCCATCCTAGATGATGGCATAGGAAGCTCATCTTTTGAAGTTCCAAACAGAGAGGATCTGAATCAACAACTTGAAGATGTGCTAGCTGAACTAAAGGAGGCTGAAAATGAAGCTAGGGCACATGATGAGATCTTAGAAGAATACAAACGGACCGAACTCACTCAACTTGAGGAATTGAAAGATTCATATGGGAAATTTAAGGAAATGGTGAAATCACGTCTTAGTGATTTAGAAACAACTGAATCTATGTTACTTCTTGCAGAGAAACCGGTGGTTGGAACAAAAAACAAAGTCCCAAGAAAGAAAGGAAAACAACCAATGCTTTAGAATTTTTATATAAATATATCATGCAAACTATGTTTATTTTAATTTCTCTTGTCCTAAAACCTTGTTGCCTCTTTTTCTCTTTTGTTGGAACATGAATAAAGTCTGTTGTATTGAGTTTCAAAAAATTGCAGGGAAATAAAAATATCTGAACTTTTATGGGTAGGTATTATGATTGTTATTATTATGAATTTCTCATTTATATTAATTTTTTTAAAGGTTTCTCGTATTTTAATTGGAATCATCACTCACCAGTTTTTTTATTTTTTTTGTGAAATTCTTTATGAAATACTAACCAGGTGTGTCACTCATATCATTTGTTTTATTATAGATCTATAACTTGCTTCAAGTGATATTGGTTGAGTATGGTTTTGGTTTTGATCTTGAGAATACAAAAGAATATAAACAAACATCTTGTTCCTTTTTATACAATGTTTTAAAGTTTTTTGGACAGAAGAAGATGTCGTTTCAAAGTTCTTTTTTGGTCAATCGTTTTAGTTATTTATTCATACAAACAAATAATAAATTAGATTACTTTTAATGAAATTATTTGCTATTATCGGATAATATTTATAATCTCATTCTACCTTCTTGTTTAGGGATGGATTATCTCGATCTGCCTATTTCTTTCAACGATAAATCTCCAAGGGGTTATTGAATTTTTTTTTTATTATAAGTCTGAAAATAACAAGTCGGTATATATCAGCCCCTAAAAAAAAGTCATCTTTTTTTCTCTCAAAAAAAATATCATCTTTTTCCTTCAAAAAACAAAGAGTAAAACGAACGAAAATAATTTTGACCAAAAAGAAAAAAACGGAAAGAAGTATGTATTAAGAGATAAGAAATTATTAAGCTTTGAAAAAAGTGATATTTTTTTTCGGTTACATAATGATAAAAAAAATAATGAGGTCAACTTAGTTTTTGTGAACAATGCGTTATATATGTAGGGGGTCGAGGTTCAAACCCCAAAAACCCACATTTCTAATCATAGGTTGCTTGACCAAAAAAATAATTGTGTTAACCCTCTAATTCCCAATTTTCAAGAGTTATTAAAAAGGTAAGTAAAGTATGACCAATAATTATTTCTTTAACGGAGCATTTGTTTCAAGTTTACAAAATATAATCCTCGGGATAATTTTCTGAGGAATATAAGGAATAACATATTAATGGATAATAATTAATGTCTTTATTCCCACCTTCATAAGAACTTTATGGTGTGTTTGTTTTAAGTTTACCAAATTTATTCTCAGGAATAACATTCCAAGGAATATAAAAGATGAGAATTTTATTCCAAGGTATTTAGAAAAAAGTGTTTGGTTAACTTTATAATATTCTTAGGAACCATAAAAATAGGGATTATAATTGGTAATTACATATGAATTTATTCTCATCTCCATGAGAACTATATTCCCACCATTTTCTTTGGATTTTTTTTTATATTCCCAAGAACATTTTATACTCGGGAATAAAATTTAGTAAACTTGTAACAAACATAGACTTATATATTTATATTATTTTATTTCTAGGAATCAACAAATATACTTTAAACAAACACACCCTTATTCCTCCAATTTTCTTAGTAACAAAACAACATTCCTATGAAAGTTCTATTCTCACGAATAAAATTTTAAAAATTTGAAACAAACATATGAGTGTATCTTTCTTGCTATTGTATTCTTAGGAATCTCCAATTATGTCTTGAAACAAACGTCCCCTGTGAATTAAACTCAGATTCTCTTGAACAATTCGTTATTTGATGAAACTCATTATTGATTTGAGTGCAATAATAAATTTTATATGGATCGTAACACATCAATTCTCTTACCGAATATAATATGCTAAATTATCAGCCTTCTATAAACTCATTATTGAATATTTTGCTTTAAATTTTGATTAATTAATTTTTACATTTAGCTTGTATTTAAAACCGACGGAAATATATAATTGTAAAATTTTCAATATTTCAACTTGATTTGGAAGAGTTCAGAGTAACCCTACAAGTTAGTTGAACACCAGAATTTCATCAAAATCATAAAGCATTGGTTTTAGGGGTCGTCTCACTTATATTGCTTTCTTGAATTGGCTCAAAATAAATGGAGTATCAACCTGATTTAAGTTGGTAACATTACCACGAACTTACTTATTTGCGGATGTGCCCATAATACCTATTCAACTACAAGTGGTAGTTGTGTATTTTGCTCTGGATTAACTTGTCTAGACGTTGTTGCTGGCTTAACAACATGTTGTTTAGAACTTCCTTCACAATCAATCAATTTAAATCATCACCAAGATTCTAGCAAATAGATTAGGAATTGTTGCTTCTAAAATTGTTTCTCTAGCATTAGAAGATGTTAACTTTCTCAGCTAGAAATCTTATGGGGGGAGTATGGCTCTCAAAATTGATTTCAGGAAAAACATCGATGCCATAAAGTGGTCCTTTATGCTCTATGTTCTCAAGTGTTTTGCATTTAATGCTTGTTCTTGTAATTGGATTCTCATTGTCCTTCAATCTGCTTAGCTGTCTGCCGCCATTAATAGCAAGGTAACCGGATATTGCTCAACACAATTTGTTTTGTGGCATAGGGCAAAGTGTGTGTTAACCAAAAGATGAGGGAGCTTAGGCTATGAAGGATCCTTTTCTGGTAGAACAATGTATAAAGATTGAATGAAACTAACACTTAAAACTGTGTAGAAATTGAAGAAGATGAACAAAGGTTTACAGGGTTTCTTGGTTTAGAGAGAGAGAGAGAGAGAGAGAGAGAGAGAGATAGATTTGAGAAAAGACTTGTGTAATTTTATTGAATGAATTGAACTATGTATTTACAAGAGTAATGAAGTATATATACATCAAGTGATGTAACAAACAACTATAACAAACTCCTTACTTCACGTGCAAGTAACTTGAGTTA
>Ga0315913_1002669_pt1 | contig 21115 bp, 11 predicted proteins | sample MpolsnodulesMG_FD_207736 | JGI IMG/M metagenome (GOLD analysis project Ga0315913, IMG submission 207736) | Medicago polymorpha root nodule microbial communities from Los Angeles, California, United States - small nodules | ecosystem: Host-associated > Plants > Roots > Nodule | place: USA... | reverse complement strand
GAAATCGACAAAAAAAGGAATAGAAACTGATAAAAAAAAAAATAGAAGTCCACAACAAGAAGAAGAAAAAAAAATGGATTCAATAAAAAACAAATTGAAATCGATTATTAAAATGGAGAAATTAGAAAAAAAGAGGAAGATGATGATGGGAATGGATAAATGATTTACTTGGAGATCATACGAGAGGCGTGAGAAGATGAGGGTAAAAAAAAAATACGACCTCTTTTTTTTCACTACCAAAAAAGATGAGGGTAAAATAAGGATTCATTTTGCAGATCAGATAGGTTAATTTTAACCCGGCCTAAACTTAGGATAGAAAATGCAAAGAAGTGATAAGATAGCATAAGTAAAAAAAATAATTTATCTTATCTCATTGTTGCACCAAACAGAAGATTGAAATAGAATATGATATATTAATCATATTCTATCTCATTATTATGCGCTTCATTTTTTTTCTATTTATTGGTTTTAACCAATAAAAAAAGAGAAAAAGAATGTTGTTACAAAAATTGTCCTCAAATGGTTTTACAATATCACTATTCTTCCTAATAGTAATTTTTTTATAAATAAAACACATAAAATAATCCATTTGTGGCCAAATTATTTTTTCTACGAAGTGGGTCAAAGATAATTCATAGTGTGTTTGACAATAAAATGGGTTACTTTAGTCACGTACATAAAAGGTTAATTCATATGTTCAAGATATACATTCTTTCGAAGAAAAAAAGAAGAAGAAGACAAGATAAATACATTCTCCAAATCCAAGTGGATTTTTTATCAAAACCTGTGAGCTTTGGGTCTTTTGGACTTACTTGGTGTTAGATGAATCTAGTGCACATTTCTCAGATAGATTGGACAGTTTGTCTCCACCCCATCATTTCTTTCCAGTACTTTTTTAGTGTAAATTCTGTAACTATATAAAATAAAATAAAACAATTTATCATTAAATTTTGTTTAAAATTGAAAAATGATTTCTCAAATTTTTCTGATTAATTAAAAATTATTCCATGATTTTAACTGAGATACATAAAATACTAATAACTTACAACAAATTAAAATAAAAATATCTAAAATTTATTGAATTTTAATTAAATCTTAACTACACACTTAGAAGTTAATATGTATGATGATTTAGTTTAATACCTTACCAGAATTCATAAATAAGAAAATATAACTAATTGATCACTATTTCAGAAATATTGTCAACATAATTTAACTTTATTGATGTAACAAAAAAATATACAATATATATATATATATATATTTAATTGTATTTTCTAAATCACACTTTCTCTTCATTTAATTTACTATGAAAACTTGTTTTATGAAAACATTAGTTAGATGATGATGATGATGATATAGTAAAATTAGATGAAACTTCCTTATATTTAAGCCATCAAATATAACTTTTTTTATAGAGTTTGGAGACAGTACCTTAATAATTTTTCAGAGTTAAATCCTCTTTTTTTTTTTACTTATCACTTATCTTTTTTTGAGAGGGATCTATCACTTATCTCATATTTCAAGTTTTTCACTGTTTACTTTTTTAGCTCAAATTTCAAGTTTTTCACTGTTTGCTTTTTTAACTCAAATCTTCACATTCAAACTGATTGAAACCATTTTTGCTCAAAATTTAACAACTATAATATAAACTTCACTCAAAATTAAAAAACCATAATCTTCACTCTTCCTACAGTAAATTTTAATATCAATTTCGAACATCAAAATTTTCTAAGACTATATGGTATCATGAAACCATCGCAAGCCTTCAAATATTTGAATGAAAAAGAAAATTTAAATGTAATGTGAAGAAAGAAATTGATAGCAAGGCCAAGTTAGTTTCATTATGAAAATAAGAATATCTAGTTGACTTGAAAAAAAAAACTTAGGAGTTAAAGTCCCATATAATCTAAATTTGGGAAATCAAAATTGCAATTAAATAATGTTCATATTTTATTAATAACAAAACGAGATTTACATATAAAAATACAAACATTTTTTGACTTATAGATACGGATATAGATTATAGGCACATATGTGAATGAGACACCACCGGCCACCGGGGTATAACACAAGTGTAGTTGGTGCGCAGAGTGCGTAAGTGTTTGTAAACCAAAGTACTAATATAGTATGAAACACGACTATCGAGGACATACACTGGAGGAGGAGTAGGAATAGTTGGTGGAGTGACCTGAATATGATTCATGTCCAGCTGAATTTCTTCTCGTTCTGCCGTGCATGAAAAATGCTGGTTCCATGGGAAATGGCATATCAACTGAGACATTGTTAAGATATGAAACAACAGTTCCCATTGTAGGCCTATCATCTGGATTTTCTTGGACACACAGTAAACCAATTTGCACACACTTTTCTACTTCATTTGGTGAATAAGATTCTTGCATAATTGGATCCAACATCTGAAATGGTGATTCATCTTTCCATTGATTCCAAGCCTGAAACCATAAATTAAATACATTTCATTTCCTGATTATTTTCCTTATTAATTTGCACTTTTGGGGTCTATATAAGGAATAAAGGAACTAACAATAAAATACAAAGAAAAACAAATCGGGTTTGGATACTCACATGACTTAAGAGATCATCGATACGATGTGATTCAAATGAACATGAATTCTTTTTTCCACTAATAATCTCGAGAACCATCACTCCAAAACTAAAAACATCAGACTTCTCTGAAAATTGTCCATGCATTGCATATTCCGGAGACATGTAACCACTGACCAAAAAAGGAAAAAAAAAATAGTATTGAAATCATAAATTCTACTAATATAGTCATGATGGACACAATTCATTTTGGGTTCAGATCTAATGGCCCTACCGTAGTTGCAGAAGATCAAAACTCAAGAATACTCAAAAAAGTTAAAAGGAATGACAAGTTTTTTCTTCTAAATATATTCAAAAATAATAAATAAATGATTAAGATAAATAACACTTCATATTTGATACAAATATTAGAATGGTAAACATTATGATTTGAAACTCACTATGTGCCCACAACTCTATTTGTATGTCCTTGAACTTGTTCTATAGCTACCATCCTTGCCATGCCAAAATCAGAGATTTTTGGATTCATATTGTTATCTAGAAGAACATTGCTTGGTTTAATATCACGGTGTATAATCTTGAGACGAGAATCTTCATGAAGGTAAAGAATTCCTCGAGCAATCCCTTTTATGATACTATACCGTTCAGGCCAAGTTAATTGTTTTTGCTTCCGAGAATCTACAAATTGAGGTTAGAACCAAACACATGAGATTGAACTTTAGCATATTAAACTTAGACTAGAATTGAAATAAATACTGAAGTGTCAATAATTTCATACCAAATAGGAAGTGATCAAGACTTTTGTTAGGCACATATTCATAGATGAGTATCTTTTCTTGGTCTTCAAGGCAAAATCCTATTAACCTCACTAAATTTCTGTGTTGAAGTTTGGCTATTAACATCACCTCATTTTTGAATTCTTCTGCTCCTTGGCCAGAAGTTTTGGACAGTCTCTTTACAGCTATTTCTTGTCCAGTAGGAAGAGTTCCCTAAAACTAGAAAACATTAGAAGAAATGAAAACATGCATTAATAATGTACTTATCACATTCGTATATTATTACCTTGTAGACTTGTCCATATCCCCCTCTGCCTATTTTGCTATCTTCAGAAAACATGTTTGTTGCTAGTTCAATTGTAGCAAAATCAAATTCCAATGACTCCGAGTTTTTAAATTCAAGCACAACTACATCACAGTTCACAGAATAGCCTTTTAAAATTAATATTCATAGCAAAACTATATAATATATACTAAAACAAAGGCATTGATTAAGCTTGAATATTGTAGATGATGGGTTTATTGACATTACGGTTTTCTCTGTGACTGGCCTTGCGTCTCTTCTTCGCTTTTATTAATAATAAACAGCAGCCGGTGGTCAAAATCACGGCCAAAATGACAACCAAAACAACAATGATGGCAATCACATTGGTTGGAATATTTCTCCCCCCTGTCAAACATTGTCATATTGACATTAATTCCAGACACGGTTAAAAGTTATAAATAAATAATTTTGGATGTGATCACAAGGTTTTCTAAGTCTACGTGACTCCAATACAACATCAACTGCAATTGATCGTGATTCTTCATATTAAAAATAAATTAATTGTTCATGACTGTGATAAGGTTGTGGCATCAAGGTTTTTCAAGTCTCTACAACCTGCATTAGACCCTTTAATTACAATTCTTCCTAATAACAAGAATTGTAATGCAATCGTGACCATTATTGCAACTTATAACCTTAGTATATCCAACTAATATTGTGTTGGGAGAATTGGTAAAATGACTCTCCCTAGTAAAAAGAAACCTAAAATAGATTACTACAATCCCCGGTTTTGGAGGTATCTCAATTCCACATGAAAAAGTCTGGATGGCCGATCCGAGGATTAATCTTATGGCAGGATCAAGGAGTCTAAGCCATAAAGATATTTTGACGCGCTTACTAGGGCCAAAGATGCTAATTATGGATCAACAGAAACATCATATAACATTAGAAAAATGAACTAACCCTTAGCTGTTGTTGCTGCTGCTGAGGTCACTGAATGCTGATAAAACGGATAAGTTTCAAACCTAACAAAACAACTTGGAAAGAAAACAGTTTCCCCTATGCTACCACCACAACAATCCTTAGGAAATTCTCCCACCGCATCTGCGATACACCGCCTACAATCTCCGACCGACAAGTCTGGCGTGCACTGAGCAAGACCATATAGCGATACACTGGCAGAAGCATCTTCTTGCTTCACAGCATACTTGTTAAAACCACCAAGAGAAAGTGCAGCTTCTTTTGGAAGAACATTCAAAACAGATCTTAAAGCAGAGTAAAATCGTTTACTCTGTAACAAAACAGGGTCCCCCATTGGAATCTCGATCTTGTATCTAGGCCATGTTTCCATTTTCATGAAGATGAATCTGTAGGAATACCTTAACAAACATTCGTTGTACCAGATCACAGCTTCTTTAGAAGAAGGACAAGATGATGGAATTTTTTGTGTTGCAAAACCAATACACTCTCTGCATAGAGCAAATGGAACATCTCCACGACACATATAGAGACCATAGACTTTGTTTGAATCATTTCCTGATGTTGTGTTGAAAAATCTAACATCATTGGTTACGTTGGAGGAAAGTGAAGATAGAACAATGTTAAGGTTTTTGTGGAAAGTGCTGTTTGGTGTGAATGTTTGGTTGTTTGTGCAGGTAACGTTGTTGAACACGGATGCAGAAGTTTTTGTTATGGAAAGTATAAGAATTCTAAGAAAAAAGTGTACTGTAAGATTCTTTTTTACTACTTTGGTAATCATGATTCTTTATGCTGCAAAAATATCTATGAACAAGCATAAACATGTGGTTGAATTTGCATGTAAATGATATGGTAAATTAATTAAGAAGGATCTTGTAATTAGATTCAGAGATCTCAAGGTATAGTGTAGTTGAAATTAGTTATGAGTCAATAAAGGACAAAAAAAAGCTATACTTTAAAAAAGTGGATAGAAGCTTAACTAATTTCATATAAATATAATAATCTGACTAGTTTCCCCCATCCACTGCCAACTTTGCCATCTTCAATCTTCTAATATTCTAAGGCTGCATTTCAGGTACAAAAGTCTTATCCAATCATATTATTGTCAATTCTAGCTACTTATAAAAATAAAATATTGTCGATTCTAGCTGGAGGACTCTTGCCATAATAATCATAGCAAGGTTGGGTTGTTTATTTGCTAGCTAGTATTCATTAATTTTTAGAGTTATAGACTAGGATTTTCTTTATTTGTCATTTAGCCTTTTTTCTTATAAATATTTGTCGTTTAGATAAAATCATTGAATCGTGGGGCCATGTGAATAATGAGTAAAAGATGAAAAAAAATTACTCCAAGTAATCTATTGAATATCATTTGCACTTGCACCGACCAAGAAAGGTGTGGACTCAGGCGAATAATTCTTGAGTGGATACAAGAATTTAAACATGTGTATTCGATCACATATACAAAAAATTAGACATGTTATAATTATTTTTTTTCTTCTATTTTTCCTTTTTATATGTGTATGATTAAATAGAGGGTTCAAATCCTGGTGTTCGCTTAAGTGTTGCTCAGACTTCGGTACAGTCCTCGCTGTGTACCCACTTGAGTTGGATGAATGATAGTCATGTGTATTTCACTAATTGCATTTTTCAATAGGTTTAAATAAAAAAATTCATACATGTATTAAACGTTTTGATTTTAGTCTTTAATACAAAATCTTTTGTTTTGATCACTGTTGTCTTTGTTTTAGTCCTTATAAAAACTATTTATAATGAAATTGATCTCAATAATATTCATTTTAATCCTTATTTTAAAAGATTAAAATCAAATATTCTATGTATTACAATGAGCAAATTCAATATGAATCAATTTTGTAAAGACTAAAACAAAACAATAAATAAAGACCAAAAGCAAACAATTAGAAATTTGCAAGGACTAAAATAAAAAAATAAAAAATATTACAAGGCTAAAACCAAAATCTTTGACATTTGTATGTACTATTTTCATATTTAAGTCTTTTCGATATTAGACTCTTTTTTCACGAGTCTATCAACGAAACTCATACATATTAATTATTTTTTATAATATACTTTAAATATTAAAATAAGTTGGGAATTGTGAATTTGAGTTTACAGTTTGCACCCCAACTCCCAACATATTAAATGTCTTCAAGGTCTATTATCTTTTATCTACAAGACTAATGCTAGACTTTTTTTTTGACAAAAAGACTAATGCTAGACATTTAATCCGTATATTTGCTTACAGTTGTCTTTTAGTATTGTTACAAACAGTATTTAAATGACTGATTTATTTCAATTAAATAACTTAAATGACGTAAGTAATACAAAAAAACTTAAACGATAAATTTATTACAATTAAATAATTTAAAGGACTTTCGGTGTAATTTAGGCTAATTATAGCTTGTATTCATTGATATTTAGATCTTATAGACTAAGGTATTCATTTTTGTATTTGTCATTTAGTTTTTTTCTCATGAATATTTGTCTCGTTTATATAAAATGATTGAATTATGGGGCCATGTGAATAATGAGTAAAAGATGAAAAAATTATTCGAGTATTACCGTGAATATCATGTGCCCTGATTAAGAAAGGTGAGGAATCCAGCACAGTTTTAGGTGTGTACCCACTTGAGTTGGATGAATGATTTTTTTTTTTTAGAGTATTGAGTTGGATGAATGATAGCCATGTGTATATTTTCACCGATTGTATTTTTAATACTACTCTTTTTTTTTTTTTTCATCTTAAGAGTTTGTTTATAGACCAAACTCATACACATTAAATATTAAAAATTTGGGAATAGTGGATTTGAATCTGAGTCCTAAGATATTAGGGTGTGTTTGTTTCAAGTTATATTTGTTGATTCCCAAGAATAAAATAATAGGAATATATATGTCTATGTTTGTTACAAGTTTACTAAATTTTATCCTGGGTATAAAATATTCCTGGAATAGAAAAATTTTCCTAAGGAAAAGGATGGGAATAAAGTTCCCATAGAGATGGGAATAAATTCATAAATAGTTACCTATTATAATCCCTATTTTTATGGTTCCTAGGAATATTATAAAGTTAACCAAACATATTTTTCTTAAATACCTTGGAATAAACTTCTCATCTTTATATTCCAAGGAATGTTATTCTTAGGAATAAATTTGATAAACTTGAAACAAACACACCCTTAAACATCTTTGTAGTTTAATACCTTTCGAGACTCAAACTAGACATTTAATCGTGCATTTGCTTATATTTATGTAAGAGTTTGTGAACATAATCTATATGATATAATTGTAACCAAAAAAAAAAAATCTATATGATATAATATCTCAACTCAAATGTGAGATTTCTATAATTGTATTCGATAAAAAAAAAATATTGTTGACCAATATAAATATAATGAAATGAAAAACTCAGAATCCATCTCTATATGAACGTTTATTATGCACTGAAAACATATGTGCAGAATTTTATATCAAAAAGGAAATGTCCTTTTTAACGAGGATAAAATGTACTTATTGACATATCATTAACAGAAAATGGTTTAGAACTACTAGCAGATAGACCTGAGCTTGATTCCTGCGGTGCAACAATTTTTTGATCAATTGTACTATGCAACACAAATGCTGGTTCTTGTGGAAATGGCAGTTCAAGTGAGTGATTAGTAAGATATGAAACCACTGTTGCCATTGTAGGTCTGGCATTTGGATTTTCTTGGACACATAATAAACCAATTTGAATGCATTTTATAACTTCAATTTGAGAATATTTTTCTTTTATATTTGAGTCAATTGCAGTCAACAATGTTTGGTCATTCCATTGTCTCCAAACCTGTAACATTTATCGTATAAAACGTTCGAATAACTATATTTTCATATTTAATCAAAACAATTTTTCTTCACATGAGAACTAAGTTTAAAAATGCTAGAAATCACACTCACATAGCTCAGGAGACCTTTAGCATCATGATTTGATTCGTAAGACTTAGCATTCCTTTTTCCAGTGATTATCTCTATGACCATTACTCCAAAACTAAAAACGTCTGATTTTTCAGAAAATTTTCCAAGCATTGCATACTCAGGAGACATATAACCACTATATAAAAAAGCTACAATTAGCTATAACACACCACTTAAAAAGAGAGAGAAGAACATTCAAATTGAAGAAAAATATGACTATAATTAAGAAAAATTCAAAACTTACTATGTTCCGACAATTCTGGTAGTTTTAGCGCGATCTTGGTCAATGTCAACGATTCTAGCCATGCCAAAATCTGAGATTTTAGGGTTCATATGTTCATCTAATAAAATATTACTAGGTTTAAGATCACGATGTATAACTTTTAGTCGAGAATAATCATGTAAATAAAGAACTCCTAAAGCAGTTCCTCCTATGATTTTGTAGCGCTCGGACCAGCTTAACTTTTGTTGTTGAGCCCCTGAAAAAGTTTAATGAATAAAGGAAATGAAAAAAAAAATTAGTAAATTTTGTGAATAAGATATAAAGTAGTTAAATGGGTTCATAAGGGATGTATCACACTTTTTCTTTTTTTGGTTTCATGCATAGATCAGTTCACACTCCCTTCCTTCTCCATACTTATAAACTTCATTTTGGAGAAAAAAAATTGTGCCCGAGTATACGCCTCTATGTAAATTATTATGTGCATTTACTATTATATTCAAATGTACTTCTTATTAATACTATTAATTTGTCAAAAAAATTAATACTATTAATTTATCTTAAGAAATAAAATTAAAATTTTAGACACATTAATATACATTAAATAAAATGTATTTTAGAACAATCTAATAAAAAATGGACACGTTAAATTCACGAGTCATATTTCTAAACATATGGAACAAAGAAAAAAACTTATAAAAAGAATAGATGAAATATTGAGAGAGAAGGTCAAAATTAAGTCCATATATACCAAATAGAAAATGATCAAGACTTCCGTTTGGGACATATTCGTAAATGAGAATCTTCTCTTGCTCTTCTAGACAAAAACCTATCAAGGCCACAAGGTTCCTATGTTGTAGCTTGGCTATCAATAAAATCTCATTCTTGAACTCAATCGAACCTTGTGTGGAACTTGTTGAAAGCCTCTTGACAGCTATATCTCGTCCATCACGAAGAGTGCCCTAAAAATATATATAAACTATTACTGTTAAATAGGAAACATTATTATTTTTTATATGCAAACCAATGTTATCACATAAGCGAGTTAGAACAAGAAGTGCAAAGCTGCAACAAACCCCTAGAAAACATGATTGTAATAAACATGGTTATGTGAAAGACCAAACAAAAAACATAATTGTAAAAGACAGAAAACACACTTGCTTTTTACCTTGTAAACTTCTCCAAATCCACCTTTTCCAATCTTGTTCTCATGTGAGAAATTGTTTGTTGCTGTAGCAATTGTAGCTAAATCGAATTGCAACCCCTCTAAAGTGGTACTTTCACGTCCAACTTCACCAATATGTTTGAGTTGTTGAATTAATTAGTTTGGAAACTTCATGAAGCTTACAGGTTTAACATATATATGAGTTTGAGAGAAAAAAACACAGACTTAGTTCGTCTCTAAGAGATAAAAAGAACTCAATTTGATTCTCAAAATCTTAAATGTCGGTAAAAAATTTGCCATTTTTATGGTTTTTTTTTTCTTTTTTGGTAGACAGATGAGATGGCAAAACCATCATAAACTCACACACACAAAGTGGAGGTAACGGGGTTAATTCGAACCCCGATCATGATGTCCGGCCTAACAATTTCAGCATTTTTGCCAATTGAGCTAAGACTTATTGGACATTTTTATGGATTTTTTTTTTTTGGTACAATTTTATGGATATTTTAATTATGGAGTATTTGAGATCAGTTTGACCGCTATTTCAAAAATATTTAAGATAAGGGTCAAAGTATACTTTTTACATTTCTCAATATTTCTGAGGGACTAAATAAGATAGAGTGTATTTTTTCTCAAGAGATTCCTTTGGATTTGGGCCTTACAGTTTTCTTGGAGGAGAATATTGGACCTGCTTGTTCTTGCTTTTCTCCTTCGATAATAGAAGCAAACAGCAAAGACTATTGCAGAAGCAGCCACAATGGGTATAGCAACAATGATAGCTATCCGTGATTTTCCTTTTTTACTATCTACGCATACAAAACAAAACTGCTGTCATTTTACCTTAAAAAAACAAGCGTATCATTCAAACACGAATAATAATTTCAACAGAGAACTTGACTAAAAAAATAAATAAATTAAATAATTTCTACAAAAAATGATATTTGGACATCAATATTTTGATGGCAAATATGTACGTTCTCTTTTGATTTTTACTTGTGTTTATGAAATGCGTAAAAGTTATAGAAGGTAAAAAGCAAGAACTATAAAGATAAATGCACACAATGTCACATATGATTTCTATTTGTTAATGCTCAAATAATATAACTTTTTTCAATGTATGGACCATGAAACGTATGAGGGGGTAGACCTTGGGTTTATGAAATATTGAGAAAGTCCTGCATAAACACAAATACAAATGAAATATTTGGCACACTTACATGAATGGAGGAAAAAAATGAGAAAAAGTATAGTCATATCATTCAACTATTTTCTCTTTTAATTTTATCAATTTGTGTGTGTGTGTCTAACCACTTTTTATTTGTGTTTGTGACCAAATGAGTATTTCTCATTGTAACCAAAAAAATAAGTATTTCTCATAAATGTTATCTAGTGAGCGTAGGAAAATAACTTTTGTCAATGTATGGGCCGATAGTGATCAAGTTTGATGGATTGATTTAGTTCATCTTAAACACGAAAATATAAACTAATTTAATTAGTTTGAATTGGATCTTATTAAGGGGATTTTGATTCTTAACGTTATCCACAAAAGCTTTGAATAAGCGTATATTAAGACTTACTTACCTGTCGAATTAGGTGATGGAACGAGTCCTGCAGGCGCTGGAGTTGGTGCCAAAGTAAGAGAACGATAGAAAGGGGAAATTTCAAACCTGATAATACAATTAGGATACAAAACTCTTCCACCTTGCGTTCCTGCACAACACCTTGGAAGATCTGAATTTATCAAACCATAAAGACAACTTCTACACTCTCTTTCTTCAATATCTTGTGTACACTGAGCTAAACAATAAAGATTCTGAAATATATTTATTTTCGCTTCCTTTGTAGAAAATTTCTTTGAAGAAGAAGAAGCTTCATCTGAAGTTTTGTTCAACGTATCATACAACAAACGGTTGAAGCTTTCTTGGTTTGTCATGTTAGTTGGACTTGGGAGAACATAGCCTGGTCCTGTTGCGACTGTTGAAAAGAATGATTTGTTGGAATATCGAACCATGCATTCATCGTACCACATAACTGCTGCAACTGAAACTGAACACTCTTTGTTTGTGGACAGTCTTTGAGTTGCGTTTCCAACGCATGATGCGCAAAGATTAGAGGGGATGTCTCCTCTGCACATATATAGTCCATAAACAGTTTCTGAGTGATTTTTTCCGGCGACCGTGTTGTTGAAGAATTGGATGTTTTGATCGGTTTTTGCTTTGGAAGATAAGGAAGAGAAGAGGGTTTTGAGGTTTGTTTGGTAGGTGCTGTTGGATGTGAAATTGTTTTTTGAGCAAACTTGGTAGAGAAAATTTGGGTCTTGTGCATGAGAATTTGTTGCAAAATTGAGGAAGATGATTGAAATGGTTAAGAGGACTTTGATGTTGGAAGCCATGGATGGATGTGGGTTTGTGATTTTGAGCTAGCTACCAATAACATAGTGTTGCTTTTGCCGTTTGTATTTTGTTATTGTTTTATTGCTGCAAATTTGTTAGTTAATTTAGTTTGAAAGGGATTGAGAGGGACTTGGGACACATGGATGCAAATCCATGACCATGAAGCAAGAAAGTCAACTTTTTATTTGGTCTTCTTCGTTTGTTTCTATCGGAGGTTATCCATTACTTCTACAAAGTACAAATAATTTCATCATTTTCTGTCAGCAAGTCAGTGAATTTGATCCTGTTGATTCATCAATCATTTTGTCGCTGCAAAAATTATTTTTCATTTTTTCGTCAAAAAATAGAAATATATAGTTTTCTTTAGATAATGCTGATGAAATAAGTATGATTTTTGCGTTGACAAATGAAAACTATTAGCATTAAATATTCTGTTTTTATGCATTAGTACTTCTACGACGGTTGGATTTAATATTCATTTACTAGTAAAAGTTGAATTACGATTTTTTTTTAACTTCTAAAATAGACTTCACAAATTGAGGTGTACTAATACTCTTGTTTCATAAATTGATAAATTAACGATAATTTTATAAAAATTAAAAGTTATTTGTCAATGTTTATAATTTAGAAAACATCATTTCATAAAGTAAAAAAAATCATTTCATTGTTTATAAAAATCATATTAAATTTTTGGTTTAATTGCACTTTCCACCCCTATCTTTTGCCAATTGTGTGGTTTTGCACTCCATGTTTTTAATCGTGCGATTTTGCACCTTATTCTATTCCCCCATTTTGATTTGAAGGTCTCCATGTGTTTTAGTGATGACGTGTCTGATTTTGATGAGGTGTCTTCATTTAATGTTTGCCACGTGTGTAAATGTAATTAAAAAAAAAAAAAAAGTTGATTTTGGAAATTAAAAGGTAGTATCGTGAGGAGGTCATGATAATTTTTATATTTTTTGTAAAGCTATTGTTTCTATACTGTTTTACAATTTTAGTTCTGATTCTTGATTTTCCAGCATTAGCTGATCAACTGAATGGGCCACCTGTGCTTCAAATCTTCTAATCATGGCAATGGAAATTGATTCTCAGCCAACAATTGAGTCCTCTTCGTACAAAAAATAAGACCAAAGCATTCTTTCTTCGCCATTGATGCTCATGAAAGGTCGTTGCAACTTATTACATGGATGAATTTCTTGCTTCTCAGCTCTTGTTACCCAACCAACAAGATCTTTCCCGTAAAATCCAGTGACTCTATGATCGTGTCCTTCCGTCGGAGTATTGATATCAAGAACAACGAATTTCCAAGCAGATCTACTCGGAATGAATCTATCGGAGTAGATTGTTCGAGAAGGTGAGGTGTAATGGTTGCTGTTGATCATATGGATGACGTGACCGAGGCTCTCCGATGATGGCTACGGCGGTGGAGAATTGTCTCCGACAGTGGAAGTCGTGGTGGATTTCGATTACAGGTTCCGTCCATGGCGGAGCTGTTAATTTTTTTCCCTTTCTTTTCTTCAAAAAATAAAAAATTTCCCTTTCTTTTAATTTCCAAAATCAATTTTTTGTTTTTCAAAAATTACACATGAGTGACCTTCGAAACAAAAAAGGGAAAAAGGATGGGTGCAAAATCGCACGATTAAAAACATGGGGTGCGAAATCACACAATTGGTAAAAGATAAGGGGCAAAGTGCAATTAAGCCTAAATTTTTAACATTTTCTCATAAAAAATAATCAATAAAAATTCGAAAAAATTAAATTTTATTTCGTCGACACTTTTGGTAAATAAAATTTAATTTTTATAATTGTCAATGATATAAAATAATAATTCGTTTTCTTAAAAACAAAAAACAACTTATTTAATTATTAATTTAACGATTTGGTGTACCGGTGCACTCAATTTTTTTGGTGTATCATAGAATTTGTTTTTTTTTTCTTTTTTTGTATGATGAGACAATTTAAGTTTTCCTAACTTCTTTATCCCGTCTTTTGATTTGGAAGTTACATGTTAATGACGGTTACAAATATTTGTGTTGTGAGGGGGCGTGTGAGAAATTTAGGGTGCTTTTGATTTAGGAGAGAAGTTTAGAAGAGAGAAGTATTACTTTTTTTTGAATGGCAAAATATATTATATATAAAAAGAGATTAAATCCTAAGTATTACACCAAAAAGAAAATAAAAATACACCAAAACACCCAATGAAAATTCAACAACAATCAATTTTCCAACACCATCAACAGAGATCAAAAAAGCAGTCGACGACGATAAGTTGCTTCAAACGATCAGAAATGCCCGCCACTCAACATCAAATAAGCCAGAGGAGACATCAAAAAGCCTAAGAGAACATGCATCAAAGAAACTAGCCCTCGATCTCGAATCAAAAGCGATCGGCCCACCAGACTCCCGACACAAATCAAAAGGCACCCCTCAACTCATGACCCACCTGAATAAACACCTAAACCTGTCCAAACTCGGCCCACCAAAATCCCGATGCCAAATTCAAAGACGGAGAACAGGTGGAACAGCTGCACAAATCTAACCAGCTCAAACCTAAACATACCAACATAAGCCACTAACTCAACCACCACAAGCACCACCCCGAACACCTTTTCAACGCCACCCTCTGGACTACTGTACCGTCTATCTTCACGGAGGAGAAAAATCTCAACTCATCAAGATACTGGATCCACCATAACTGCACGAACCTTTGCGGACCTAAGGGACGTCGCCAACCAAAGACTGACGATGAAGGGGAGGTTGGAAAAGCGCACAAATGCTTGGACGACCAGAAAGAAGGAACAATAATCAAAACTAACACGGAAAAGGCATCAGCCCCTCTCCACGAAAGAAACACGAACCAAAAACAAAAGACCCAAACAAATGAACAACACAACAACGACAACCAACCCCTCACAACAAAACTGAAGATGCATGAATGACTGCTACCGCCAACCTAGAGCGCCTACGCACCAAACCCTTTCGAGTAACATCCAGAAAAGCAAGAGGTCACAAAAACGACGACTGGAACAAACAAAGAAAAAGAGAGACGGAACAGATCGCCACCACCGTCGTAACAGAAGATCTAAACAACACGCCGACGACCACCGAAGATGGTGACGCCCCGACTGGCAACAACGCCGACAACCACCTACAACAACCACGACACACACACAAAACACACGAAGAGCGTGCGCCGGTGGTGCGGAGAACAGCTCTCAACGCACCACCACCATAGATCTACAACATGGACGACAAGCACCATACCCACGCCACACGCCGGAGAAGACCACGGTAGCAGAGCACGCCGACGTTAACAACGAATCGTCCCAAGTGGTCACGCCTAGAAAGTGAACGTCTGAGGCCAGGACAGTCTGCAGCGGCCACCGGCGACTGGAGGGTGGTGCTGTTGCGACGACAGAACAGAGAACCACAACAAACAAACCCGACGAAGCAACACCCAAAACTGGATCTTGCGACGTCGGATCGAACAGACGAAAAGGCAACAAACACAAACCAGAATAACAAACCAACAAGATCTGACAAGAACAGCGACGGCGGATCAGAAGTGCAAGATCCGAACAGAACAGCGAAAGGACAAGAAAGAAACGTCGGCGGAAAAAAAACAGAACACCGGAGGGAGGAGGAAGCAGCGGTGGTGCGGAGAAACAGATCTCGTCGCACCACCGGTGAATGGGGCTACATATTGGCGGCTAGTTTGGAAAAGGGAGGAGTTGCGATGGTTTTGTTTTGTAACTAGAGAGAGGACAGAGGTATGTTTTTAGAGAGAGAAAATGAAGGGGTTCGTCACACCAATTGAAGAGAGAAGTATGTAAGAGATTATAGAAAGAGAGAAATATGTGAGAAATAGAGTAGATTTGACTTACTTATTGTTGGTATAAGAGATAAATAGGGAAGAAAGAAGTGTGTTAACCCAAAAAAATAAAAAAATAAGACATAGTTGTATACAGCCACAACACCGATAACAATTTTGGAAAAGAGAAAAAAGTTCACACCTCTACTCCATTTCTTCGCACCTCCAGAGAGAAATAAAATAGGCGTGGGTCCCACAATATTTGGTCTCTCTCTTCAATCTCTCTTCTAAATTGAACAGGAGAAGTTGCTTCTCTCCATCCAATTTCTCTTTTTCTTATTTCTCCTCTACCAAATACAACGTTAATGATCCTCTAGTCACACATTCTATTTTAACAAAACATAATTCGACCATTAATATCAAGCTAACACTAATAGATCAGTGCAAATGAGTTTAAATTAAAATGTTTTTGACTTGATAAATAAAATAAAATTTGTCCAGGTGTCAACATAATAGCTAGAGCTCGCATATGTAACTTCAGAACAATTATAATATCGTCATTAATGTTAATGTTGTTAATAAATTTCTCCTTCTCCGGTTTAAAAAATAATTAAAATAAAATAAACATAATTACAATTTCGGTCCCTCCATTATGATAATTCATATTTGGTCTCTTTTTCGGATTTTTGAATGTTTTATTAGGATTTTTTTTGGGGGATTATAATATCATAATAAGACATTATTTAAAATATAGGCAAAATTACACTATAAGTCCTTTAAGTTATTTAATTGTAATATATTGGTCCTTTACATTTTTTTGTACCATTTAGCTTTTTTATGATAATTAATTGTAATAAGTTGGTCCTTTAAGTTTTTACTGTTTCAATTAGGTCATTTAAGTCATTTAACCCTAACAATTTATGGTATTTCAGATCTTAAAAATTGAAGTAATTTGAGGCCTAAAAATTACATTTAAATAACTTCAAAGACCTAAGCATTACGAAAAATATTTAAATGACTCACTTGTCACAATTAAATAGCTTAAATAACGTAAGTGGTACAGAAAAAACTTAAAACTAATTTGTTACAATTAAATAACTTAAAAATTTGTGTAATTTAACCTAAAATATATCATATCATATCACTATTTTTTAGTTCAGAAATATTAAAAAGAGACAAAATTGAGTAATTTTTAAATAAAATGATAAATTTCGAATGTAAATGAAAATAAGGAAATGATAAGTGTAATTAAGCCAATACAATAGGATCCAAATAGTAAATAAACACCCACAAAACCCAATTAACAGCAACCACCTCACCCAACGGAGAAGGAAAGGGTTTAAAGCACTGCCGTCGTCGAATGCTGCCGTCCAACGTACGCACCACCACAAGCCACTGCCGAACAACAGCACACTTCCGTTTCCTCCTCTACTCACACCACCGCCGTTGAACCACCATCTCGTCCGTCACCTCTCCCTCGCCGGTTTCAAGAACGGATCTAGATTTTCAATCAAATTCATCATCACAATGGATTTCGTTGAATTGGAGGCAGTAGAAGGCCTCCGTTGGTCATGGAATTCATGGCCATCAACAACCAAATCAGACCTTACAATTCCTCTAACCATCATGTGCACACCACTCTCCCAACACGGCACTGACCTACCTCTTCTCCCTTACGATCCTCTCCTCTGCACTCGATGCGGCGCCGTTTTAAATCCTTACGCTCGTCTCGATTATCAATCACGTATCTGGCACTGTCCCTTTTGTTCTCAACGAAACCCTTTCCCTCGCTCCATCGCCGACGCTAATCTTCCAGCTGAACTCTTTCCTACTTACACCACTGTTGAATACTCTTCTTCTTCAGCACTTTTTCATCCTCCTGCTTTTATTTTTGTAATCGATGTTTCCACTTCCCAAGATGAGCTTTGTTCACTTAAGAATGAGATTTTGCTTCTTCTTCATCATTTGCCTGATACTGCTCTTGTTGCTTTGATTACGTTTGATTCCATGGTTTATCTTCATGATATTCAGTTTTCTCACTGTTCCAGGATCGTCCTTTTGCACGGTGAACGCCAATTTTCTTCCGATCAGGTAACTCCGATTAATCACCTTTTCATTCATACACTGTATATGATTATGATTATGATTATCATTATGCTTTCTTTCTAATTTAGTTATTAATCAGTACTTTGATTAGATTTGTGCTACAGCTAGTTAGTTAAGTACTTGCTGAATTAATGCAAGATGTTCTTTAGGTCTACATTACATACAGTTGAGTGCACTGCAGCTTAGTAATAATCAATCAGTACTCGGGTTATTAGCTTCACACTTGGACGTTGTGTGGATAAACAGCTTAATTAAGCACTTAGCTTATTTTTATATAAGCTGTAAGCTATTTCTATAACAAAAGATAAAATGAAATCAGATTATTTTATTTGAGCCATAAGTTGTTTTCATAAGCTATCCTGGAGAGCATATAGTTATGGCAACAAGCTGAAAACAACTTATGGGGTCATATGCTGTTTCTATATGCTCCCTCTACGTCCTTAGACAGGTAGTTAGTTAGGTGGTTGCTAAATTAATGCAAGATATTTGCTAATTTTACATTAAATTCGAGGACACTCCAGCTTAGTTACTTAGTTGAGAAATTGCTTATTAATGCAATCTGTTGATAGTTTTTACATTATACTTTAGTGCACTACACTGCTTTCTGCTGATTATTTGTTTTTTTTTGTCTCTCAGATACGGCAGTTCCTGAACATTAGCCGTCCACACCAGCTGCATACTGGACAAACACAGCCTGTTCCAAAGCAGGGATTTCTGGTTCCAATTTCAGAATGTGAGTTTAGTATCACTGCTGCAATTGAAGATATTCATTCTACGTATAACTTCACGTCCGGAAGCCGTCCCCCGAGGTCCACTGGAGCTGCAGTTTCAGCTGCCCTTGGACTTTTAGAGTGTTGTTTTGTAAATACCGGCTCTAGAATCATGGTCTTCACTTCTGGGCCTGCGACTCTTGGACCTGGACTGGTTGTGGACTCTGATTTCCGGCAATCCACGAGAACCCACAACGACATTTTCAATGGGCAGGCGAGACATCATTCTAAATCTTGCAGTTTCTATAGGCAGATTGCGAAGAGGCTGTCAGATGTGTCTGTTGTTCTTGATCTGTTTGCTTGCTCCCTTGACCAAGTTGGAGTTGCTGAGCTTCGAGAACCCATTGAACGTTCGGGTGGATTTGTGGTTCTTGCTGAATCCTTTGAATCCGATCAATTTAGGAAATGTCTAAGGCACTTGTTTAAACATGATGATGAGGGATTTTTGAAGATGAATTTTGATGCAACCATTGAAATAGTGACTACTAATGATGTCAAAATCTCTGGAGCTCTTGGACCTTGCATGTCTCTCAGGAAAAAGAACGGTTCAGTGAGTGAGACCGAGGTTGGACAAGGTGGTACCTACGTGTGGAAGTTGAATACACTCACTAACCGAACTTGCATTGCTTTTTTCTTCCAAGTTAGTGATAAACAGACCATTCAGCCCAGCTCTGCATTTATGGTTCAGTTTATAACACGGTACAGGCAGGGGAACATGGGTCTCAGAAAAAGAGTCACCACTGCTGCACGACGATGGGTTGCAAACCATTCCACAGATATTGCTGCTGGGTTTGATCAAGAAGCAGCAGCTTCGATTATGGCAAGACTTGCCATTCTCCGAGCAGAGACGTGCCATGCTCGTGATGTTGTTAGATGGCTTGATGACACACTTATCCGTTTTACCTCTAAGTTTGGGGACTATGTGCCAGAAGATCCTTCTTCCTTCCGTTTATCTTCAAACTTTTCCCTTTATCCCCAATTTATGTTCCACTTAAGGAGATCCCAATTTATTGATGTCTCTAACACTACTCCTGATGAAACTGCGTATTTCCGGCTTATACTGAACCGCGAGGGAGTAGTTGGATCCCTTATAATGATTCAACCTACACTTTTCCAATATTCATTTGATGGGCCACCCATTCCTGTACTTCTAGATATTCGTTCCATTTGCCCCGATTCTATCTTGCTCTTTGATTCATTCTTCCTTGTGGTGATCCATTATGGGTCCAAGATTGCTCAGTGGAAGAAGCTTAGTTATGATAAGGACCCAAACCATGAGAATTTTAGAAAGCTGTTGGAAGCTCCAGAACTGGATGCAGAACAGTTGGTGGCTGAACGGGTTCCAGTGCCAAAGGTTATAAGATGTGACCAGCATAGTAGTCAAGCTAGGTTTCTTCTTGCCAAGTTAAATCCATCTGTTACGCAAAATTCAACATACACAGATGGTTCGGATATCATCTTTACGGATGACTTGAGCTTGCAAGTTTTTCTAGATCAATTGCAGATACTGGCAGTGCAAGGCTGATAAGAAATTTGTAAGTAGATTTTGAAGCAGAGGTTACATGATTTCGGCAGATTGTGTTTACTTGTTTTTTACTAGCTATAAAATTGCTGGTTTCTAGAGTGTGATTAGAAAATGACTTTGTCCATTAGACTAGTTTCGAAGATGTAGCATCCTGCATAAGGTTACTATTGTTCAGCTGACTAGAAACTGTATCATCACTTGCTTTGTTGTCTATACTGTAAATATCACTTAATGTTGTCGAATGAAAGATGAGGTTATTTTCTATTTCGTTGCTTTTATGTTTTACGGTAGTATAATATGAGTTTTTTTACCGATTTAGGATTCAAGTGATTATAGTTTCAATTTATACTTGATATTTCGTTTTTATGATATTGAATGTTCCAATCCTTTTATTGATCTTAATTGTATTTGGGAAATGTTAACGAGTGCCCCCGGGGCACTCTTTAAGGGCTTTAAAAAGTAACTTTTTATGAAAATATGTGTAATCAGTGCATCGGAAATCGAAATATTTAATTTTTTTATTAAATTATTTCTTCTTTTAGAATGCTTAAAGAGTGCCCCGGGGGCAC
>Ga0315913_1002668_pt1 | contig 21122 bp, 16 predicted proteins | sample MpolsnodulesMG_FD_207736 | JGI IMG/M metagenome (GOLD analysis project Ga0315913, IMG submission 207736) | Medicago polymorpha root nodule microbial communities from Los Angeles, California, United States - small nodules | ecosystem: Host-associated > Plants > Roots > Nodule | place: USA... | reverse complement strand
ATTTAAGTTAACATCAACATGAGGAACCTCTATCTTCATATTAGGAAGCATAGGCTGGAAATCTTCCCATGTAGCTGTTGTCTCTTCATCACAAGTTATCGTCTTTAAGTTCTGAAGATTGACAACTGAAAATGGCAATTCAATACTTGCACAATTTGCCATGTACATATTCCTTAGATTGCACAAATTACCAAATTCCTTTGGAAAACTTGAAAGGCTGATGCAGTTTGAAATGTCAAGATGTTTTAGATTTAACAGCTTTCCAATGGAAGTCGGTATAGCTTCCAAGTCAGTACATGAACTGAGGCTTAGAAGTTCCAAATTCTCCAATTTTCCAATATCATCGGGAAGTGAAGAAAGCTTGTGGCAATTAGTAACCCTGAGCTTCTTTAGTGAGATGATATCACAGATACCAGTTGGCAGTGCCACCAAATCTTTGCAGTAATCAATGTTCAATTCTTCTACGTTTGGAAATGCATCTGAAATTAGGCTGCTATCCTTTTCAAAAGCCAGTCTTGTATTACACATGTAGAGAGATAGTTTTCTCAGATTCTTCAATGTGCCGAAGGAAGGAACGGAAATCCGCTCTAATCTGATTCTTTCTAGGTTCTGTAAAGAACTGAGAAGCTCAATGTTGTTCAATTTAGAAGGATGGAAATTGTAGTTTGTGATTATCAGAACTTTTAATTTACTCATTTTTGCAATCCACTCGGGTAATGAGTGCTGCTTGGTATGAATATTTAAAATCAGAACCTCGACCTGAGCTGGTTGCATTTGAGACCAATCCAACGCACATGTTTCATCTGCAAATGTGAAACTCACGCGATCAATTGCGGAAAAGCAATTAATAACAGATTTTTCAATAGCATTTTTAGATGGTCAAATTTAGAGAAAGGTAGTATAAGTATTACTAACCAGTTGATACCGACAATATACGGGCAGCAAGCTGTTGAGGATTTTGTTTAACACACAATCTCATAAACTTTGACAATATACGGGTCATGAAGCCTTGCTGCTTCTCTGCGAGCCCACTTTTATTTTTATTCATGTCAATAATCAGTCTTTTTCTGTGCTCAAATGGTTCCTTGGTGCTTTGGTAAATTCCAAGTTCTCTTAGAATATCATGAAGGATGATGAAGTGATTATTGTAGTTGTAATTGTCTGCGTCGCTTGCATTTTTTCTGGTAAATGAGCCGAGGTTAATTAATTACTTAAAGATAAAAAATTATTTCACAGGATTTATGTTAAGTATCATTCATGTAAGATATTTAACAAGTTAAGTAGAAGAAAATATAATAATAATAGTCCTAGTACCTTGGTATTATGACATTAGCCAAATTCATGATCCCTAATTTGTTGATGATTTCCATTGCCTGTATTCCGTTGTCATCTAGTCTATACAGCTCTGCCCACATATCAACGAGAGCAGCGACAGGAATTTTATGGTCTTCAGGAAATAAGGCTATGTCCATGAAGCACTCCATGATTGTGGGATTGTCTTCTAAAACATCGAAGATCGTTTGGAGGTGAGTAAGTAATTCGGTATTAGAATCAAGAATAGAATGACCTTGTGATAGTTCCATCCCTATCTTTCGCCACAAGTCATGAGGCCAATTATTTAGTGATGTAGCAATTACTTTAATGGTAAGCGGTAAACCTTGACAACTTCTAACGACCTGCAATTCATTGCAAGCAAATTTGGTCAGTAATCAAATGATTATAACTTAGGCTTCTTTCTATTTGACATCAATCTGAAGCGTGTCGATGCTACATAATAGATAATGCTCGTATGTAAGAAAGTAAGAACAAGTACCTTTTCAACAAGATTTTTGTCGATAATATCTGAACTATTTTTTTCCATCTGAGCATAGTGATGGAAAAGCGTTACTGCGTCTTCATGAGCAAGAGGTTGTAAGATACATGTTGTGCTAAGTCTTGGAAATGCAACCCTTGAAGTCACCAGAATTTTGAAATCTGATATCTGGAATTGAAGTTTCTCAACAAGGGATTCTGAGCTTGGCCAAACATCATCCAGAACCAACAATATTGGACTTCCCTCAACTTTCTTCAACAAAAGTCCTAACTTATTGACAGCATCTTCATCACTTTGAAACTCAGGCACTGGATATCCACAATGTTCAATTATTCTCTCTACAATAGTCTTCAGCATGGGTGTTTTTGAGAAGGTGACAAATATAATGTTTTCCATGAATTTACCTAGTAAAACCAAAGACAGTTTGTCAGACAATTTTTTTTTTATGTCTTGTACATTTAACATGCACAACTAAATGCTTCTTTAATATCTTAAATCAGCATTTGCAGAGAATATAAGATGCCTACAACGTTTTCCTATGATGTAATTTGGAAAATAATGAACCACTCCTAAACATAATATTCTCAAAGGACAAAAGCTACTCTACATCAGAAATATTTATATAAAAAACATCTTATGTCCTTATTTCCATCCATTATTTACTAAAAAAAAACATGCATATATTATTGAGTACCATCTAAGGCAATGATATATATAATTCATGTATAAGTTCATGTTTAGAATCAAAGTGAATTTGGCAAAATTATGGTGGCAGCGTAATTTTTTTTTTTTCAAGTCTCCGTGATTCTGTCTAACACACCGTTAACCCAAACATGCATGAGATGAGATGAGATGAGGCAAAGAGGATTTATGACTTACCATTAACTTGTTCATCCCAACAAAGCATTGTAGCCAGAGTGGTTTTCCCCAATCCTCCTAAACCAGTTAACACAAGTGTGGAACTACCACCCCTCAGAAGCTCCATTTTCAACTTGCTAAATGGTATATCCAACCCAACAGTGAATTTTGGGTTTTCAGGAACATCAAATGGACGCTTGAAAGGTGGTCCAGCTTCATTGAATTTTTGTTCAAGATTTTCATGGTTGAGAAGCTCAAGAATTTCTCTGGCCTTATAAAGCGTCTCTTCAATATCATTTACAATAAGAGATTGGTTCTCATCAACAACATAGAAATCATTCTGAGAAGAAGATTTGCATGCACTTTCTCCTGCATCATTTTCTTCTATCAAACTATTTATTTCTTCTCTGGGATGATCCAAGTGTTCATTGTAATGCTTTATATCTTGTACAACGGGAGATAAATCCTTTAAGATTAACCTCAATGATCGCCTTGAACTTTGGTTCTTTTGTGCTTTTTCAACCATTTGAGATATTTTGTTCAAGACATCATGAAATTGAAATCTTGTTGAAAGTGTAATAATGTGTGTAGCGCTACTCATGAATTTGAGATTCCTTCCTCTGTGTTTGCCTGTCTGTGTTCTTTAGCTATGCAAGAAAGAAAGAAGTGTAATTTAGAATAATTGTTGTAGTAGAATGTTTTGAAATTGAAACTTTGGATGTTATACAAACCCTATTTATAGTAGTAACAAGAATGGGATGGTACCGTGTTCTTCTTTGTCTCTTTCCGGCACATTACGTACTAATCTTCATTATTCTTTCCTTTCTTTGACTTTTTTTTACTTAAATATTCGGAACGCTGTTTGGTCAGAAAGACAAACTTGGTATTGTGTACTCATAAAATACGTGTGGCGTGTGGCATTCATTATTCAGCAGGCAATTTCACCATATAAAGCGTCGACAGTAAATGACTTCGTTAAGGCTACACTTGTAAAACAATTTTATGTTCTTTAAGCCACACGGTACCTAAGTCAGAGGTTTTAGACCATGGTTTTGTAGCTACATGTTTTCTTTATTTTTTGTGCCGCAATTGTACATTGTGTTTGACATTATTATTTTTAAATATTGACAATCATGAAACTTATTTAAAACTAATCGTTTTTATTAAATTTGAAATATTCAAATAAGATATATGTATTATATATCTTTAGTCATTATTTGTCAACAAAAAAAAAAAAAATCTTTAGTCATTATATCCATCAAATCAAATAGTTCAACTACAAATATTAGATGCATCAAAGAATTTCACTACATACAATACAAAAGAAATGTTATAAACACTCTCTAACACTCACGTTTCTATTGAATGAAACTCATGTTGGTCTCACAACTTTATGTGGGATCAATTTCCAATGTATGGTACCTACATGGATTTCATCCAATAAAAGAGTAGATGTTAGAGAGAATGGTAAAAAGAGAGTGTTCATTGCACTCTTGTACAATACAATAAGGTAAGCAACCCACAAGTCATGACGGTTGTTTGTGAGTTATAAGATCAGAGCGCAAAAATTAAAATTCTAGATGATTCAAATGTCTTAGTTGTTACAATCTAGTGTTTTGGTCGTAAAGACATTTGATCTGAAATTAATTTCTGGTTTGATCTCATGTCACCACATTTTTGCTCCCCGTGTGTTTTTATTTGAGTAGGTGTTGTTCAATATATATATAATTGAATTTTCTTCATTTCTATTTTTTTATTGGTCAGGGTAAAACGGTTCTTCATTCTTAAACATTGTTAGGCTATATTAATGAAATTATAAAATATGAATAACAGGAACTAATTTAAAAAAAAATTCTTAAAAAGATGTTATAATTAAACACGGAGGTAGTGTTTTTATTTTTCTTTCTTGACAATGTAATTAAGCTAGTGTTGGTAATAAGAAAACTAGTTTCATTTTCATTAAAATATTTATACATATGTTTATTTTCATCAACAAAACCCACAGGGGTCCCTTAAAAAAAAAAAACACAGGGCCGCTTGTCAAATAGGTTTATGATATCTTTTTTAGAATATACTTGCACCACATGAGTACTTGTACATAAATATGTGTCAAAATGATCTTTAAAACAATGTCAAATTGCTTACGAAACCTTAAATTTGTTCTTTTGTGGTCGCAAATTCACAATATTTAATTAATTACTAATCGTGTTACTCTTTAGAATTACATGTGCTAGGTTTTCTTGTAAGAAACAACTCATGACATTGGAGTACTGATTTCTTTATTTTAGTTATAAGTGTTAATCTATTTGTCAATTTTTTGAACCTTTCCCTCGAAGTCTAGCAATAGAAGAAGAAGAAGAAAAATAAACAAATTCATCTAGAGTATAGACATGGTCGTTTTTCAGCATTTATGCAATATTTTTTCAATCTGAAAAATCATATTATGGAATATGTGACTCTGTACCTAGGTTGAATCAACCCAGGAACCCGGTTAAACCCACCTAAAAAACTAAAAAAAAAATGGGTTGGGTCGGGTAATTGGATGAGTATGATTTCTAAAAATGAAAAACTCATAAAAATAATTGGGTTTTGGGTAAAATCAGATCCAGACTTAAAAAAATCACTTATTCAATAATGTCAATATTTTTTATCTTTATTTTCATAGGGTAGAAAAAAAATACTAAAGGTTATGGTCATAAACCAAGTTATATTTCCAAAACATACATATTGTGTAACACCCAAGGCTGACGAGGACAGGGAGTGGTCGCCGGTGCACAAGGCATGACAATGAGCGGCTCCCAACAGCTTCTAGATGTACTGAATCACATCGGAATGAGAGGGGTCATGAGGCCGTGTAGGTATGAGACTACATGTTTGAAGGAAGACTTATAAGAATTGTTTGGTACTACCTATATCAATAAGATGCATCTTCTTTTCGGTAGCTCATTCCATAAGAACTTCACAGTTGAATGTGCTTGACTTGGAGTAGTCTTTGGATAGATGACCTTCCGGGAAGTTTTCCAGAAAGCATGCGAGTGAGGACAAAACATGCTGAAAAGACTCGTGTTGGTTTGTAGGGTCAGTCGCAAATGCTTAAAGTCGACTGGGATGTTACATGTTGTACTCTATTTAATGAAAATCAAAACATGCTAGAGTTACGAATCAAGATGTTGCACTTTTTGGCTGTTTTAATACTAATGCAATTTAATGTCATTCAACTTTAGTTTGTTGAAAGTATTTTATGATAAAGTTTATTATTTGATATTATAACTTATTATTCTATAATGCATAAAATTATAGTAAAAATAAGTTAACCAATTTTTTTTAAGAAAAGTAAAAACTAGAGTAATATTTAAGTAAAATTATGAGTATTTATCATTTACTATTAAAAATGGAAAAATAAGTTGGGTAACCCATTACCCAATCCAACCTAACCTAGAAATTAATGGGTTTGCCCAAACCCATCCAATGGTATAATGGATGATTATTTTACATCACCCAAACCGAAGTATCCTATATAGTTCAGGTTTTGGGTTTGGCCAAACACAACCCAAACAACTCACATACACCCCTAACTCCAATATATGGCTAAGACTAAGATACATTCCTATTTAAAAATGAGTTGTTTAATTAACCAAAATAAAATTGATTCAATTGTATAACTTATTATATTTTATAATTTATCAAATCACTCCCTCTGTTTCACAATACTTGTCAATTTTGAGGAATTTACGTATATCAAGAAATCAAATAAATTTTTCTATTTTTGATGAAATTCTATGTGTCATTTTCTATAAAGGTTCTGCTAACCGATGCCCCCGGAGCACTGGTTAAGCATATCATAAAAGAGAATTATTACCATAAAAGGAAACTGTTTTTGACTTTATTATAAATTAATTACACAATTTCAATGCATTAACTACTATATAATTTCTTTTTTCATATCTTTAATCAGTGTCCTGGTGGCGCCGGTTAGCATTTTCCTTTCTATAATACCGTTAACTATTTAATATTTCATTCTATTATTTCTCTCTACAATAAATAAGTAAAGGTATTATTGACAAGTCATTCATTAATGTTGTATTGAAACTTAAAATGACAAATAATGTGAAACAAAATTATTTTCCAAAAGTATCAAGTATCGCGAAACCGATGGAGTAATATATAATTTTTATTACCAAAACTATCATACCCACATCATTATCCACAAGAATAATAACCTTGCAAAAACTTATCATATCCACATCATATTTTAGTTGAAGAAAGATGATGATCACTGCAACTATAACTATAGAAAATTGGCAGGAATTATACTGAGTTATTTCCAAGAACATTTTGGTCAAGTACCAATAATTTTTCTTATAAGAAATATATTTCCTACAAGTAGCACTTTTGAAAATGCCAAAGATACGTGATATATATTTTATTACATAACATGAACCAACTGCCGGGTAATGTCCTTTATCCACTTTCTCTTTCAAAATTTTCATAGAAATTCTGCCTTAGACTTGACCTAACATTATAAAATTGAAGTTGACATAGTACTGGTATAGATGGATAAATTTTGAGCTATCCTTTATTGTGGTTCTCCTCCAAGAAGTTTGGAAATCATTCTCATATACGCGGAAAATTGATGCTCAAGTTTAGAAAACTTAATTGACCCAGTCTTATGAACCTAGACGAGTCGTCAAAGCTGTAAATTGCACCAAGACCATAAAAGCTTTAGACACACGGCAAAGCTATAAAGTGTCACATGGGTTAATTCCATCCATTGGAGTAGGGGTAGGGTGTCAAAACCAAAATCAATGATCCCATTGATTTGAAAATTCAAGTCAATCTTATCATAGTAATTCCTCCGGTCATATTTATAAGAGAAATTTGGGTCAACAAAAGTTGATGTATCTAGTTTAAAATTCAGTCCAAATACATTAAATTATGTTGGCCTAAGTTTCTCTTATGAATAGAACAGAGGAGTAATATTTTTTTTAAATGTTCGGGTCCAAAGTGACACAAACAAGAAAATATGTAGACCCCTCATATTTCTGATCTCATTTTCCATTATATCTCTTCTCTCTCTTTCTTACTTTTTCTGATGCAGTCACTGCTAGAACGTGTTCTAGTGGGAGAAGAATTGTTCTCCACAGTGTTTTGCCAAGAACACTATGAAAGAACAGGCGTTGAAGATGCTCTTGTAAGCTCGCATGAGATAAAAAAAGACTTGTTTGGTATCTATTATTTTATCACATACTTATATTTTACTCCTATTTCGTTAGCTTACAGTTTTTTTTCATATGCTATTTTAATAGCGTTTGAACTTATAACATATCATATTTTCTTTCGTTTTTCTCTTTTATCTAAAATATATTTTTTATCATTTATAATTTAAAATAAAACATATGTTTTAAATGGTTTTTTGAAAAGGACAAAAAGATCATATATTAAAAATGCACAATCAAAACACAAGGAGTGTTATGATCGAAATATTACACAGTTAATCGATACAAAAACAACACCAAAAACAACTGTGTATCCTAACCAAATCAACAAATAACTGAAAATCAAATTACAGATTAATCATTCCTAAACATTTGACTGGTTGAGTACTCCATGGATAGAATTCATATGAAAAACCTTTAACTTTTTGAGATAGAGGGATCGTAGCTTATAAGCTCGCATGAGATAAAAAAATAAATAAAAACTTGTTTGGTATAGTTATTTTATTACAAACTTATATTTTATTTCGTTAGCTTGTAATTTTTTGGGTTAAATGTTCAAATTGACCATGTAATATATGTAAAGTCTGAAAAATGACTCTGTGAAAATAAAAACATATATTTTAACCCTGTAATTTGAAATTCATCTTATTTTTGACCCTCTAATGTACGCTAAGTCCAAAAAAGTGATTTCGAGCATGAATTTTTCATGATCTTCTGTAGGCATGTTTAGAATGTTAAAATATGACTTTACACAAAAAATTATAATTTTTCGAAAAGAGACCAATTAATTAAGAATTTTTAAAGCGTTACAAATCCTAAAAAAAACAACGAAAACCTCGACTTATAAATCAAATTTTGAGTTGATTATTTGTAGAGACATCTATAAGAATACATACAAAATATCTGAAAAGTTTTATGGCAATTAGAATAAGCCTCAATTTATTTTGATTTTTTAACCAAAACGTGTAAAATTGCAATTTTGTTCTGAGTAAGCATATACTGACGGGTCAAACTCTATTCTCTAGTTTCGTAGGCATGCTTAGAAAATCATAATAATCTTCACCATAAAATTTTGGAGTTTTAAATGATGGATGGATTAGTTATGAATAGTATAAGAAATTGGGGGATTGAAAATTCATAATTAATATTTCCTTAGTCGAAATATTATATTTTTTTTGTGAAAAACCATATTTTAACGTCTTAAATATGACTGCAAAAAATCATGAAAAAAATTCAACCTCTATGTCACTTTTTTGGACTTCACATATATTGTAGGGTCAAAAATATGAAGAATCTCAAATTACAAGGTTAAAATACGTGTTTTTATTTTTACAGGGTCATTTTTCAAATTTCGCCTATATATTACATGGTCAATTTGAATAATTAACCCTAGTTTTTTTTCATACACTAATTTAATAGCATTTGAACCTATAAATTATCTTTTTTTTTCCATTTTTATCTTTTATCTAAAATCAATTTTTTATCATTTATAATTAATTACAATTTAAAATAAAATATATATCTTTTAAATGATTCTTTGAAAAGGACAACAAGATCATATATTAAAAGTGCATAATTAAAACCCAAGGAGTGCTATGATCGAAAGGTCACACGGTTACCCGATAAAATAAACAACACCAAAAACAACTGTGTATCCTAGTCAATCAATAAATAACTGAAAATCAAATTATAGGTAAATCTTTCCTGGACATTTGAGTGGTTGAGTGTTTCATTATTAGAATTCATATGAATTTTTTTTAGACTTAAGTTAAGATCATACCAAGAGTTTTACCATGTCCAAGGATGTAAGAGTTAAACAATCGTGATTATCAAACACCACATAGTTACGATGCTTCTAAATTGACCAAATGCATGTCAAGCAAATTGCATGAAAGAGCTCCTTCACTTTGCTTCCTTTGAGAAACCAAACCTATAAACTAAACCACAATACTAAAGCAATTATTTGTCATTACACGTATCATTCATAACACTTTTTAGAACCCAAATAATCAAAGAACAAATAATTAGCACTTTCATTCATATTACAACGACCCACACACAAAAATTGAAACTAAATTTTGCATCCTTTTTTAAGTAGAGTATATTTGATTGGAATAGGATTACAAAGTAATCTCCGTGCAAACAATAAAATCTTCAGAGGAACTAAAGTATTCTAGATGACTTTATACAAAAGAGAATATGTTATATCTTTAAAATTAGATATCAACTCATATGCTTCTTTAGCAGAATACATGCCATCGGAATTAAGATCTCAAACACAAGCATCTTCCACATTATCCTTCAATGAAATATTAGACAACAAAACTTTACACTCATCCACCAACGCAACCCCTTACACAAACAAATGTTTTATCCACCTCCAACAACCTCCCTCAAGATCAATGTCTAACATCATATCCCTCAATAAAACGCTTTTCTCCATCGCAAAATTAAACAGTCTACAAAAGCGCTCCTCAGCTACACCTCCACCCAATCATGCTGCATGTCAATGAAGGTGAGAAAAACATAGGAGGGGGTGTTAAATTGTGTTATCTTTTTCTAAAAATTCTTTTCTAAGATAAAACTAATAAGAGTTAAGAAAAGAATGCAATTAAGGAAGATAAATTCAACACAAATATTTATTCTGGTTCACCCTACTTCTTGGGATTATGTCTAGTCCCCTCATACTTGAGAGATTTTTCCACTATAGTCAACCTTGATTACAAAATATTTAGACACACAAATCTAAGATTTCTTGCCATTCCTTGAAGACTTTCTACAATTCAACAAGATTACAGTTTACAATAAAATTGATCTTTGTTTAGACTCCAGTTTCAAAAATTTGTAAACTAAATTGAATTCTAAACACTTAAGAAATTTGAAGATAAGCGTTGTAGAATTTTTCTAAGTGTTTTTGTGCTTGAGATTTGATTAGAGTTTTGGTACAGTTGAAATCATGTAGTTGTGTATATTTCTTCAAAGACTGAGGGTCCTTAGAATGCAAAAAATAAAAGTATGTTAGTGAAAATGAATAATAAATGTTGTATTTATATAACTTACTTGGGTTGGCACGATGATCTTGGCTTATGACCTTGAAGTGTGCCCCTCTCAAGAGTCTCAAGTTCGATTCTCTTTGGTAACAATTTTGATAGGGTAGTTTTGTTTCTTCAAAAAAAAAAGTATTTATATTATAAAAATGCACAGATAATTTAAAACAAATAAAAATAGTAAAAACGACACCCAATATAAGACGGATAGAGTATAAGATTAAAGAGTACACATGTTAAAGATTCCTCAAACAAAAATTATGTATTACAAATTGTACCAATTTATTTATAAAATAGTAGAAAATTAATCTTTCTCAATAAGTATTGTTATTTATGTAATCTTAACACATGTTATCATAACCCAAAATGTAATTAAAACTTACATATTGTATAATAATTTTTCGGAGAACACATAGGGATATTGGTTAAGCAATCAAAACAAGTAAGTTTTTATAAAATAAAAAATAGTATAATTAGTAATTAGTCAAAAGTATATTTTATATTTTCAAGACAAAATTTTTATTTAAGGATTCTTTAACCAATATCTTTGGGGCACCGGTGAGCAAGACCACCCTAATTTCTTAGAGTAATGATATTTATATTGACAATTTTTGTGACAACCTTTCTTTTTTGTCTTCTAATTGGTCAAAAACAATAGTGAGAAAAATTAAGAGAAGGGATAATAACATCACGTAAATATAAAAAAAAAAGTTGTTCGATAATTGACATAAAATAGTTTTACAACTATTATTTTTCAATTTTTTATACACATTTCTTGTGGTTGAGGCTCATCCAGTCATCCTCCAGCCCCTTGATTAAGGTCAAACACCCACTATGACATCAACCCTCATTTACCAGGGCTCAAAATCCTTGTGTAATCAATGATGTCAAGAAGTTTGTTTTGTGTGTGTCATGAAGACTTGAAAATGACCGACAACTCTATTGAAATTTGTACTAATCTTGTTCCGATTATTATTACTATTAATTAAAAATGGAAATGATGACACAAGTTAATGATTCAAATATAGAAAAAAACTTATTAGAATGTGTGCATTGCATTAAATATTTAACTTTTTAATCATTTAAATGCACAAAGTTTTAGAGAATGTTTCTTCTTTTAGGTTTTTTAACATGTGCCCTAAGGGCACAAGTTAACACTACCCGTCAAAAATAAATAAAAAGTCAAGAAAAACTACTTGCACCTTATGGCGCCTAATGGCGCAAAAGTCATCAATCATATTTGTCTCTTTCTTTGTTGCCAAACAGAAATATCACACAGTTTTATTTCATGACCATAGTTTTACACAACTTGCAGTTAGTGGCTTTTTTAGAAAATCACACATAATATCACAAATTGTTTAAGAGCCACTCCACTAGTACTATTATACAAACCAAACCAAACAAAAAATAAAAATAAAATACCAAACATGTTGACATTGACCTTTGCTTGAATTTTCTCCACTGCACTCATATCATCTTCATCATGGATTTCTGTCCATAGCAGCAGAGGATCCTCGTGTCTTCAGGAAATAACTTGAAAATAACTTGAAGTAGAAATTTATTTCACATTTTCAAGTCATAAATTAGAAGAATTAAAATGAAGCTCTGCCTTTGCACAACTTCTGCAACTTGGACACGTCAACTTATTTATTAATGTTAAAAACTTGTAATACCGCGAGATCAAGGCTACCTTTAAAAACGTGTGGTAATTACTTGCAACCAATTAAAATCAGTCACATGTACTCCATAATAGACATCAAACATGTAATTTTATAAGAAAAACGTTAAAGGAGTACATGTGGCTGTTTTTAATTGATATATGCATAACTTATCCACAACTTTTCAAAGGCAGCCTAGAATTTACCTAAAATACTACTAGACGATGTTTCAGTTTCACACGACGACACATTTACCAACACCTTTACCTCTTCCTTTGCCACTTTTACTCCAAAGTCCAAACCAATGCCCATCGTACTAATCATGGATTTCATTTTCTTTGTATGTGCCTTAGTGCACCAGTATCCCCATCATTCTTCATTTTCTTGGACTGTGTTGTTTTTGATTTCTTCCTACCTACCGATCGAAAACATGAAGACTTTATTGAGACATGTACGCACATTACTTGCTACTAGAATCAATATTTGAATGACAGTAGCTGTTGACGAGTTCCATAACAGAAAACGGAGTATTTTGGTCTATTGGCTTTTATGTGTCCTCAACGACAACTTGAAAAAGCAAAGGAAGAGTGCATGTAGGTTTTAGGAGCGAATTGCATGAAGCCAATTCAAATTGACTTCAACTTGAGGAACCTCTATAGTTAAATTGGAAATCATAGATTGGAAAGATTCCCATGAAGCAGCCGTCTCTTCATCACATATCACCTTTAGATTCTGAAGATTGGCAACGGAAAATGGCAATTCACAACTTGCACAACTAGTCATGTAGAGATTTCGTAGATTACACAGATTGCCAATGTCCTCGGGTAAACTTGAAAGGCTTATGCAGTTGGAGATGTCAAGTAGTCTTAGATTTGAAAGCCTTCCAATAGAATCTGGTAGCGTTACCAAATCAGTGCAGGAAATCAGGCTCAAGAGTTCCAAATTCTCCAACTTTCCAATATCTTGGGGCAGCAAAGAAAGCTTATGGCAATTAGTAATAATGAGCTTTTTTAATGAGATAATATCACACACCCCACTAGGTAATACCATCAAATCCTTGCAATAATCCATGCTCAAATCTTCTAAATTAGGAAATAAGTCTGAAATTAGGATGCTCCCCTTTTCAAAAGCTAGTCTTGTATTACACATGTAGAGCGATAGTTTTTTGAGATTCTTCATTATACCAAAGGAAGGAACAGAAATCCGCTCTAGCCTGATTCTATTCAAGTTGGACAAAGAACTAAGTAGCTCAAAATTGTTCAGTTCAGAAGGACGGAAACTGTGATTTATGACAATGAGAGCTTTTAGTTTGTTCATTTCTTCCATCAACTCTGGTAATGAGTACTGCTTGCTTTGAAGATTTAAAATCAGAACCTCAGCCTGAGCTGGTTGAATTTGGGACCAATCTAAAGTACAAGTTTCATCTGCAAATGCAACACACATGGAATCAATTGTGGATATGAATGAATGACAGATCACAGAAAAAAAATAATGGCGTTTTGAACTTGCAAGTTAGTTAAATTTTAGAAAAAGGAACAAGTATAACGAACCAGTTGATATAGACAATGTTCGGGCAGGGACCTGTTGAGGCTTTGGTTTAACAAACCATCTAATAAATTTGGACAACATATGGGCCAGTGTGCCTCGCTGCTTCTCCCTAAGCCACAGGTCACGTTTGTTTTCATTTACGTCAATAAGCAGTCTTTTTCTTTGTTCAATAGGTTCCTGGCTGTTTTGAAGAATTCCAAGCTCTCTTAGAAGATCATGAAGGACAATGAAGTGATTATTGTAGTAGTAATTTTCTGTGTCACTTGCATTTTTCCTGGGAAATAAACAGAAGTTAATATTCCTTAAAGAGAAAAATTATATCACTAGATAAAAAATGCAAGCTCTAAATTAGATAGTTCAATTACAATTATCGACTTCTTCCCTTAAAATCAAAAGAATAAATGCAGACTATAGAGTTACAAAATTCGAGTAGTTTTAAATTCAATCAAAGACAAATGATCTTCTTATAATGTTAATTTAAAGAATCCAATGCTTCTCATAATAGCTACATGAGCTATGAATAATTGTCTCATATATTTTTGTCTCATATAGTTCATGTTATAGATATATTTGGATTAAGGAGCCTTGACTAAATATCAATAGTAAATTGTACCTAGCTATGAAGACATTAGCCAGATTCATAGAGTTTAATTTGTTGATTATTTTCATTGCTTCTATGCCGTCGTCATCTAGTCCATACAACTCTGCCCACATGTCAATGAGAGCAGCAACAGGAATTCTCTGGTCTTCAGGAAAAAATGCAAGGTCCATGAAGCACTCCTTGTTGATGGGGTTATCTTCCAAAACATCCAAAATCTTTCGGAGGCGAGTAAGTAATTCAGTATTAGAATCAAGTATAGAACGACCTTGTGAAAGTTCCTTTATAATCTTTTCCCACAAATCATATGGCCGATAACGGAGGGATGTAGCAATCACTACAATGGCAAGAGGTAAACCTTTGCAATTCTCCACAACCTGATTTCGAAGCACACAAATATAGTCAGTAATCAGTAGATTATATAACATTGGGGCTCAAATGATGTATGTACAAGAAGGACAGGCACCTTTTGGATAAGATCTTTGTCCGTAATTTTGGAATTGTTTTTATCCACCTGTGTGTAGTGACGGAAAAGGTTTACCGAATCTTCGTGAACAAGAGGCTTTAGGATAAATGTTTTGTCAAATCTAGAAAATGCAACCCTTGAAGTGACCAAAATTTTATAATCTGATATCTGGAATTGAAATTTCTCGACTAGGTCTTCTGAACCAGGCCAAACATCATCTAGGACCAATAGTATTGGACATCCCTCAATTTTTTTCAGCAAAAGTCCCAATCTATTAACTGCATCTTCGTCAGTTTGAAACTCATGCACTGGATATCCACAATGTTCAAATATTCTCTCTACCATAATCTTCAACATGGGTGTTTTTGAGAAGGTGACAAATATAATGTTTTCCTTGAATTTACCTAGTCGAACCAAGGACAATTGTAAGACAGGAGTATTTGATATATCTCCTACCATAATGCATATATATATGTTTGTGTACAGATATTAATTTTACTATGTTCATATATCACAACAAAAATTTCTGATAAATTATCACTGAACAGCCCATGTTTGGATTTAGGCTGAGCATAAAATGTTGCACCGACCGAACCCACTCTACCCACTTGCATATTTCTCTGTCACGTTCATGTTGTAACGGGTTAACGGGTCAACTGAAACAGTTTCCCATGGTCTCACACGATCGGGCTCGGTTTTGTATCTTTCAACCCACCGGAACCCAAGCCCAACCGCACATGTGAATGTGATAGTAAGTGGACTGGGCCTGCTTGACTCTCTTATTTTAACCTAGGTATAAATACTAAAAAATTAGTGTTGTGTTTTTGTCTCACACTCATTTGGCTGCCTCACCTCGCACACCCCATATCCATCAACAAGAATCTCTTCACTCAGCTTCAACATTTTCTTCTTGTCTCTCCAAATTTAATAATTTCATCTTCTGTCTTGCTATCTCATTTGCGATTGTTTCTCAGTGTCACAATCTAAGCTCTAACACTTCCTTTTGTGTGCGAGTACCTCCTACATGCACGCATCTTGTGTTCATATTTTCTCTATAAATCTACTTAAAGATTCAAACTTCTCTTCATATTTAGCCAAGATCTACTCAAAGACCCAGATCTGTGCAAGGTCCAATATATATATCAACGATGAGAACATGATGTTGGGAACAAGGCATACAATGAGAAAATAGGAAGAGTGTTCAAGTGCCATGAATAATGTTAAAAAATTTTGTTTGTATTGCTTAATCAAGATAATAGGTTACTGGGTTTCAAGTGCCAGATAAATTTTAGATTCATTACAAATATGGAAAAAATGGGAAAATAACCGAATCAACCCAACCGGTCAAACCGAGATCTGTCCAAACTGAATATGTTTATGGGCGGAATTGGTCCTTAAAATCTGGTGGTCGGTTTCATATATTATGAAAGTTCAGACCTGAACCCGGCTGAACCCGACCGGTGCTCTACCCTATTTGGATCAACTTATTTAAGCTTACCGACTGACATAAGCACTTGTGAAACTTAGGGAAAAAGCTTATGCCATGTTTTAAATTGTTTTCAGCTAATTTCTAAAAGCTCTCCAGGATAAACATTTATATGATAACCACTTATGTTGTAAACGCTTAATTAAGTTGTTTATCCAAACAAAATCATACATAGGAACCCTTCTTCAATGTTTACAAAATTGAATGGTCTTTTTAGAAACTATTGATGAGCAAAAAACTATCACTGTACACAGATCTTATAATAAACATAACTGCAAAAGGCTATACAAATTCCTATATAAGAACAAATTAGCACATATTTATCATGTATCAGAGAATCAAAAAGGATTTTAAACTTACCCTTGATTTGTTCATCCAAACAAAGCTTTGTAGCCAAAGTGGTTTTTCCCAAGCCACCCATTCCAGTCAAGACAAGAGTAGATCTACCATCCTTGAGAAGTTCCATCTTCAGCTTAATCAATTGTAAATCCAAACCAACAGTAAATTCAGGATTTTCAGGAACACCAAAAGGACCCTTAAAAATGGATACTCCATATCCACTTATTTTCTTGTCAAAATTCTTTTTATTAATAATGTCAAGAATTTCTTTAAACTCATAGAGTGTTTCTTTTCCCATTTTTGGCTTGTCATCAGCAACAACATCATCCTTGTTCTTCTTATGCCAAATTCCATCTATACAAAGCTGAAAAGGAGAAGAAAACTTTTTCCAACAAAGATTCCTTTCTTCATCTGCATGGTTTTGGTTGATAAGAGCCTTGTTGTTTGATGAGCTTGCTTGTTCATGTTGGGGTTGTGAAGTAATAACATCTAATTTTGTTGTCTCTCCCATGAATATATAATAACTTACTAGGTCGAGAAATTCTAGGTTGTTTGTTGCAACGAGGATCTAGTATTCAAAGTTTATGATATATTTCCCTTTTGACATAAGACAGTATATGATATGAAAAGAAACAAATATTGAAACATATTTACCTTTGAAATGACCACCGGTGGTTCCAAAGTCATTGTGTTTCTGTATTCGCTTTATCTTTAACCTCTTTTTTTTTTTTTTTTTTTTTTTTTTTTTTTTTTCTTTTTTTCTTTTTTGAGGTGGCTGTCTTTAACTTTGTTGATGAAAAAAGCAGAAATAAGCTTAATTGATGATATCTTCTTATCTTACTGTATCATGAGGATGCTTTGATGAAAGAGCATAAACAAAGTTAATATGGTGTTTTATAGAGAGGTACTAGACTTGTAAATTCCTTGTAAATTGCTTGCCACTAGACTTTCATTGATTTGTTTTCTTTTTTGGACTTTCCTCGGTTCTTCTTCCTTTGTCCTACTCACGTCACGTGTTATGGGACCAAGAGTAAAGACTACGCGTATGGTAGTTAAAGTTGATCAACGGTACATTATTTTTCCGTTCTAAAATAAATGAGTCATTCTTATTTTATTGTTAACAAAATGTATGAATGAAAAAGAGAAAAAAATATTACTTTTTATCTCATAATATTAGTCATTTAAGATTTGTGTATGTTTATTAAGAAAATAATTGATTGTATTGATTTCAATGATAAAATTAATATCATTTACTAAAATATTCTTATTAATTGCAGTTAGTGGAGTAGTTAAGTTGGATTAAATTCAATAAATAAGGGCATAATAGTGGAAAAGAATAATAAATGTTGCATTGATATTCTAAAGTGACAATTATTTTTAAAAAAGAAAAAAATGTTAAAGAGACAGTTATTGTGATACGAGTGAAGTACTCTACTCTTATCAAAAAGCAAAGTATAATATATTAAATGCCGTTCAAAAAATATATTAAATAAGAAGTGATGGAATTAATATTAATTAGAATTAATAATTGGTAGAAAGATAGTCAATACTGTATTAAAAAAGTGAAATGAATCAATTATTTTAAAATAGTCTTTTTTAACAAATTGTTTACTTGTTATGAGATGAAGGGAATATGATTATGATCGGTGAAGCAAATGAATGGATCATCGTGATTCTCTCATATTCATTGTGATAATAATCATACAGTTAATCTATCCACTTTTTTATTGTCTTAACATGAATAATTTTATAATCAATATTTTTTTATAATTTTCAATTTCATTTAAATTATTTATTTATTGATTTGAGATAACAATGATTGTTTATTTTAGTAAAAAAACAAAGATAACAATTATTTAATTATTTATTTATGTTAGTTATAATACAAATGTTTGTGATTTTTTTTTAATCAAAGCAGAATTACCGCATTTCATTAATAATCCAAGGGATACCAAGTAGGAGATACATCATGAAAGGTACGGGGTATGATGAGATAAGGTGGCTCTAGCAATAACCTGAGCTACCTTATTTTTTTCCCTACTGATAAACGACACTATATAGTCGAGATTACTAGATAAAAGACTCTTACATTCTAATACTAAGTTGCCGAATTCATTACATGGAAAATTGAGAGTTTGAAACGCGACTACCAAAGTTTTGCTATTTGTGTCAAACATAACATTACGCAAACCGTTGGATATTGCCATTTTGATAGAGTGGAGAAGACCAGGAGAGATTTTGCTTCTAAGACAGATGAAGATAAGTGCAAGTAGTCAAATTTACCTAATAATAGAGATCTTGTTGAGTCTCTAAAGCATAAAGTGTAAGCCATAATAGAGTTATTATTGAAATTGGTCGCATCAACATTGCATTTGATGTGGTCGGGCTGCGGCTTGGTCCACGCTAGTTGCTAACCTTAGGGGCTTGCTGGATGCTTAGCCCGTTACATGCAGCTCCATTCGTGTAGCACATCATGAGCATGAGAGACAATGAAGGTAGGTGAAGTGATTTTAGCCTCCCAAAGCTTTGTATTACGACTATTCCACAAACTCCAAAGAAACGTGGTAGTTAGGGGTCGGTCTTGCTCATGTAACCTGTGAAATCAGTCAAACAACGTAGTAGATAAATTATTTGCCCTAAGGAGTTAGTCTCAAATAATGTTATCAATTCCAATTCGGTCCCAGCATTTAAAAGCCTTGGAGCAAACAAAGAAGATGTGCATATGAGATTCTGCTAAGAGTTTACAGGAGACACAAGATTTGTTGCATGGTATACCACGATTGGAGAGATTAACCCTCGTGGGCAAGCATTGATGCGTGAGAACATGTGTAAGCAATGAGGAAGAGTCTGTCAAGAGTTTCCAACTTTGATTACCGAGCATAGATAGGTTGAAAGCTTCCATATTACGAAAGCATAGTCCTCAAAGACTTTTGTGTAGAGTCAATTTATCCCACCATTTTCGGTTAATTCCACGGCGACTACTCTTATTAGAACCTCAGTAGAAAGAGTTCATTATACGTTCAATTTCCTCACAAAGAGAGGCAGGCAGAATAAACACACCCATGTAATACGATGGAATGGCTTGTGCTACGAATTTTATCAATATTTTCTTACCGGCTAGAGAGAGAGAGAGCATTCCAAGAGTGACATTTATTTTCTTCCAAATTCGATATTTCAAGTAAGAGAAAATGGTTTTCTTACTACGACCTATCATAGAGAGAACACCGAGGTATTTTTCAGAACCAATTGTGTTTGAGACACCAAGTGAAGATGAGATGGCAGTAGCAGTATCTGGAGGAGTGTTAGCACTAAAAGCAATAGTCGATTTATCGTGATTGATGACTTGACAAGAGGCAAGTTTATATTGGAAGAGGATGTCTTTTAAACTTTGGGCTTCCTTAGTAGTTTGCTTTATAGAAGTGAAAAGATTTCTGCTCTACCCCCTGCACTTTTTGCTCGCGCTCAGCATGATTTTCTTTTATACCTCTGCGTGAGTTAAGTCACGCACCACTGGCATGTGCGTGAGTTAACTCATGCACGTTGGCCGGTGGTCAGAGCTGAAGAACAAACATTTTTTGGTCTTTGGTCAGTTTTTCAACATTCAATCTACACGTTATTTTACCCATTATACACATTTTTTTGACCACATTAATGGTGTTTATAACCTATACTACCATTCTCACCTACAAATACCCCTCCATACTTCCCTATTTCCTCACACCATATCACTTTCTCCCCCTCCTCACTCTCTCCCTCTATTTCTCTTCTTTTTCTTTTTTTTTCAATAGTCTCTTTTCTCTTTTCTCTTTGGGGGCAAAAGTGATCAAACTTCTTCGGGGTAAAATAATGAGTAGCCAACTTGGGGAGGTGATCAACCCTTGGGATATGTTTAAATCTGCTTTCTTTTACCCCAAAAACTTTTTTACCGTGGGTAAAAAGATTCTTCTTGGGGTATATAAAATACCAAATTTAAATTTAGCCCAAGGGTTGATGATGTATTTTCCCCAAGAAGGCTGCTCACTATTTTACCCCAAGATGATTGGTCACTTTTTACCACAAGAGGGTAAAAAGAAAATAAGTAGATTTAGTGAAT
>Ga0315913_1002664_pt1 | contig 21135 bp, 13 predicted proteins | sample MpolsnodulesMG_FD_207736 | JGI IMG/M metagenome (GOLD analysis project Ga0315913, IMG submission 207736) | Medicago polymorpha root nodule microbial communities from Los Angeles, California, United States - small nodules | ecosystem: Host-associated > Plants > Roots > Nodule | place: USA... | reverse complement strand
TATTAAGTTTATTTTCGCTATTATCTGAGGATACTTTGGGAAAAAGAAATTAAATAATGAGATATTCTTCGATAGTCACAAGACCAAATCAATAATGTTTGGATACACACATAAAAAATATTCAATCATCTTTTTTATCAGTTTCCTATTTATTATTAAAAAATACTTCTTTATGTGTGTGTGACTAAACACTATTTCTTTAGTCATGTAACCATATTAGAATTTCTCTTAAATAACCGCTGAAATCTAATAACAGTGACATGAAAACTATAGTACTAATGATTATGTAATACTGTTTCTATTGGGTTATATGATTGTTTGAAAAGGACAAGTGTGAGACCGACCTAACACAATTGATCTTGACTGGGTTGAAGAAGAATCCAAGAGTTTGTTTGTCCATACATAAAAATCCCATGTAATTTCAACGACAAACCTTACTGGTCAATAATCTAAACATATCCAACTTATATGTCACTTTTATGATCTCTATGACTAGTTAATTTTGCATAGAAGAGATATTCGACTCAAGGTATTTCCGCTCTTGGATTGAGACATCATTTGTTACTTTGTCCCTATGTATTACCTTTGTTGTCTTACTATGTTTGACCTTGGTTGGTTCACTTCAAATCAACGTAATAACTATGACTTAGTGAAGATTTAATCAATAACTTTGACTTCAATGTTACAAACATGAGAATTTCAGTCACTTTAATTTCATCATATTCATAGACATTGTCATTTATAGGCATTTTGTCTTAGTATGGGTTTTGTGACATGTATTTTACCAATTTAAATGAAGGCTTTTATATGTGTTTAGTCCCTGCAAATAGGGACCATTTAAAAAATGGTCCCTATATTCCTTAATCTTGGAATTTTGCCCTCCCAAAATTTAATCATTAAAAATTTAGTCCATCTCCCCACTTAATCATTGCCACGTCACAAATTAGCTGACGTGGCTCTGTTAATTGGCCAGTTGCGTGGGTGAGTCAGCAAAATGACTTGTAAATGGACAAAAATACCCATTGTCTTATCGGACCACTTCGAAAAAATACCCCTCCTTTTCTTTTCTTCATCAATAACAACACCAGTAGGCAACAACAGTATCAATATGAGCATTCACCGCCGTCACAGTAGCAACGTTGAAATCTTTACAAACAAGACAAATCATCTCAGTTTCTCCTCCTCAACTAACAATTTCTCCGATTCTTTTGCCAGTTCACCACCTCCTGGTTTAGATCTCAACGCCTCAAGCCGTTGCGAGAGCCTCCTGAACTTTCTAACATTAATCGAAACTTCATCCTCTTCAACAGCATCTTCTTCAGGTAACTCCAACAATTTCAACACACTCGTTTTGAATCGGTTCCTCTTCCTTCTCCTGATGTTGTTGTTAATCTTTATATTTATCGTTATCCTCCACTTTGAAAATCTCAGCTATAGAACGCTTCTTCGGCGATTTTGACTTTAACGACTTTAACGCTTTGGATTTAGAATTCATCATCCTCATGTGACGACGCTCAACTCTAACTGACTCAGCAAGATAACCGTCGATGTGAGCGTTTACTGTTGTAAGAGTAGCATCGTTGAATTCACGACATACCAGACAAATCATCTTTACTTTTTCGTTATTTTCAGCATAAACAGGAGAAGGAGGAGGAGAAGCGAGTTCGTCAGATTTGGATGATTCTAGTTCATGAATTCTAATTCTAGAAAATTGTTGAGCTGATGATTGATTGGCCACTTGTTGAAACTATTTTTCCTGCTTCTTCTAGTGACCATGGAACTGTTTCTACTCGATGATTTATCTAATAGACTTTTGGCACTTTCAACTATTGCAATAAAAATGAAACATAGGGATTTGCCAATGGCAAACTAATCAAAGGGATTTGCCTATGTGTTGTTGTTGATGAAGAAAAGGAAGAGGATGAAGGAAGAAGAAGGGGTATTTTTGTCTTTTCGAAGTGGTCCGATAAGAGAAGGGGTAATTTGGTGACATAGCAGTGATTAAGTGGGTATAGGGACGAAATTTTAAATGATTAAATTTTGGGAGGACAAAATGTCAGGGACCATTTTTTAAATGACCCCTATTTGCAGAGACTAAACACATATAAAAGCCTTAAACGAATGAAAAAATGGATGAATGAGTGGCTTTTTAATAAATAGGATTTGGGTTGGTTTTTATGCACATCAATCCAAAGTCTAAAAAAATATATAATGGATTCTTCTCTTTATGCGGACAGTAACGTTCTGAGCTTAATTTCAACATTTGAGTTGTTTCCCACCAGAAACCCATGCCCATTCATACACAACACGTGATTCATGCAATGCAACGGAGTAATTTTTTACTTCTCTTATACTACAAAGTCATTATTGAATCCAATACCCTGCCTGTATTTCCCTTTTCTTCTCCGTTCTTTATGTTCTAATAGCCTGTTTGCTTCAGCGATTTTCAACCCACGTTTTATATAAAACCACGGCGGTAACCCACGTTAACCCGAAAACTTCAATTGCTAGCTTTTAGAAATCATCGTAGTATTACTTTGGAAATCCCCAAACATGCTTTTGTACTTGCAAACTCCAACCCAAACAAGCACTAAATAAATCACCAAACCTTGTAAGTATCCATGAATTTGATATCTAAAAATTAATAAAATTATACTATCATTTTTTTAAGGATGATTATACTATATAGTTTTTTAAAAAAAATCTCTTATCACATTAATCCTTTAAACAAAATTATACTATAATTTAAGAAAAATCTCTTTCCACTTTTATCAATGAAAATAGTAGTAATTGTGAAATTTTATTCAATTATTTAAAAAAATTAAAGGATGAAATTGGTTGAACAAAATGTTACACCAAACCGCTAAACTTTTCCTTCCAGGTTTTTGTAACTACTTCCTTCCCTTTTTGTGTGTGTGTTTTTAACCCCTCGTTTCCAAGGTAAAATGACCTCTAATAATTCAGAGTTCGGTCGAGAGTTAAGTAAAGTCTGAAGAACTATTATTTCCATTATGAATCAAACTCTAAATTCTCTCAAACGACTCATTTTTTCCCTTTAAAATAGTGGAATTCATTATATAAAATTATAATAACTATCTCCTTAGGAAGGGTGATATTGGAAACGTAAAAAAACCAAACTATAAATTGTTATATATTTAATAAATTAGATTGATCAAAATAAAAAGACCAATACAAAAAATAAAATGTTAGTTAAACCACTGATTTTATCGAACGTCTCAAATTCAAATGTTGATTAAAACAATAAAAGGGTTATTGTAATTGAAATATTGATTAAAAACATTTATATATCATCTTATATTATGAGTTAAACCTCTAATTTTTATCAAACATCTCACATTCAATCAACTAGTTTATTTTCAAAAAAAAAAACTAGTTTATTTTCTATCGATACTTATCACTTATCTAACTGTTATAAACTCATTCGCGGTCATGTAGCTCACGTCATCCACAACTTTTACCAAACATAGCTTAAATTGGTGATTTACTACTAGTTTCTAGAAAAGGACTAATCAACAAACATATGGGGACAAAACGCTGGAGATTCATACAAAAGTTAAAAGTCATAACGTGAATAACGTGACTTGTTAGTTTCGAGTGTTGTATGGGACAAGAAGGAATTGATCCTTGCCATCACATTCCGTAGAAAAATTTACAAACAAAAAAAAAAAAAAAAAAAAGCTCTCTATAATTAATAGCTGTTTGGAATCTTACCCAATTAATGGCTTCTTCAAATTCAATTATTTCCACCGTTCAAAGCAATGTTCTATTTCTTTCTCCTTTTAAAATCCTCTAAGTCATTTTCACACTCAAATATTTTGCACTATATAAGACAACCCTCTTGCTAATCACACTTAACCAATATAAGTATATAACCAATAGTACTCTTTTTGTGTTCTAAGTTTGAGTCATTTTCAATGGAAAAAAACAACACCACAACCTCAAACTTCTCAATATGTAGAAAATTTCGTCAAGTACTTGCAACCAATCTTACTTTCAAAACCATTCATCGAATGAAGCAACAAAACCAAGAACTTAAGCCTCAACATATCAAGATTGTTAACATAGAAGGTGGAGGTGGAGAAGGATCGATCCCGGTCACTTTTGATCATTCAATGGTACATAACAATGCTTCAAAAGTTGCTTCACCCCATGTTGGAATATCGGAAAGAAAGGGCAAATTGGTTACCGATCCGAGGTTGGTCCAGTCCGAAACAATTGTCAAGGTTGAACCTGACGATCGAAATGTAAATATAAAGCAAGGGATGATAGGTAAAATTTATAATGGGAAACCTAAGGTTGGGTTGGTGAACTTGGAGAAACAGGATAAGAAATCACTAGATATTAATGATGCTTTTAGTGAATTCATTGAACGTGAGAAGAACAGAATTAGAACAATGTCAAACGTTGGTAAGGGGCAGAACAACCATGTTCTAGATGAAGCAAATTATTTTAACAAGATGGAAAATCATAATGACCATTTTTCAGATTTTATTGTAAAAGCTAAGAAGAGGATTAGAACTACATCAAATGTTGGAAAAACTAGTTCCTTGAAAAGAGGTTAAGATGTATAGTGTGAACATTCGTTGGTGGTTTTCATTTTCAATGTGTTAGGTGTCTAATATTCGTTTTTGAGTGGATTGGATTGAAAAATAAGGTCTATAATGATATATGTTCTGTTTATATGTATATATTTTTCCTATCAGCTTATCCAATTGAAATTGGAAAGCGTGATGGTAACTATACTGAGGAGAATAATTTGGTTTTATTGGTCATATATATAAGATTATAATTTCTTATGTTGAGATCTTAATATTCTGTTGCTCCCCTGTTCAGTTTTATGGTCATTTTAGTTGTGATGATAAATTGATATATTATCTTCGTAATTAATGATGGAATGAAGCTTTCAATGTCTACACAAAACAATCTGGCTACAAAAAAAGTTAAAATGTATTCGGTCGAAATTTAAATAAAATATATTTTAATTTTTGTTTATATTTAAGATCGTACAGAGTATGAATCCTCACGAGTTTAACTCAGCTGATAGGGAAATTACATATTATATGTAGGGCCGGAGTTCGAACCCCAGATACCTCAAAAAATAAAGATCGCACGAAGTATGTGAGTATGTGAGTATGTTTCCTAAAGTAAAGAGCGAGTTATATAAATATGTTACATATTTTTAAATGGTGAACACTTTGGTACATCATTGTTTGAAAATATACTGATACATTATGTATGTGCAGCATCCTCACTAGATGTTATGGTAGATGTTGTGCATCAAATATTCTCCATCTCTTCATCAAAATTGCTTCCCCCAGTCCAACCTATGTGAGTGTCATCATTGGAGATCACATGGCAAAACAATTTTCTTTCTACCATGGTTGTGAGATCGAGGTCTATGGCGAGGGAGTTTGGCGTAATCATTAAGGAGTTGTGTGGTATGTTTATGAGAACTTCGTTTATGGGGTCAAGGAAGTCATCGATAGAGAAGAGAATGGGCATATGGATGAAAGGTGGATGATTTGGATTGTGATTACGATTGGAGAAGCGCGATCATGGATCTTGGGTCCTACAAGACCAACGTCAAAACCTTTTCCGTTTGGGAGATGAAGTGGTCAACAATATGAAAGTATGCGAAGATTTCGTTGTCGTTACTAGAAATAAAAAGCTTAGATGGTCCGGCCATTGCAGCAGTACAGTCGTCTGATTTTGCATCAAATTTTGAAGGTTTTGCATTAGGAATCATCAATTATGGATCCAAAGGTATCACATCAAGAACTAAGTGACGAAACTTGCCAAAAATGGAATTATAATCGTGGGTTGTCCATGGTTGCATAATCTACATTGCTCCACGAGACGGTGAAGGCGAAGAGCGCAAATAGAAGAAGCTTAAGCCTTGAATCAGTTTGATGGGGAAGTAGATTTCATAAACAAATGAAGAATGTTTGGTGTTGAGCATCAACGATAACATTCAGTGGAGATGTGTGACGGATGAGGGCCGCATTAGAATGTACTCGTATATTTTTAAACGATGATGTGTAGAAGAATGCACATTTTTATATTACATCTAACTCATCATTGCAAAATCGATTTGTAAGGTAATGAATGTCTCTCTTTATTTACCCTTTTTTTAGACCTGTCTTATTTTAACGTGAGACTCGAATTTTTTACAATACACCCCCACATCCAGCACTATTGAGTTTGGTGCATCTATAATTTGATGAATGTTTTGAATACATAAACTCGGATACCATATCAAATTTTACGTCGAGCTTAAATCATCTTTACAAAACCAACTTGTAAGGTGATAATTATCTCTCTTTATAAACTATTTTCTTTATGTTATCCATCTTCAATGTGAACTTGAATTTTTCTCTTTATAGACTATTTTCATATGTTATAACCCATGGATTCACTTCAACAACGACATTTTAAGTAATTATATGTTGCCAATGAGGACGTTAACTGAAATTGTTAACCAAAAGTATAGACATACAGTATGTACTAGTAAAAAATAAAATCTTTCACTAATTTCCTCATCAATAAATTTAATGAGAAAACTAGAAAGCAATTTTATATTTTTCATATCTAAATTTCTGAGAATGCTCTCTATTTAGTTCAAAGTTCACTTTAGTTTTCATTTTCTCTCGATTTCTTCGGTGCTTTACACTTTAATTTGATTCTCACACTTGCACTTTTATCTTCTCTTTCTCTTTTCTATTTTTATTTTTTGACACAACCTTCTCTTCTTCTTTTTTCCTCTTGTTCTCATGTCTCTATCATGTATCAACCCTCATAAATGCAATGCAACGTCCACGTATATCTTTAGAAGCTCTTAACAATTGTAATGATCAGTGGTTTGCATATTTATTATTGTTTGTTACGTGTCTAAACTGGATTCTTTGTTAGGTTTTGTATTAATGTTAAGTTCTTATTTTTTTTTTCATACTTTACTTGATAATTTTTGAAGCCCCGAACTTTAAAAAAAAAAAAAAAAACTCATTGGAGAAAGATTTTAGCCGAAGCCCCAAACTTTTCTAAAATGGATTTTACCTGAATCCCTCTTCTTCCAAAATGGATTCAATTGAACTGATTGAACAATTGAACTTTTTATGTTTAATTAACTTAAGAGTAAAAATTTTAACTGGTTTTTTTGTTGAACATTAAATGAGTATGATACCTTCGAGTTTTTTTGTGCAATATTATTCGTATAACATTAAAAAGTTCAATAATTTATCCTTCGTTAACCCATTTTTATTTATTAATTCATCATAATTAAAATATTTGTAGCTGTTCTAGATTTCTAGAAGGCTAATAAAAAAAAGTATTCCCGCAAACATATGTTATTAAGATTTTATTTAGCTTATATTTATCTGTTTATTTATTTGTTTGGTAAATATTTATCTGTTATTTAGCTTATATTATATTTATTTGTTTGGCAAATATTTATCTGTAAATTCATATAATGAGATAAATAAATCACACAAATCTATTTTTCTAATATAGATATATTTTCCTTTTAATTGTGCAAAAATGACATTTCTTACGGAGATCTAACTCACGACATTTCTCACAGAGATCTAACTCATGCAAACATCACGAATGCAATATTGGTTATGTGGCACAATATTAATGATATACTCAACGTGTTTTCTGGCAAAGAGATGATTTAACTCGTTCATTGAAAAGTATGACTCCTCTCTTGAGTGAAATTGTCGTGATATTTAGCCTTGTTCTCCATTTAAATATTTTAAATATTTTTTTTACTCAATTAAAGTTTACCAAAAATGTAGAACCCAAGAAAATATTATTATTTTTTGACTCAATTAAATTTTACCTAAAGTGTAGACTCCAATACATTGAAATCAGACATCCAACAATGCCCATAAGAATAATGCTAACAACTTACCATTTCTAACACATTCTCTTTGAATTCTGATAAAATATGCCTCTTTGAATTTTAATAAAATATGTATGAATCTTAACTGATAAAAATAGTATGAGTAGTTTAGAAGTCTTAGTTCAACTGACAAATATCAAAATTGCAAGACCGGATAACGTGACTCAGGTTCAAACCCAAAACTTCACAATTGTATGTAAGTTTATTTTCAACAGATTACCACTTCATCTAAAAAAACAAATACGAGTAATCAATTGTCATGATAAAAAGAACGTTGGAATAAAGAAATTTGATTAGAAAAATCATAATTTGACAAGTAATTAATAATTGAGATTTCTTGAACAACAATTAATAATTGAGATATGGGCAACCAAGAGAGAGAAGTGAGGTGGCAAGGGTGCCACGTTAGAATTTAAAAGAAGAAAAGAACTCAACAATACGCATTCACTCCCAAACGCTGTTTCCTTAATTCCTTAAACCCTTTCTCATCTATTACAATGCATGTGACTCATTTCTCAAAGGTTTAACAAAAACACACTAAACCCCATTCATTCATCACAAAAAATCTCACTTTCTTCTCTCTCTCTCTCTCTTTTTACTTTTTCTTTTTTGTGAACTCAACACTATAGCTATGGCGGCTATCCATGAATCACGGAAGGATCAACCCAGAACGGCACCGTTTCAACCCACGCCGCCGTTTGTCGTTTCTGATTCATACGCCAAAGACGCAATGCTTGCTTGGTTTCACGGCGAGTTCGCCGCCGCCAACGCGATCATTGACGCTCTCTGTGGTCACCTTGCGCAGATTGCTCCATCCTCCAACGATTACGATTCAGCTTTTGCGGCCGTACACCGGCGGCGGCTCAACTGGATCCCTGTTATTCAGATGCAGAAGTATCATTCCATTGCTGATGTCACTCTCGAGCTTCGTAAGGTTGTTGAGAAGAAAACTGAATCGATTGAAGGAACGAAGAAGATTGATGAGGAAGTGGTGGAAAGTGTCGGAAATGGCGGCGATGAAGCTCCGGCGGAGGGGACGGTGGAAGATGATTCGCCGGTCAGTGAGATCACTGATTCAGGTAATGAATAGTACAACGATCTTCTCTTATTTATTTGTTTTAAATAGCATTTTGATTCAAGCTTCACTTTTGGCTTTGTTATTTTTAATTTGTGATACTGATTTGTAAATTTATTTTTTCTTCAGGAAAGTTGATTTTTTTTTTTTTTAATGGAGTATAGCTTGGGTTTGGCACAAGCACATACTTTATGAATTTTTTAATAAGCCTGGAAAATGAATATTCGCTTATTTGCTTGTAATTTGTTTTAAAGTGTAACATTTTTGAGCTACTTATATATATTCAAGGACACAGGTTAGAATGACCCAAAGATTAAACATTAATCTCTTTTTGATTATGCTTAAAAAATACTATGAAACATAAGTACTTATGGGATTAGGTGTTCTGGTATCAGATATATGTCATGTCTGTCACCACACGACACATGAATATACTGAATTATGTGTTTTTTCTCAAATTATTAAAGGTGTCGTCAATGTGCGTATCCTTATTCATGCTTCATAGCTTCTTCTTTTAAAAAAATCTAAAAGGATCATACTGTTTCACCAAGAGATTGAACAACAGATTTTTGGCACGAGAAATAATTACTTCTAAATTTTTGCTATGAACTTTGAAGTCAAATTCCGTTGCACAATGGTAGACCGGTGACGTCGTTCAACGTTTTTGATTAATTTCATTTCCAAGACTCTTTGCAATTTCCAATATAGGAGTAGTTAGGCATCACAAAAAAACATCACAAAAGGTGTTTGATTTCATACAAAAAATATTGCACGCAGAAAGCATGGTTGATAATTTATTTCAAATGCACTTTTGTACGGTATTTTTGTTGGTTATATCTGGTGTTATGGTACGATTAATTGGAGGCAGGACCAGGGTCGAATAATACAACGTTGATGTAGTAGAAAACATCTAGAGATGTGTGCATTGATTTTATTACACCGGCGGCGGAACCAACAGAGTCTGATTGCTTGCTGCTGTTGTAGTTGACGTCACGTGATTCCCTCTAATGGGATCACATCACGTGCCGGTTCAAATCTGGGTGAGTGGGTAGTTGGGGTTTTTGACAAATTTGGTGTTATTCCCTATGAAACCAACACCCTGCTCAATTTTAATTCAACAGGGTCAACCATGTTTTGCTCCTGCTTTAATGGGTGAAGGATCCAATGAATAAAATGGTCAGGAAATTAGAGAACCCAATTTTACTACACTAAAAAAATGTAGTTTCATGATTTTAAAATTAAAAGAGAACAAAGAAATGTTTTTAGTAGCTGGATGGATTCACCTAATGGGGGACATGTATTGTTGCTACCATGTTACTTTTTGTTTGTTGCAATGGCCTGCTCAATTTGTCACTGTCTTAACTGGACTGTGGAGTGGGGACATTTGGTATTGGTAAATCAAACTGGTTTTTGCAAGACGGCAATATTTTTTCTAACAATCACACTGCAAAAACAAATGTTAAAATGGTGAAATTTCAATTTTAACATCATGGTAATTACGACAATGCATTGGATGAAAATGTGTTGCGTTTTATTGTGATCTGATAAGTCAATCGATCACCCTGTTTGATTGAATAATGAAATTTGTGTCGATTGTCTTTGGTCTGGTGTGCAGGATCTCAGGAAGTGCAACATAGTTTTATGAACAATAGTGTATGTTCAAATCATGAAGAATGTGAAGGACGTCATTTGCAGTTTAAGTGTATAAGAAATTTCACAGCAAAGGAGTTCATGAAAGGGCATCCGGCAAGTTCTTTTGTTTGTAAACTCAAATGTGATGTTTTTAATAAAGATAGGATTTATAGAGCTGAATTCAGTAGTTTTTAGTAATGAAGAAGCAGTTGGATATTGTTCATTGATGGGTTATTGCAATTAGCAGGTGAATGCTGTGAAGGGATTGAGGTTGTATGATGACGTTTTTTCTGAATCACAACTCTGCAAGCTGACTGATTTTGTGAAAGAGATCCATGCTGCTGGCCAGAATGGGGAACTTCCAGGTGAATTTTGCAGGTTTTAATGTGGGATCGGGAACTTATACAAAGGGAAAAACTTTTAATTTATTTTATCAATCAACAATTTAGTACTACATAATGTCAAAACACTGTTATCCTTAATATTGGATTGAGAGTTTGAGGGCTTGTATTTGATTTTGTTACCGATAACAAGACTATTTCGAGATAATGATTACAATCTGATATCCTATATTGTCTACAGCCATTAACATACTAACAAAATCTTATTGAATAAAATGCAGGTGAAACTTTTATACTATATAACAAACAGGTGAAGGGGAACAAGAGAGAGATGATTCAGTTAGGTGTTCCCCTATTTGGGCAGATAAAAGACAATACCAAAAGTAAGAAGAAATCATTAAACTGAAGATTTGACAGTCTTCCTTCACCTTAACAAAACTATAATCTGGTTTTGTAATCACATACATTGCAAACAATGACTTTAAATTATGAGAATAGCATAAAATTCTGTTATTTGTCTGTTTTTGTTTACAGGCAATATTGAGCCAATTCCACCACTTCTCGAAGGTGTCATTGATCACCTAATTCAGTGGCAAATAATTTGGGATGATAAAAGGCCAAATGGTTGCACCATCAACTTCTTTGATGAGGTAAATTGTTCACGCTTCTTGATTAGTCAAAACCCAGAAAGTTGTTGTGATAATTGTTTTGTGCAATAAAGTAATTGTCTAGTAATGCCTATACAATTTTGTAATTTGCAGGGGGAGTTTTCTCAGCCATTCTTCAAACCACCACATGTGGATCAACCTCTATCTACCCTTCTTCTCTCAGAATCTACAATGGCTTTTGGGCGTATTCTTATGAGTGAAAACGATGGGAATTACAAAGGTCCACTCATGCTCTCTTTGAAGCAAGGGTATGTATCAAAGAACTTCCACTCATTTTAACACTCATCTTCCATTTTATTTTAAAGATACTAGTAACATTGCTTGATACAAAAGCAGAATATCTTCAACATTTACTCGACATCATGCAAGTGAATAAATCTAAACTATGTGTTTGTATAGATTGCAGACACTAGGGAGACAAAAAAAAACTTGTTTTTGTCTAGTAAATATCAGTTGCTAGATAGCAGAAATGACACCTAGTTTCAAGTTTTCAGAATCAGCAGTTGCACAAGGTCATATTAGATTCTCCACTGATATTGGAAAGCTTAATTTTCCTATAAGTATCTTTTTTTCATTTAAGTCACGCTCACATAATGTTTTTAAAGTGGTCAAGCTCTCCCTTTTCAGTAAGCTTTAAGTTCCTCAATGTTAAAAGTCTTAGGTTTCTGATAAGTGATTTCAACCCATTTTAGAAGCTTGTGTCAATAAGTAGGGATAGGATTGCCTAAGTTAACATATCTTATTACAGTAGTGACAGTTTTCCATTTGAAGCATTTAACTCTGGCATCATTGTTGTTTTAGTAAATATAGTTTAAATTATTTTCAATTTTTGTTCCTTCTTTTGTTCAGCAAAAATGGGTATCTTACAGAACATGATTAGTTAATGGAATACCTTGCAGGTCTCTTTTAGTGATGCGAGGAAACAGTGCTGACATGGCAAGCCATGTGATGTGTCCATCCACTAACAAGAGGGTGAGCATCACCTTCTTTAGAGTGAGAGGAGACAACTATCAAGGCCGATCAACAAGTCCTTCAACGACAACGTCTGCAATGACTCTTTGGCAACCCAGCACTCCCAGTCCACTTGCTTTGCCAAATGGAGCACTAAATTGCTATGAGGCTATGGACATGATGCCCAAATGGGGGTTATTTGGTGCTCCAGTGGTCATGCTAACTCCTATGCACCCTATGACAATGAATCCCAGTAACCTTCCTTGCGGCGGGACTGGAGTTTTCTTGCCTTGGAAGGGGCAACCAAAAAAACAGCCAAGGTATCTTCCACCACGTGCCCATAAAGGACGGGTTATGACATTACCTTCCCCTGTTGAGTCACACAAGGAAGACTCTACTACTGAACCCACAATTACTGTTGAGGTATGATTTCAGACTCAGAGCAGCCTTGGATTTAAAGGAATCTGAATCAAGTACGGGGCTTTCACGACTAAGTTATGTGCTCTGCGGTAATCTATTTTGTTGTACAAACGTGCCCAGGTGCTGCCAGAACAGTTCCTTTCATCCATTTCTCATTTTTCCTTGTAGTTGCTTTTAGATAACGTAGACTCAAGTGTTCACAAATAGTTTATTTTGGGTTCTGATCAGCTTATACGATCTGGAGAGGTTAGCTTCCTAGCTTGGCAAATGTGAATTAATATCAGAGGGTAGAATTATGTATGAATGGATTGGTTATTGATATTTTCATTTTATAAACTTCTGGTTACAGCATTTACTTGTGGTCATATGTGACGATCGGTTTGATGGAATATTGAGATTATTATTTTATAAACTTTCTTTTGAAGAAACCAAACTAGCTCACTGGAATTGGCACCAAGGAAAATTGAACTTGAGACCTTGAGAGAGTACACTCCAAGGTCTCAAGGCAACACCACCAAGCCAACTCAAGTGGGTGTATTATTATATAAACTTGAGAGCATAAGTTGTCATTTCTAATCTCGATAGTTACCTGCTGTATCAGTCTCAATCGCAATTAAAATATCCATTTTCTGTTTATTTTGTCTGCAATGAAGTACATATTCCTGGGTTAAATGTTGCACACTACAAAAAAAACTGGACATCTACTTGCATATTAATGCTATAAGTTATTTTTTTTTAGTTGTTCTATTTGATGCAATAAGAAGCTTAGCTTCATGTATTAAAGTTAACACTTCAATAAAAGGTTAAAAACAAATTAGGTTGCAAATGGAATAGATAGCTAAAGCACAATCTCTGAATCTCATATGATTATATACATGTAATTGGCCACCCATAAAGGAATAAAGGATATGATTCATAACTCATCAAGTTAAAGAAACATAAATTGGAAGTTGAAATACCTAGCGGATCAATGTAATTTTTGAAGACATTTGTGTATCAAAAAATTGAAGAAACATAAGTCATCAACCTAGTTGAAATACCTAGTGTATCAAAAACATTTGACAAAAAATTAAAGAGAAGCGAGATGTCTATAAAGACAATTGTTTTTTCATACAATTAATTGACATCATTCAAGATGTTGAACACTGAGATAACTACTTCTAAGAAATCTATACAAATATTTATAAAAAATAAATTAATGATGGAATGCTAAATTTCTGTTGCCAAAAACACACTCACATGTATGTATAATAAATCTCAAGCCTTGGCAGGCTCATCATCATCATCATCTTCAATATCCCAACTCAAATCTTCTTCCTCTGCCGCGGAACTCAGACGCTTTCGCAAATCAATTTTGCTTGGGCTCCCCATTCCCATTGCCTTCTTTTCCTCATTGCTACTAAGATCCTCAATCTCATCCCACTCAAGCTCTTTCTTCCCCTCTTGCTCCGAGTTCTGACTTACCACCTGTGAAGACTTCCCATCCCCGACGTTCTTCTCCATCGTCACTTTCTTGTCAGAAACAGCTGCAGAATCCTTCGCTTTATCCACTTGGCTTTCTCCATCGTCACCCTTCTCTTGAACAACCTCCAAATTCTCATCAACTTTTGATTCCTCCATCATCTTGTTCTGCAGTAAACTATCTCTTTTTTCAACCTTAGACTCTTCCCCTCGAAAATCATCCACTTCTTCCACATTATTCAATCTCTTATCATCAAAGTCATCATCTTCATACTCCTCATCTTCAACATCCCAGCTCAACTCCTCATCCTCAGTCCTCGACATTCGTTTAACAAGCTTCGCCCTCACATCCTCAGCATTCTTAACCTTATAAACCTTATAATAATATCTCAACCAAAACGTTTCCCTATCCACAACATTAGGAACCAACCTTCTAAACACACTCTCCATTTCATCATTCTCTCTTAACAACTTTTCCATTTCATCCTTTTTCCCTTCCAACGAAAACTCCATTTTCCACTTATTATACCGCTCCAAATCAAAAGGTTCTTCTGTATAAGTATCAGAATCACCTTGAATTGCACGAATTTGAGCATCAAATCTACTATACAGCTTTGAATTCGAATTACCCTGTTTTCTAATCCTCTTCTTCTTCGAATCAGATTCTGATTCGAGGATTGCGTCTTTGCCTTGAGATATGATCTGAGCCGTTCCTTTAATCACGGTGTTTCCGAATTGGTCGATGACGTGTCCAACGGTTTCGAGAGAGTCGTGTGCGACTTCTATCTCCTTCTTCAAACCTGTGCCGAATTCATTAAGATCGCGACGGTAAATTTCGATGACGGATTCGGATTTTTCGCCGAAGGTTTTTATTAGGTTGCCGATGTTCTTCCACGCGCCGGTGGGATTGAACGGCGCTTTTGGCGAGTCGCTGGAGGAAGCGGTGTTTGTTTCGGATCCTGATGGGTCCGGGTCGTCGGAGAAAACGGTTTTGAAGAAATTCATTGAGAAATGGTGGAAAGAAGAGATTGGAATAAGAAATTGAAAAGAGTAATGAGACGGTGTTCGTTGGTGTAAATAAATTTGAGGAAAAGGATGAGGATCAAGATTATGAGGGTCCCACAACGATGATTTTCACGTAATCTACAACTAAATTTTGAAAGTACAACAAATCTAGATCATCATTGTTCTCCTTTCTATTTTGAAGCTACATGTCAAAAATATTAAGTTTAATCATCGCATTTTGACCAACTCACGAAAATGGTCTGCCTCTTTTAAATCGAACAAAATCGTCTCTAAACTATCATGATTTTGCAGTTTTAGTCCTACCTCCCTATTTTTAACTCTAGAAACGCATAGAAATGACAGTTTTAGTTCAACCACCTATTCTCAACCATGAAATAAACAAGTAATAAAGAATGCGGGTACAAGAAATTTACTTTATTCAGCACACAAACAAAAAAACCCCCTAATTTTAAGACATGTTTCAGGTATGTAACATGTCTTAGAAATTAGGTTAGTGTGCTGAATAAAGTAGATTCCTTGTACTCATATGTTTTATTCCTTGTTTATTTCATGGTTGAGCATAAGTGGTTGGACTAAAATTGTCATTTATGTACGTTTTTGGAGTTGAAAATAGGAAGGTAGGACTAAAACTGCAAAATCATGATAGTTTAGAGACGGTTTTGTTCGATTTAAAAGAGGCAGGACTATTTTCGTGAGTTGATCAAAATGTGAGGACCAAAAGTGTAATTAAGCCAAAATATTATGTGTATGTTAAAATAAAATTTTAAAAGTCATTCATTATGCATTTTGTTGATCAAATTAACTTTTTTTTCTCTTCATATTTGGCTGATATTTGTTTTTTTTGTTGGCCGGGATATGAACCTCAAACCTTGCATATATTATGCATTGTCCATACCAACTGAGACAAACTCATGAGAACCAATACGATAATAAGTAAATACATTAAAAGACTGATATGATAATATTAACGGAGTATTTTAACGTAAGATATTATTTTGACTAACATAATGCACAATCATCGACTATTTTAAAAATTTCATATATTAAAAGATTATCGTAGTTAAATTGACTATTTTTAAAAAAAAAAAAAACTATGGGTGTTCTCATTTTTCTAAAGAACAAAAATATAAAACCATTTTCCAAAAAAAAAAAGTTAAAAGTTTTCATATAGTATCAATTGTATTTTTTACCATTTAAAAGTAATTTAGCATCATTTTATATACATTTTATTTTTTTGGGTTAACAGGTCTTTACCCCCTGTAATATATGTCATTTCTGGTTTTCCTCCCTGAAAAATATTTTTTTTGATTTACCCCCTGTAAAATATTTTTGTTTTAATTTACCCTCCTAATAGGCCAAACAAAAACGAAAAATTCTTGAAAAAAATAAAATAAAATTGGTTTTTGTTTGGCCTATTGGTAAATCAAAACAAAAATATTTTACAGGGGTGAATCAAAAAAAATATTTTACAGAAGGAAAACCGGAAATGACCTATATTACAGGGGTAAAGACAACCCCCTTTTTTTTTACAAATTGTGTAATTTTATTACCATCAAGAGAAAGATTTAATTCATGTCTCTAATATAGGAAGCCTCAAGTCTTAATCATCCTCTTCCCTACAATTAATCCACCAACCTCCATCCTCCCATTTCCCTCGATCATTCCCACCCTTCTTTTTTTTATCTTCGTTCTCAACCTAGCCTAACAAAAATTAAGAATGCCTCCTCCTTGACTTTACCCTCATTTTTTCAACATTAGGGGGCAGGAAGGATGGAGTTTTGGAACTCAACATGGCAACATGCCAAACTCCCCTTCCTCCTCTTGTCTCTTCTTCCCTTTCTCCTTCTCCTCCTCAACCTTTGCCATGTCACCGCCACCACCGACGACATGCACGTCAACATAATCCTAAAGCCCATCACCTTTAGAGAAGCCCCTTCCTTTCGCAACGGTGATGCGTGCAACCAAGAAAGAATACACATTGCCATGACACTTGACTCAAACTATCTAAGAGGTACAATGGGAGCCATTCTCTCCATCTTACAACACTCAACTTGTCCTGAAAATGTGGATTTCCATTTTCTTTGGGCAACATTTGAACCTGAGGTCTATTACGCCATCAAATCCACATTTCCATACCTCAAGTTCAAGATATATCGATTTGAATCAAGTAGGGTACGTGGAAAAATCTCCAAATCCATTCGTCAAGCCTTGGACCAGCCTCTAAACTACGCAAGAATATATATTTCTGATATTATAGCGGGTCATGTTAAGCGAGTCTTGTACCTTGACTCTGATCTTGTTGTTGTTGATGACATTGCAAAGCTTTGGGAAGTTGACTTGGGTGGCAAGGTAGTGGCTGCACCAGAATATTGTCATGCGAATTTCACAAGGTATTTCACCGATATGTTTTGGTCGGACCCAGAACTTCCACGTGCATTTCATGGTCGGAATCCTTGTTATTTCAACACAGGTGTTATGGTTGTGGATGTTGAAAAATGGAGGGAAGGAAGGTATACACAAAAGGTGGAAGAGTGGATGAGGGTGCAGAAGCATAGGAGGATTTATCATTTGGGTTCTTTGCCTCCTTTTCTTCTTGTTTTGGCTGGGGAGATAAAGGGTGTGGATCATAGGTGGAATCAACATGGTTTAGGAGGGGATAATATTGAAGGTAAATGTAGGAGTCTTCGTCCTGGGCCTGTTAGTTTGCTTCATTGGAGTGGGAAGGGTAAACCTTGGTTAAGGTTGGATTCGAGGAATCCTTGTACCGTTGATCATCTATGGGCACCTTACGATCTCTATCGTCCAACTTCTCATTACTTTGAAGATTGAAAATGACGGTTGAAACTTTGAACACGGTGCAGCAACTGTAAGTCCGCTAAATCTATAACAAAAAATTTGAACTTCAATCTGACGACTTTTTAGTCGCTGCACCGTGTTGCAAAAGATCAAACATAGAGAAAAGTAGTCAAATATGAACCAAAAGAAATCATACATCATATGACATATGCATGCACATGTTGGTAGCCAAGATTGACAAGGAAAATTTGTCGGGGAGGAAAAATTAACTAACCAACATAATTTATTAGAGGTAGATACCAATGGTCATTGGTTTTATGTTTTTTACTTTTTGTTAGACAAAATTTGAGAGAAATAAAGTGCTAAATTAGGGTGAGATAATAACTTGATTGGAATTTGTTTACCATGGGAAGGATTAACATTGCATTTTTGCAGTCTGGAAGAACAAGTTCTGGTTTATTATGAAAGGCACTTGAGAAGGCAAGGATAATATAAATGGAACAATATCACTCAGTGTTTACCTTTTTTTTAAATTTCTTTCTGGGTTTTGGGGGTAAGGAAATAAATGGTAGATTTGTTTTGTTTGTGGATGATAATATCATTTGTATCAGTTATAGATTGCCGGATGGATGGACTGACCAAACTTTTGTCTTTCATATATGATGATACCTATGAATTTCATTATGTTTTAAACATCCTGATATATTTTGTACATGTTCTTAGCTCAAATGCATTACCAATGTTAGAATATAAGTTGTGGCTTTTATCTTGTTTTTTGGTTTGATAGTGCATGTTATTATGTTAATCCGCAGTGCAAGCTGTATATAAATTATTACTGTATTTATTATTTTCAAACCTATGATCCAAAATTAACTATTTTCCATGCTTTAGGGGATTAAAGATGGCAATTTAAAAGGGACTAAACTAAGAATATGCTCATTTCAATGAACTAAAATTTAGAAAACAGCTTCTGCACTTCTTCATAAGCAATTTGGTCTCTGATCCTGCTACTTATTTGTAAATGGACTTGTATGAATGAGTTCACTAATTTGAGCAGGTTGCCTTAGTAACATTTGATCCTTCAATATTCATGGCCATCACTCATGTCTCTCATTCTCTCTATCTTCCCCTTTCTATCTTTCATCTCTCTTCTTTACACTGATCTCTCACAGTGTCAAACAATTAAGCAATGGCTCAATATTTAAATGACAATGAAACAGTGGTGCAATATTAACACTAGCTATTTTTTACTCTTAATATTCATTCATCATAAACAATATGATAACATTGTCATCTCAATTTTAATTTTCGTCTGATCAAGCAGATAAGCTACTGCCATCCAAAATCACAGTGATACAGATCATATGTACTATAAACCATGACTAAATTACATTTCATCTTTGGGAGGATGTTGATCTAACTAAATAATTTCAATTTTTATGAAATGTCATGCACAATAAAATGCAAAACTTATAAAGAATGTATAAGCATTTTCTTCCTTTGACATCTAACTCCCTAGCAGACACAAAAGCACCTGGAATTTCCACGCCGAATTCTTTCATCCTTGTGTTGATGACTGTGATCTATGGAACGCTTGAAGAAATGTTGCATCTCATTTGCTTTGTCATGTATAATATATAATTGAGATCCATGAGAAAGTCAAGAGTCAACTCGCCTTCAACGAGTTAACCGTCAGGTTGGGCCAACTAGTCTGTTTTCTGGAGCCATCCAAGCTGCAAGAAAAAGAAAATATTGTCAAATCTTGATAACTTGGCTCAAAATTAACTCACTTTTTAGTTTCAAGTAACACAATTGAACTATTTATAATTGAGATATTTTACTTTAGTCTATTGCTCATTAGAGGAATAGATCCTAAGAAATCATATGTACCTTCCATGCATACATTCCAAAGAAAGCTATTATATCTGCTGACCAAACAACAGCAAAGGACTTCAAAAAGAATGGGATTGCAACATTGAGCAAGGGGACTAGGAGGAAAAGATAGTTGAGAGCTTCTTTCTCATTCTTTGAGCAATCTCGAGCCCGCAAGGAAGGAATTGCTGCATATATATAAATGAATTGCATTTGTCACAAAACTTTTACTCCAAGTAAAGAATCATAGAAGTTAGGAAACCAATAAAATCTTGCATGAAGGAGCTGGAACAACTATTGGTCATAATTACAATCAGTTTCAAAAGCAAAATTGTTCATTTGAAAAAACTAAGGGTGTGTTTGGATGGAGGGTTTAAGAGGGGAAGGGAGGGGAGGGTTTACTTTTCATTTTTAAATTACGGACTATATAACATGTTTTTCTAAAATAAATTAAGTGTGATTGAAGTATTATACGATTGTTTATCACGTTAATATGTTAACTTTTTAAAAAACATTTCATAGTGTCCGTAATTTAAAAATGAAAAGTAAACCCTCCCCTCCCTTCCCCTCTTAAACCCTCCATCCAAACACACCCTAAAGCTCCACACATAGGCTAGATAAAAGGACTAAATCTAGGCAATCCTTGCCTTACAAGTCTGGTTTATGGAATTGAGTTACGATACAAATCTATGGCGCTATTAAGGTCTATCCTAGATATGTTAATGGGTCACCATTGGGTAATACTCAAGTCTAACATTGGCTAAAGATAATGTCTAAATATAGCTTATATATTCTAGATAATCTTCAATTACAAGCTAATTTCAATAGGTTATGTTAGACGCAAATGTCTCAAAACCTAATATTCTTTCTCATATTTACAAAAGGTTGTGAAATTCTAATTACCGGTCAATCAAACATTCAGCAGAATGATAACTGGAAAAGCATGAACTACCATTCCAGCACTTGTTCATT
>Ga0315913_1002660_pt1 | contig 21160 bp, 6 predicted proteins | sample MpolsnodulesMG_FD_207736 | JGI IMG/M metagenome (GOLD analysis project Ga0315913, IMG submission 207736) | Medicago polymorpha root nodule microbial communities from Los Angeles, California, United States - small nodules | ecosystem: Host-associated > Plants > Roots > Nodule | place: USA... | reverse complement strand
CGTAAACCGGTGCGAAAGCAAAAAAAAAAAAAAACCAAAGCTTCATTTTATAAAAAAAAAAAAAAAAAACCAAAGCTTCTTCATAGCGGTGCTAGGGTATTAGCATATCGGAACGAAAATAGTTGAATTTCACACTTTAAATTTTGCGTTTACTTGTACCCCACGTTTCTATTGCAAGCCTTTCTGTGAAGGTAAATTTTTACACTTCAAATTCTTGTTTCTTTTGTTAATTAGTGTGTGTATTTTAATCTTTCACTATCTCATAATCTCACCTTGCGATTAGGTAATTTTATCACCGGTGAACGTAAAAGAAACACTAGCACAAAGGTGTGTTATGGATTTCGAAGACCTAGAAGTCCCAAGCCAGGCCACTTCGCGAGTCTCAAGATTCGCGCCAAAATCATCAAAACTCAAACCTAAAAAAGAACCACAATTCGTTCCCAAAATAGAGCCACAAAAAATAGATTTAACAGCCAAACAGAACGAAGATTGCATTGAAACTATCACGCTGACTCAGATGAAGTCTGAACATAATGGTACTGTTAAAGTTGAAGCTGAATCGAAGTCTGAACCTGAACATGATTCAAGAAATGTCGATTCCGTGGATGTAGAAATGACTGAGGCTGAAGAGGATTCAACACAAGTCAATCCAATGGATGAAGAGAACGAAGAAGACACAATCGTGCGTGAAATTGACGTATTCTTTTCTCCTTCTATTGATGATGACATTAAGGTTTGTTACTGCTTGTGTATGTTGGATTATGGATTCCACGTTTTACATTGGTAGTCTAATTTATTTATTTTTCTGGTAACTTTTAGTTGTACGTTATGCAATATCCTTTAAGACCTTCATGGCGGCCATATGAACTCGATGAACGATGTGAAGAGGTATTTTTTTTTTTCCTTTTTAGGAAAATGTTTTGTAATCCCATTGACTAATTATTATGTTTTCGACTGTGCAGGTCCGGTTGAAACCTGATAGTTTAGATGTTGCGGTTGATTTATCTGTTGATTTGGAATCAAGTACTGTTGACAGAGAATTTTCAAATACACTCAAATACACAAAGCAGGTCTTTTCATTATCTCTTACATTGTTTGATTATATGGTGTTGTAAAAAGTTAACGCGCCAATTGCCGCCAAGATCAGCAATATGGTGTATATGTTTTCATGTTGCACGTTTCAAAAAATAAATAATCAAGATATTAAATGATGCACATATTTGATACAGAAAGCTCCATGTTTCGTTAGCATTGAAATTAGTAATATCTGTGTATATCAATAATTTAGAGAGATTACTTGCATCTTGTTCACCACTTCATAATTTAGAATCCATGACTCTAAAATATATATCAATACTCCTTGATAATATATGCATCTTTGAAATAGGTTAAGACTTATTACTTTTGCTAGCTTTTGTAAAAATATGATATATGGGAAGTAGGACCAGAGAAAGAAGTAGACTCCAGCTTAAGTCTTGAATTACTAATTAGGATTATTTTATCTTTTTAAATTTCAATTAACTAGGATTTTCTGATTAGGATTACTCTATCTCTTTTAATTTGATAAGATCCTGCATAACATAATCCTTATCTGTGAAAGTTTGATTAAGATATCTTCATTATTTGCATCCTTTAAAAGGATGGACCCAAGATAAGAATTAGCATAAATTATTCACGAAAAGTGATACATTAAAATTTTCAATAAGTTGAAACTTTTGTTAGTGAAATGTGTCATCGTTTACTTTCTGCTTCTGAGCATAGGTTTAGGATGATGTTTTCTTTACCTATATTTTTGTTTGTTGCGGTTCAATTGGAGAATTTGATGTGTATTGTGTGTTCGATTAGATGTACAATGCAATTTTAGGTCTTGTTGAAAGCTTGCTTCACTCACTAACAGAAACTCTGCTGCTTTGCTCATAAAAAGCATATTGTTTCTTGAAATATTGCAAACATGTAGAAGAAAAAAAATAAAAAAATGTGAAAAACTTGCACGGTGTATTACTAATGCATGACAATCAACATATATGGTTATGAAATTGTGTCAAATCTTTATGAGTTGAACCAACAATACAACTATGCTAATTTTTCAGATCCCAATACATGTTTGAACTTTGATTCATGTTGTTTTCATTCTATTTTCTAAACATAATCCTTCTCTTATTTCATTGAATTGCTGAACAGAATTTTGATGTATATGATTCAAAGTTGATTGCAAGCAGTTATGTCTTTGTTTGAGAAGTTGTCTCTGAAAAGTATTATACACCGTACATAACTTATGAATTTGCTACTGTATTTTAATTCTAACCAGACTCTTTCAACTATGTGGAAGCCATCTCCTGCAAATGGTTGTGCTGTTGGGATTCTTATGGGAGATAAGGTACTCGCGTCTCATTCTATTCCGCGATGTCTAGTTTTGTTTAAAAGTGGTATATTACCTTAATGTGTTAGGTATTGCATCACCATGTGGAAGACTGCTATCCTATTTGTTGAACATTTAATTCTACTTCGATAAATCTGGGACAAGTAGTTTCAAAAACTTTCTGAGGATGAGTTTCTTGTTTTGAGATGAATTAAAACTTATTAAGGTTTTGAACTGAAGTGGGTGAAAATAATTAATGTTTTCTTAATGAAAAGCTAATCCAGCTAGAAATGTGTCACAAGGTATGTTTTAATGAGTTGTGGAAAAGGGGAAAATGAGAAAGATTAAAATACAATCATACCTTAAAATCAACTTACACCTGAGATGTAGATTGTTTAGGATTTTTAATTTTACGATTAAGCTTTTTAATTTGGAATCATTTATTGTTATTCTGGTATATAGAGATTTTGGTATAGTTGGATTATCTTATTAAGGCTGTTTATCTTTATTGAGCCTATAAATAGGCCTTCAGTGTCAATGCTCAGAGGCTTTTGATGATTACTATACAACTATCTATTAAGAGAGTATCTACATTTGAATCGAAGGAGCACTCTGCGCCTAAATGAGCATTTTAGGTTTATGGCGAGAGTGAGCATATTCTTGGGTATTTGTTCTAACATCGAACAACTCCTCAAACATCAAATAAAAAGTAGAAAGAAAACAGTAGAATGTCACCTTAGAAGATAATTGATAAAACTAGCTTGACTTACTTTCGGACTTATTATTTATAATTATATGTAGAATTTAAAATACTTCAGAATTAAGACCGATCATATTCCTCTCATCTGAATCTTTATGATCCATTAATTTATTGTCTTTCTTTTCACTTCTGAATTCTGATAGTTGATGGTTTCATGGATTTTATCATTGTGATACTCAAGTTGCTTGTATAGGATATTTTAAAGTTCTTACCCACTGTTCTTACTCAAGTTTGTTATTTATGGCTTCTTGTTTCTTCTGATAACATGAGAGACTCATGAATTACATCATGGTGATCTTTTAATTGATTTTTAATTTGGGAAATTTGTAAATTTGACTGCATCTTTCTTGGTTCCAGATGCACCTTCATCCAATTCATGCAGTTGTGCAGCTCCGACCATCACGACACTATCTTGATTCTAGTGGCTCAGAAAAGAAGAATGTTGCTACGTCAAATAACCAGGTATTGTGTTTATCACACACGCACATAGTGGAATTGAGGACATAGATCAAATGACACCATCTATGGGGCGAGGCAGCCCCCTATATACACACATGCTTGGTGATTATACTCCCCTTCATAAGTCAAAAATGTTTAATCACTGCTTCATGCTTATGGGATCATTGCCTTTTCTGTTCATGTGTTCAATTTAATATTTAGTCATTAGCATCTTTGTTCCATCTCTACTTGATATTGAGAACAGGTTTTGTTACTCATCATCAGGGGCTAGTTTACAAGCAGCCCCGTTGAAGAACCACCAAATCTCTACCTCAGTTTTATTTTGTACTATTTTCTGCTATATATAAAGTTGTTGTTTTCTTCAAACCAAATGCATGACATGATGTTATGCCATCGGAGCCATCCCAACCTAGTCGGAAAAGGCTTTTCTTGTTGTTGTCCGTCAGTTTCCAATCTGTCAACAGATATTTGGGCATCCAATTTGATGATTGATTTTGTATCTCTATTGCAGAATAAGCAGTTGGAGCCTTCAACGAGTGATGGTGGTCAGGTATAGCTATTGTTAAAACAGTAATGTAACTAACTGGTGTTTGGTCATAATGGGGGTTATGCTATAATTACAAATGATCCTGGTACTCATTACGATTTGTGAACTAGATATAACTATGTCTACTCATAGTCTTGTTATGGTATGTTTAAGACAATCAAAATTTATTCAAAACCCTACTTTAATGCATTTTTTGTGATCACCATATTAAAAGGTTTTAGTTTGATGTAGAAAAATAAAATCTCATTTAAGGTGAGGGGAGGGGACTACTCACACTTCCCTTTTCCGATACTCCTTGATCTATCATTAAATCTACCCCCACCCTTTCCCTCCAAACTCCCAAACAGAAGTCTAACAGTAAGCACCCACCAATAGATTTTCCTAGATAAGATGGTGCATCCTAAACAATATGGCACGTTTTATACTTGACGCTATGGATTACGATTGCTGATTACACGAGTCCGCCATCTTCTTGTTAGCAGTTTAAAATGAACATAAATTTTAGAAACTGAAAATTGGAAATATTTTAAGAAAACAAATGGTAAACTCTTCTGTTTTTACTTTCTATTTTCCGTCCTTTTTTATTTAGTCTTTTTCTCTGTTATCTTCTGTAGTGTTGGGTTCCTCTCAAGTACCTTGGTTGCAAGAGTGATATCTCATCTAGATATTTTCAGCAAATGGTGGCACACAAAAGTTTTCCCATAAACTTTGAAATGAGCGCGTAAGAATATGCCCTTTTATTCTTTTGTACTCTCTTTTATATGAATATGTAAATTTACCATGCTTGTTAATATTTGAATGGTTCAAGGTATGATTACATTGCTGCACTCTGTGGTGGAGTGAGCCACAACAGTTTAGCTAAAGGTCCTTCTACAAGGTAATGTCTTCCTTTAATATGAAGCAGTCATCTTTATTTTTATCCCTTATTTCTGATTGCAAATTTGTCATCTTTATGTTGTACCTGCAAATGTACTCATCTTTCATCTTTTTTGTTGTATTCTTCCTCACCTTGATTTTGTCTCCTCGATAATATTTTTATTTTTCTTATAATGCTATATTGATTTTGTTCAGGCATCTTCTATCATTGCCGGTGGAAATGCGTCTTGAGACATTGCTTATTGAGGTTTGGCATTGATTACTTCCTATAACCGGATAGAATAATATTCCGTCTATAATGTAATTTTTAAACTTGTCTTACATAACACTTTATGATAGGGCCCTCCGCTTCATCGTTTTAGTGCTATCAAGTACTTTGCTCCTGAATACTCTAATGAGGAACTGCTGAGTTTTCTCCAGAAGCATGCAATATTGCTGCAGGGATACTGGGTTCCTAGAGGTAGCTTGTTGTACCCTAACGGAGGTGTAGAATCGTTGGCAAGAAATTATGTTCTCGTATTGTTTCACAAGAGTTTGAAAGTTCGATTTGCTGATGTGAGAATATGGAGCAATCACGTGAAACACTTTCTGAAGCAATTTGCATTGGAACAAGTTGATCTAAAACGTGTCTGGTATTGGAAGTTCAAAGAGCTTTCAGATGAGTCCTTTATAAAAGAATTTCCTAATGTTGTTATACAACAAGAAGAAATTTTTAAGATTTTGCATGAAGAGGTAACTAAAGTTGTCTATGATATTGGAAAACATAAACCTAGCAAAGTGCGGTAACAAACAATGGTGTCAACAATGCTCTTGTTATTTAAGTTTTATCTGAATTTCATCTTTAGTTTGTAATAATGTTGACTGTTTGTTTTCTAGTTTCATTTGAATTAATGTTACAATTCATTTACTATGAAATACTTCTTTAATACATAACATCTTGGAGGACGTACATGAATCATCATTGGTGATTAAGATTTTCAATTCAATTATGGATTTAACACGATATACAAAGACATACATTTGACCATGTGTAAAAGCTCGTCTTAGTCGGTTCAAACTAACATATGTTAAGTTTGTCCCTGACTTTTATTAATAATCAATGAAAAACACAAACACGGTAGAAACCGGCGTAGTTGAAATATAAAGCTCAATTTCATACACTGTCAGAGTACAAAATTTTATAATGTCAACAAATCACAACCACGCAATTTCTCATCCAATGAGGGTTTCTTCATCTAAGGAAATGGAGACTGCCACTAGAGATTCAAGTTTGTCTACAGTTTTCAAAAATCAGAAAATAACCCAACCCTCACCCTGTTTTTGCATTATTTTGTGACAATTTATATATTTTTTTAAATTCTCGAAAATGGAAAAAGTGCATATTGAGAAGTTGAGCATGCAATTAAGAAGTAAAAACAAAGCACCAGAAGAAGAGGATCAATCGTAAGTTTTCTAGATTAGACAGCCGATGATTTAGCGATAGGATTGATGACAAACATTGTTTTTTATCCGTCTTCATGCTGGAGTAAGTTGCCGATGCTGCACTGAAAGAGATGAATATCCTTTGAATGTTCAGAGATAGTTTTGGACACTCTTTGTATTGTCTTGGATATCTTTCACATTCTTAATCCAATTACTTTTTTCTTCCAAATGAATAGTTTTAGATGCATTTTTTATTTTAATTTAATAACATATAAAGCTCAAGAATAAAAAAATGTTTGTAGAAGTTTCTTCTGGGATAGCCATGTGTTGAATTAGTTGGTACTAGAATATTGATCAAAGTTATATGCATGTTCACAATCACCATACAAAACTGAAGCATCCACTGATGATGTTATCAATTGTTAAGTTAATTTTGTGTACTTATGCGACTTATTTGAATGTGCATGTATTGGAGTTATGTCTTTTGCCTCTGGTGTTATCAAAATCTTTTATTTATTGCAGAATTTTAAGGTCTTTCATTTCTGACTTGTTGTCACAAAAGGAACCACCTCAACAAAAATCCTAAACACAATGTCCGCAATGTGGAAAGCCAGTCAAATCTAAGTTGCACTTAATTCTGTAATCTTCTAATTCTTTCTATCTTACTGTTTGAACAATTTATTATTTGTTGCGAATTGTCATAACAGCATAAAAATAAAACGTATTTTTACGGGCCAGATTTGTTCCAATTTTATGAGGGATACTTTTACTATAAATATAGACCTTGTATCAGATGTAAACCTGGAGATAGAGGGGGCTGAAACAAGGGTTTAGAAGTCAACAAGAAAACTAGGGTTTGTATAGAGTTTGCTCTTGACAACAAACACTAGGGTTGGGATTGATTCACCTTGGGAAACACTATTAGGATTGAGTCACGTGGTCACGAGAAGAGATTGAGACTTTGTGTAGAATTAGACGGGAGACTTATTCTTGTAACCCATTGATATCTCTTTTGTAACGTTACTCATCATTATAGTGGAACGGGGGGCTGCTCTCTCCCCTAGACTAGGTCAGTTTTGGACCGAACTGGGTAAATAAATTCTTTTGTGTTTTCTCTTTTCTTTCTCTCGTTGTTTTCTACCTTTGCTTGTGTTTATAACTTCCATACACGTTGTTTGGTTGCTTGATCATTTCTCGCTCCACACATCAAGTATTTATTGGTGTGATTTTAATCGAATTCACAACAGGTATCTCAATAAATCATCGACGATGGACGGAAAATGGTATTTGATGACACTAGGTCATACATCATTTTTGTTACAGTTTTTATGTAGTTTTGGTCGAGTTTAGTGATTATGCATGAGCCAGAAGCTAAAAAAAGACTGTTTTTATAATTCTGAAGTTGAGGAAAATCGTACTCCGATTTGGTGACATCGTAGTACGATTATGAAGCTAAACCGAGACATGTTGTCTCGTAAAAAATCGGAGTACGGTTTCTTAGGAATCGGGCTACGATTTGAAGACGCTCCTGTGTTAGATTTGAGTTAAATGAGCCATCGTGCTCCGATCTTCAGCATGGGAGTACGATTTTAGCGTTTCTGGGAAATTTCCTATAAAAGGGAAGTCGATTTCTGAAAGGAGGGTTCGAAATTTTGGAGAGAGAAACTGACTTTTGGAGTTGGATCACTGAGCAGAAGGTGAGAGACCATCAAAACTCATAGTCGGTTATCAATTTCATGTAATGAATTCTTCTTTACCATTAGTTATTTGTGCTTTAGCCATGAGTAGCTAAATCCTTTGTGATTAGGTCAAGAGATGATTATGTACTAGCTCATACTTATGTAATCTGAAACTCTTATTGTTTATGAATGTCAATCTAGTTTATTCAGTATAAATCATTCTTCATGCCTTTATGATTCTGACCAAATATAATTGATTCAAGAGATTATATGACTATTGACAGTAGCGTGTAACTCAGACATATTTATGCTCTTCAATCTAACGGGCAATCTAGGGATAGAGCGTTGTTAGGTTGTGATAATTGAATTAACGGACTTAAAAACCTTTGATGATTATAGGTTCACCTAAGGAATTAGGGAATTATGATTAGATAAGAGGATTTAGGATCAAGGGATTGACCTAAGTTAATTTGTTAATTCGTCGTTAACTTTGTGACATTCGTAGATTTAAAGAATCAGGTTGCTATTGAGTGATGTGCAAATGAACCGAATGACCTAGTCATCTCTCTAAACTATTTCTAAAACCCACTTTAGTTTCGTCATTTTATTTACAATTGCACTAAAAACCAATTTGCCTAAGGCAACCCCCAATTTAATTATATCTTAATGTTGACGTTCTTGTTACGTAGAAATCAAAACAGTCCCTGAGGAAACGAATTATTTTATTACTCGATTTAAATTAGTACACTTGCTAATTTTCTATCAGTATTTTTAGGTGTTTAAAACTAAATATTTGATTCCCTAAGATTACTGACATCCTAGGATAGGTGAAACTCACTGAGACATCTTGTCTCACCCCAATCCCTTTATTTTTATTTCACATAAGCAGGTCACTCGTGGTAAGGATCGATAGAAGGAAGTCGAATGATTTACCTTCATCTATACGTCTCGTACTAGTTTTAGATAATTTCTTATGTATTTAGAAATACATCAGATAGATGTATTTGACATATGTTATTTTTATCAAATGTACGAACTTGTAATGATGTTTGTATTCATTCGAATGAAACTTTGTTTTAATTTTAATGTATCCCGTTAATTCACCAATTCTTTCCATTTTTCACATATATGCTAGCATATTTCTTCTCCTCCCGTCACTTCTCCTCGTCCTCCCTCCCTCACTCTATCCACCACTTCTCAACCAAAATCAAATTAATTCAGCATGCAATCATCCAAACATGAACCATGTATCATTCAAACTCAAATAGCAAAACCTAATCCCTCCCCATTGGTCCTCTTGAAAAATTTTGCAAAACTAGATTAAGCATTGCCTTGCATGTGCTTTTGGTTGTTCAATTGTGGATATGATTGACGTTTAGAAGCAAGAGGAAGTAAGAGAGATTGAAGCTAGGGTTTGGGTGCTTGAGTTGAAGCTAGGTAAAGGAATTTAAGGATTGTAGATAGAAATGACTATGATTGCTTTGTGATTACAAGGATAAGCTGAAATTGAAGTTGTGTGCAAGAGAAGTTAAGGCATAAGTTGTTTGGAGGAGTGGTAGAAGCTTGAGCTTTTTCCAGTGGCATTATGTTTTTGGGTGAGTTCCTATTAGTTTAGAGATACCACCCTATGGGTAGTTAAGCTCGTGTGAGAAAACAACTTATTAATTTAATTTATCTTGTGTTAGTTTCTCCCATTTTAATGCATGTGTTTTTGTTTTTGTTGTTGAATTGCCATGCCATTTTATGTGTTTCTCTTAGTCTTCTAGGCTAGAGGCAAGTTTGTAAGTGACTGGGATATGGAAAACCGCTTTTGAAAAGTTAAAAAATTGATTTTTATACTGGTATAATCGATTACGCTATCAATAATTCATTATTATATGTAGGGTCGATGTTCGAACCTCAAACACATTATAACTGAATTATAGTCATTAAACGACAAAAAAAAATTGATAAATATTTTTTTGATAAAAAGAAAAATTGTTAAATATATATTAACAAAATTTTCGTTTTTAAGAAAAATGACTTTTTTTAAGGGGTTGAATTCAAGATTCAATTTTAAAATATAAAGCTCATTATTCAAATTTTAACCACTTCTTTTTTTGTGTATCGGGTATCCTCCAGGCACAACGACGAAGACTAAATCCTCGAGCATTTTGGGACCCAAATGAGCAGCAAGTTTTCTAAAGAGTTCTGCATGTACAAGGCAGGATTCGAACTCATAACATTGATTAAGCTAGAAAAAAAACCTATTCAATCTCATTTAAGTTGACTCAAATTTAAATTGACTTGGATAAAATATAATCCTTAGTTTTTACCAATTTTGTATTTTTATTTAATTTTTAAATTTGGACAGATGTTTTTATAAATTTTTCATTTTTATCTAATTTTTAATTTATTTAATTTTTAAAAATCGACAACTAATTTCTAGACAGTTTTATCGTAAAAACTGAGTGTTGAACGTAACTCAACATCCACGATGCAACAGTCACAAAATTATTTATCCACTTAAAAACCTAAAACAAGATTTCAAATACAGACAAGTTTTTACTAAATAGTAATAGCAAAAGTGTGTAACTCGGTTCGATTACTAAACAAGAGAAGTCTTCATTATATACGTTTTAGTTGCTCCTTCCCTTCTACTCTCACCGATGTGGGACATTTTCCAACTCAGTAGTACAGAACTGGGACAATATATACTTTATGTAAATAAGATAAGATAACATTGATGTTCACACATATAAAGGGCAAATATATTGTGCACCCATACAAATTGAGTGAACTGATATAATGAAATAAAAACCATTAGATAAAAATCAATCAAATGGATGGTCAGAGAGCTTATATTATCCTCTGCAGTCAACCACATATATTTAATGATCATGCAAAGTCACTGTGATTGTGCAATCCACTTCATCCAATGGTTTAGAGGTGGACATTGTGTTATAAGAATTTCCAATTTAACTATCAATCTATCTCATATGATTCCTGTTAATAAGGTAAGTGAGGTTGTGCAATATTGTCTATACTTCCAAGTTCCACCACAAAGTACTCTTGCAGTCTTGCATGAGCATACAAACTGTTAGTCATTGGACTTACAGAAATATTGTACAGGAAAGGTAGAGTCTATACCAAGGCACACATGAATACACTAGCAGAAGAGGATTGATCGTAAGTTTACTACTATGAATAGAATATGCTATAGATTACACCACAACTGATTTAGATCGTAATTAATCTCATAAGTCATTGATTTAAACCACCGCCAATAATGAATCTTTATTCTGTCTACAATACTCAACACAGATGATTCCTTTTAACAAAAAAGGAGATTTATTCGAAGCCTTTCATTGAATATTTGTGAAAACAAAATAGGCCATAATATTGATGGGCATGAATGCATGCACTATTTGAAAACAAAAAGGGACAATCAAAGAATATGTGTTTTAAGCTTTCTTCTCCATTAAAACCTCCTACACAAGTAAGTAAGATAATGTGAAATTAAAACTCCACACTTAACCAAATTATCTTTTCTTGGTTGACCGCCTCACTATATTTAAATATGGTATAGACGGCGTGCAGGATTAGCTTATCTTTTCTTGGTGAGTTGTTGGAGGTTAGCTTTGGAGCTACCTCGTCTACCGCCTTTGGAGTCTTAATTTTTAGGGCTCTGATTTACGGTGTCGGTCTGTCGTTGTCTTTTGGTGTTCACTATTATATATGTTGTTGGGATTTTCACTCATATGTTGAGACTGGAGATTTAGTTTGGTGATGTATTATGATGCTTATGACATGGCTACTTAGATATGTATGCTATTTATCCGCTGCTACGTTTTTGAGAAAAATTTGTTCATGCTTTTGAGAATTATTGAAGACGTGGCGTCTATTTCTTGAATATTTGTATTATTCGCGTGTTTTATCGCTTTAATAGAAGTAGGGCGTTACATTTAAAGCTAAATATTTGACTCACCATGAGAAAAGGTATCTCAAGAAATCATTGCCTCGTGGACGGAAATTGGTCTTTCTAGGTGTTTAAAACTAAATATTTGACTCCCCGAGATTGCCTACATCCTAGGATAGGTGAAACTCACTGGGACATCTTGTCTCACCCTAATCCTTTTATTTTTATTTCAGATAAGCAGGTCGCTCGTGGTAAGGATCGGTAGAAGGAAGCCAAATGATTTACCTTCATCTACACGTCTCGTACCAGTTTTAGAGAATCAGATATATGTATTTGGCAAATGTTATTTTTATCAGATGTACAAACTTGTAATGATGTTTGTATTCGTTCAAACTAAATTCTTTTGTAATTTTTAATGTATACTGCTAATTCACAAATGCTTTCCATTTTTCCCATCTAAGGTAGCATATTTCTTCATCTCCCCTCACTTCTCCTTCGTCCTCCCTCCCTCACTCTATCCACCACTTCTCAACCAAAATCCAATTAATTCAGCATGCAATCATCCAAACATGAACCATGTATCATTCAAACTCAATTAGCAAAACCTAATCCCTTTTTTTTCTTGTTTGGCCGTGCCATCCCTCCCCATTGGTCCTCTTGGAAAATTTTGCAAAACAAGCTTAAGCATGACCTTGCATGTGATTTTGGTTGTTCAATTGTGGATATGATTGATGTTTAGAAGCAAGAGGAAGTAAGAGAGATTGAAGCTAGGGTTTGGGTGCTTGAGTTGAATCTAGGTAAAGGAATTCAAGGATTGTAGATGGAAATGACTATGTTTGCTTTGTGATTATGAGGATAAGCTGAAACTGGAGTTGTGTGCAAGAGAATTAAGGCATAAGTTGTTTGGAAGAGTGGTAGAAGCTTGAGCTTTTTCCAGTGGCCAGATGTTTTCATGTGAGTTCCTTTTAGTTTAGAGATACCACCATTTGGGTAGTGTTAAGCTCGTGTGTGAAAACAACTTATTAATTTAATCTATCCTGTGTTAGTTTCCCCCATGTAAATGCATGTGTTTCTGTTGTTGTTGAATTGGCATGTCATTTTATGTGTTTCTCAATGTCCTCTACGCTAAAGGTAAGTTTATAATGATTGTGATATGGAAAACCACTTTTGAAAAGCTAAAAACTGATTTTTATACTGGTATAATCGATTACACCGTTAATATAGGGTTAGAGTTCGAGCCTCAAACATTTCATATTCCCTTAAAAAGTGAATTATAGCCATTAAACGACCCGAAAAAATTGTTAGATATTTTTTTGTTAAAACGAAAATTTTGTTAATATATTTAACAGATTTTCTTTTCTAACGAAAATTGTTAGATATTTTAAGGGTTGAATTCGAGGTTCAATTTTAAAATATAAAGCTCATTATTCAAATTTAAACTACTTTTTTGTGTGTATCGAGTATCCTCCACACGCAACAATAGAGACTAATCCCTCGAGCATTTTAGGACCCAAATGACCGGCAAGCTCTCTAAAGAGTTTTAACACATTAACACTACTACAAGTCCAAGGTTGGATGGATTCGAACCCATGGTATTGATTAAACGAAAAGAGACATGTCCTATCTCATCTAAGTTGACTTGAATCATCTACGTTGACTCAAATATAAATTGACTTGATAAAATATAATCTTTAGTTTTTATCAATTTTTAATTTTTATTTAATTTTTAAATTTGGATAAAATATAACCCATTGTTTTTACTAATTTTTCTTTTTTACTAAATTTTGGCTTAAATATGATAATCGTCCCTGTAATTTGGGCCAGTTTTGATTTTCGTCCTTGTGTAAAAAAAAAATTGAAATACATCCCTGTAAAAAAAAATTTGTTTGAAAAAGGACTCTGACCCCACTATTCAGCTGATTTGGCATGGTTTTGGCCACGTGACAGTTGCTGACTGTGCAACTTTTGCCACGTGGCGTGCCACCTAATATTAAATTTTAAAAAATATTTTTAAAATTCTGAAAATTGTTTTTAAAATTAAAAAATATGAAAATAAATTTAAAAAACAATATAAAAATTCTGAAAATAAAGTTTAAAATATTTAAATAATTTTCTGAATTTTTTTGAATATTATATATTCTGAAAAATAATGATTTTTTTTTAAAATTAAAATTTTTGTAAAAGAACAAGAAATTAGATTTTTTTTTTAAATTTATAATTTATTTTCGAAAATTATGAATTTATAACTTTTGAAAATATAATTGTCATTATTTTCGAAAAAAATTTAATATATAATTTTCAAATTAAAAAAATCTATTTTTCAAATATTTAATTTTCACATTTTTTTTCAAAATAGTTTTTTTGTCAAAATATTAAGTTTTCGAAAATTTTAATTTTCAAAGTTTTTTTTTTCGGAAAAGTATTTTCAGATTTTTTTTCAATTTTTTATGATTTTTAAATTTATTTTCAGATATTTTAAATTTAAAAAATAATGTCCAGAATTTTTTTTTATTTTTTGTTTTTTTAATTACGTGGATTGCCACGTCAGCACCACGTGGCAAAGGTTGCACAGTCAGCAACTGCCACATCAGCAATTAGCATGCCAAGTCAGACATGAAGTGGGGCCAAGGACCTTTTTCAAACAAAATTTTTTTTACAGGGATGTATTTCAAATTTTTTTTCAACTAATTTGTTGACTGTTCAACCATAAAAAATGAGTATTGTATTTAACTCAACATCATGGTAGAAAAATCAACCAAATTATTTATCAACGTGTAATTTTTTTACTAAATAGAATTGCGAAAATCAATGTGTAATTCTATTCAATTAAAATTGAAGAGAAGTCTTCATTATATAAGCTTTAGTTGCTCCTACCCAACTCGGTAGATAACATTAAAGTACAAAGACAGTCTATATTTTATGTAAATAAGATAAGATAACATTGAAGCTCGCGCATATAAATATAAAGGGCAAATATATTGTACACCCATACAAATTGAGTTAACTGATATAATGAAATAAAAATCAATTAAATGGATTGTTAGAGAGGTTATATTACCCTCTGCAGTCAACCACATATATTTAATGATTATGCAAAGTCACCGTGATTGTGCAAACCACTTCATCCAATGGTTTAGAGGTGGACATTGTGTTATAAGAATTTCCAATTTGACTATCAATCTATCTCATATGATACTTGTTAATAAGGTAAGTGAGGTTGTGCAATATTGTCTATACTTCCAAGTTCCACCACAAATTACTCTTGCAGTCTTGCATGAGCATACAAACTGTTAGCCATTGGACTTGCAGAAATATTGTACAGGAAAGGTAGAGTCTATACCAAGGCACGCATGAACACACTTGCAGAAGAGGATCGATCGTAAGTTTACAACTATGAATAGAATATGCTAGATTAGACCACCAACGATTTAGATCGTAAGTTAATTATTAAGAATAGAATACGCTATAGATTAGACCACAACTGATTTAGATCGTAACGTAAGTCGTTGATTTAAACCGCCAATAATGAATATTTATTCTGTCTACAATACTCAACACATACTCCATTAAAACCTCCTACAGAAGCAAGATAATCTGAAATTAAAACTCCACACTTAACCAAATGGCTAATGAATGCAATAGTGAATGGTTTTCTGAACCGAACCAAACCATAAAATTTGGTTCGGCGGTTCGGTTTAGATAATAGACTTGCACACCCCTATTTGTACTTCGACGGTGCAGTACAAAACGCATAAGACGATGCCGATGTGGGGTACAAATCTTGGTTTAAATGGTTAATGGATTAATGGCTGAGTAGTGGTGTTCTGTTATGGAGAGGTTGGCTGCAAATTTGAGCTTAAGTAGTTATTGATGGTGTTTTAATTAGAAAAAATCGATGAAGGTGGTGGTTGATTGAAGACGACGACCATTGGAATTGCTATTGATTTCTCATAATGGGTGGCTGATAAAAGACGATAAAGTGAAACCAAGAGTTAAGGAACAAAACAAAACCGTGTTGATGGAATATGTTGGTTCTTTGATTATCTCTCTCTATATCTTCTTATCATCAACAATCCCACACCCTCGCTCAATCTCGTCGAATGCTATCGAAACCGTTTTTAGAAAGATTTAACTGCAGATTCCATGATTTCTCCGAGCTTGACGATGAATGCGGTTACCGCTATGACTGTAACTAGTGATTTAATGAAAACGACGTGGACCAATGACAAGGGAAGTGTTCAAAAGCGTTTGTTAGGTGAGTACAATGCATTCTCAATATATAAATTTGTCCCTTAGCCTAATGATTTGTTAGTTCTTCCAGAGACTTCAATTATCTTTGTAATACCAGATATGAGATTAACGTTTGATTCTCCTTTTAATAAATAAAAAAAATATTTTTTATCTTTGAAAATTATGTGAGTAGTTGCACTATCAGCGAGACACATTTCTCCATTGCTACTAATTCTTCTCAGTTGATTAGAGCATGATGATAACGTGTTACAAAAAATAAGAAAATAAGAACAATAATAGAGAATGAGAGGAAGAGAGAATAGAGAGAAGTATTATATTATTCTGTGACGTATTCAAATATGTTATATGTGAGCTCTATTTGTAAAGAAATATAATAACTTAAGGAACAAACCCAATAGTTGAGCAGTATGACTCATTAACTCATTTGCTATAACATTTTATTTTATTTTAAATTGTATAATTACACAACTGACATATGAATTATTGTCTCTTAATTGATGAGTTACCACTAATTCACCGCAATGAAAACTCGCCATTCAAGAGATTGTATGATCCATACATTAATCGTCTAATTTAAAAATATAAATAAAAATAAAAATTGACAACACTCGGATAGCAAAATTATGCAATTTTGTCCCCTTGATAGCATTGAGAACTCTCCACTATATAAACTTTAGTTACTCCTACCCGTCTACTCTCGTCGATATGGGACATTTTCTATTTCCAACTAAGTAGTAAAGAACTACTCCCTTCGTCCCTTAATGTAGGCACCGATTGTCTTTTTCACATTTCTTAAGAAAAGTTGTCAGTGTAATTAATGTGTTTGTTTTGTGTGTTAATATTACGAAATTGTCCTTTGTTTGTATGTGTATTAAATTTGACTTTTCATATTTCAAGACAAGATATTAGTATTAATTAGGGGTATGTTTAAAAAAAAAATGCATCTAGTAATTTGAAAAGGGGTTTACATTTAGGGACAAAAATGAATTCAAATGGGTGCTTAGATATAGGGACGGAGGGAGTAAAATATATCGACTATACTTTCCGCCATCGATCGTCATCTTTAATTCTTGGTATTATTTATGCGCTATGTGCCATTACTTTCTTGATCGTGATCATTAATTTCTATACTCGGTATTAACACACATTTGCTTCAACGTTGTCTATATTGCTTGTGAAACCTTGTGTTCAACTCTGGAGAATTTACTTCCTCCAGTCATTATAATAAGAAAAACTTCACTTTTTAGATACATTAATTATCCAATGTATTTGAAAAGTGAAGTTTTCCTTATAATAATAACAGGAGGATGTGCTTGACACCATTTGAACTTATTCAGAAGGCAAGATCCAATTCCAATTCTAAACTATCATGTTCTACCCAACGAGTCCTTCCCATTCTTTCTAAAGAAATGTACAGGATACTTTTAGAAACTATATGAAAAAGAAAATGATACCCTTAAAAAAGTAAAAGACATATTCTGTAATGTTGGGAATTAATAACCTTTTCTTCTCACATCTCAATAGTGTGGTTCCTTCTACTAGCATTGGATTCTAGTCATCAATGGGAGTTTCAAACAAAGAAACACGGATAGTAGGTGTTCTTCTTTAGTGAAATGGAAAGCGTGGTTGCAAAACCTGCACGAATGGATTTGTGCAAGTTAGTTGAGAAGGGATTAGGAGAGTGAAAGGTGGAGGATTGTCGAAGAAAAGAGACGGTGGTGGTGGTGGTTTGTAGAGGAAACATGGGCAGTAGGTGTTGTGAAAATTGATGAGAAGAAAGAAGAGAAAAACAATTAGTTGTTAATGGTGTATTATAAGATATAGTAAAACTGCAAGATCAAATGTATCAATGTTAAAATTTAAAAATTAACGAGGCTCTTTTGTGGACCACATACAATGTTTATCAAAATACACTACAAGAAATGTGATTATGTCATTATGACAATGTATTGTAAGATATAAAATACACTATCAGAAGCACGTTTCAGATAAACCCTGAACATTTTATGGGACGGATCGAAAAAATGTCAATTGGTAACTGTGTGGTAACGGAGTGCCTATGGTACCCCATGTAGAGATTCTGCATAAACCACCATAGCAATTTTATTTTATCTCAACAAAGAGAAAACCTACATTGAAAGACATTATTACGATGTCTTCCAACAAGAGAAAGTTGCTACACCAATGTTTTTGTTGCTTAATATGACACAAGTTTAACAAACTAAAGTTAGCATACACCACTTGAGTGTTGCACAAACATCTGCCAAATTGCAAGAGAAAATTTGGCCTAAATTGAATATGCATATTCAGAAATAGCTATAAATCTGATCCTCGAAGGCTAGTGTACTTATAACTACAACTAGAAAATGGTAGGATTATTCACGTCCAGAACCGAGAAAATGAAGTAAAATCTAAATATATTTCTGAGCAAAATTAGCTCAAATTACATTCTCAACATGAGTGCATACCGAACTATCAATTTCATTTTTTTCGTTGTCTACAGTAAAACCGATTCATCAGAAGGATAATCACCTGTTTAATGGCCGTAACAAATCCTACTTAGGTACAATTTTATGTAAATAGGATCATCACATTTAAGTTCATACATATAAAGGGCAAATCTATTGTGCACCCATACAAAGTGGGTGAACTGGTATGATGATTAGGGCAAAAATTCCAATACCAATCTTGTAGAAACCGAAATGAATGACCTCTGAAGTTGAATAGTAGTGAATCCGTGGGTAAGTTGATTGGCTGTAAATGGATAAGAGCCACTGTAAAATTCACAATAACTGTTCATTTAAAGATTCTTAATCGAATTCTAAAGAACATATTTTGCACTATAGTATCAAGAAACAACAAAAGAATGCTGACTATACCTCGAATTGTACCCACTGCAACTCTCACCATCGGATATTTAAATGCACTACATTTTGATCCATCTTGCCGTTTCGGTAAAACCTTATCTTTGAGAGTCGCAATACTGGGGAAATTGACATTTGCACAAACCTGCTCTAACCTGGTATACACAATTAAGTTATTTTTAACATGAGAATTTTGTACACAGGAAAGAAAAATGTCGAAACAAACAATTAGTTATTAATCACTGTAAGTAAAAGGTTGCAGGCACTGACATATCTCAAATTTTAATACCATCAGAAAAGCATATCATTATGTAATTTTGTATAGTTGAAATACACGGTATTCAACACATGCTTCTCTTTTCAATTCCTTAAAATAGTATCATAGCCTGTATGATATTAAGGGTTTAGAGTTTAAGCCTTGCTACTCCCATTCTTCAAACAAAACGATGGCATTCAACACAACTATGCAAACTGCAAAGTACTTCATCCAATAGTTTACATGTAAGATAGCATGTGAGTTTGTGCATTATAAAACCATTCATGTGCATTCACTCAACAACTTAAACTTCAGAGTATGATGGTTCCCAACAAACACTAGTGATGAAGCATGAGTATACAAATAGTTCTCAAGGTGTTTGAAAATCGAGTGTTATCATTTTTCAAATCCACTAACCACTGGATTTACAGGAATGCGGTACAAGAAAGTTAAAGTTTACACCAAGTTACCAACAAATCATATCAACTATAACAGAAGACAAATTTACAGGAATGTGGTACAAGAAAATTAGAGTCTACACCAAGTTACCAACAAATCAGAATAACTACAACAGAAGACAAACAATAAAAAATAGACAGAAAAGTACACACAAAAAGACATAGGAATAAATATAATTTGAGTCACGACAACAGAAGTGGCTGCTAATGAATAATCGAGAAGGGGGCTCTGCTGATGAGATTATTTCACTTGTAAATAAGATTTTTATTTTGTTTTCCTGCGGTGCTGAACAACTAGATATTGAATCGCTACAAGCAAAATATACCAAGGGTCTAATATGGTTAGACACACATAAAACTAACCATAAGATCAACACACCTTACGCAATGTAAAAGATACCCTTCTTGAAGCCCTTCTGATGACTTTTCCATCCACTTTGTCTATCTGCAGCGTTAAAAATTATATGTAGGAGCAAAAATATATACCAAGGCACACGTAAATGCACTTGAAGTAGAGGATTGATTGTAAGTTTTCTACTAAGAATAGAATTCACTAGATTTCTAATGGAAATGTTTGAAATTCGGATAACCACTTCCCCTAACACAAAACAAAAGAAGAGAAATACAAAATGATGAAAAAAATCGATGTAGCCAACATCTTGGTTTTAGTTAGGTTATTAGTTCACCAAAAAACCATGTTTTGGAACCAACATTCCCTTATCAAATTAATACACTCGTACTTGAAACAATCAATGTGTGCGCAAAGCAACATACGGAAATACAAGTTGTCTGATGAACAAAAACACATATCTTAGATACATATCTCAAACAAAAATAGTTGGTAAAATGATATATTTTGTAAGTATTATATTAAAAATTTGAGAAAAAATATGGCAATCTTGTCAGCAAAAAGAAGGGTTTCCTCATGCACTCATGATTTTAGGATATGGTTAGCATATTTTTGAATAAAATTTTAAAATGGCCAAAACCACTCTCATATCATGATAGGAAACAGGATTCTGAAATGTAACAACTTTCAATATGCAATGGTAGAAAGAGTATACTCATTTCTTGAACATTATACCTTATGGTGTGGAATGTAATGATGCCATGCATATCGTGCTTCGCCAGACAAGAGTAGCAAAGATCTAGGGGGGAGATAGAGCGCCCTCTTTATACACTTTGAACCATCTTCTGGACATTCTACTGTTGTATCGGTACTTGAAGCAACTCTAGGGCGCCAATCACCATCTTCATATCGTCTGAATTCCATTATACACGGCCCTGCTAATGAAAGGCTGAAAATTAAATCTTCAAATGCAGAGTGAGTG
>Ga0315913_1002657_pt1 | contig 21161 bp, 7 predicted proteins | sample MpolsnodulesMG_FD_207736 | JGI IMG/M metagenome (GOLD analysis project Ga0315913, IMG submission 207736) | Medicago polymorpha root nodule microbial communities from Los Angeles, California, United States - small nodules | ecosystem: Host-associated > Plants > Roots > Nodule | place: USA... | reverse complement strand
GTTTTTTCTTTTACAAGTACGATGTGGCTCATCCTCATCTAGTAGCAAATAATAGTTCTCTGACTTTTTAGTCAGGTAAAACCACTTTTCATCAATATGAATAATATTGTGGATACTATTAAACATTGGATCATGTGGTATACCTTCAAGCATTGACAAGCAAAATTCCAACCTAGATCTTTTGTTTTCTTCTTTCAAAAATGACTTTATGGAATTTGAATGACGTCGTATAATTCCCTTCTTTAGAAGCCTAAACACATAAGTTGGATTTGTATTCAACGCCCAAGCTAAAGATCGGATGGTTCTTCTTTTACTCAAAGGAACTTCACGGATTTGATTGGGATCAATTTCAATTCTCTTACGTCCACAATTTTTTGTCTTTCTATGAGACACAACATGTGTTTCACTTTCTTTTGCTCTTTTCCAAATACGTTGGATAGTTCTTTTAGAAACCGGGAATGATGAAGCCACTGCCTTTCTAACTCCTCTAGGTATTTTTCCATCAACACTTTTTTGTAGTAACTCATGATAAACAGATGTGCGCTCTTCATTGCTTAAAACTCTTAGTGTCTTTCTTCCACTATTTGGTTCAGCTTCTTCAATATTTTCTTGAATTGATCCTTGAATTAAAAATAAAATGGTGAGATGCTAAAATATAAATTAGTTCAACACACAATATTAAGAAAAAATTCTTAATGAATGAGCTACAGAAAAATAACTTACCATTGTCCAACTCATGGTCTATGACTTCTAAATTGTCTCCCAAATTCATATCTATGCCATTGTCCAAATCATGGTTCGTGACTTCAATATTTTCTTGAATTGATCCTTGAATTAAAAATAAAATGGTGAGATACTAAAATATAAATTAGTTCAACACACAATATTAAGAAAAAATTATTAATGAATGAGCTAAAGAAAAATAACTTACCATTGTCCAACTCATTGTCTATGTTGTCTCCCAAATTCATATCTATGCCATTGTCCAAATCATGGTATGTGACTTCAATATTTTCTTGAATTGCTCCTTGCATTAAAAATAAAATGGTGAGATGCTAAAATATAAATCAATATGACACGCAATATTAAGAAGAAATTCTTAATCATTGAGTTAAAGAAAAATAACTTACCAATGTCCAACTCATGGTCTATGTTGTCTACCAAATTCATATATATATATGCCATTGTCCAAATCATGGTATGTGACTTCAATATTTTTTTGAATTGCTCCTTGAATTAAAAATAAAATGGTGGGATGCTAGAATATAAATCAATGTAGTAACACACAATCTTAAGATAAATTCTTAATGAAATAAGCCTATTTTTTTCAGTACACATGAAATAAATTGTGTCAAAAATTTATATTAAAGCGCATGTGTTGGTGATTGTTAGATGAAGGCATATCCTCATTCATATGCAATTGATTCGCGTAATGACATATGTATGGAGAATAAATAGTGGAAGACATTTAGCTCATGTGTTGGAGTACAAGACAAAGCACGTGGTGGAACTCTTCAGCCACAATTTAATTGTTGGAAAAAAAACAATATGAAAAAAACAATACCAGAAGAATAAGAAAACAATGATTAGTAGTGTTACAAAGGTGACAAAGTTAAATGCACATAAATGAACAACTACAATACCAATATTATCATTACTGAACTCTTCGGCCCCTTCATAAGAAAATATTTCTTCTGTCAATATTAAGATCTGGCAAAGGTGTAAATTCAACATTTAAATCTATATCACACAATGAAAACTTAGTAATGTTTGAAGTCATATTTGATGAGTTTTAAATTCTGCAAACTGTCATATATATATACTTCAACTATTGGTGATTTTAATTTTGTTTTGGTGGGAAGGATAAATTTTGATTAACAAAGTTGGAGGGAAGTTTAAACCAAAAATTAAGTTGGAGGGAAAGTTTATTTGTTACTCCTTTCAAAATTTCAGAAACAAAAGAATAAAAATCTGAAAGAAAAAAACGTGATTACTAATGAAAGTTTCTTGTGTCTTTTAGGCTTTCTAAACAGTATAGCAATTGTAAAACGTGATACATTTAGATGCATTTATATCACATGAACAACTGATACCAAGGATACTTGTTTTCAATCAAAATGGTTGGTATCTAGAAAAATGAGTACTAGATTAAACAAGGGTAGACAAGGAAAGAGAGAGCTATTTATCAGCTGCCTTGGTTGTAGTGAAAAAGCAAAAAACGTCACATATAAAGGAACGGAGGGAGTAATTCATAACCCCACAATTTGTCCCCTAAAAATGATTTTTATTCTTTTTTTGGCAAATAACGTAGCGGCAAGATTTCACCTATAAGATGAAAAGTAGAGTGTTTGAGGTTCAAACTTTGACTCCAATTTATTCTCTAGCTATATTTATTTATTAATTACCTGATTCAAGGTTCAACCAATTGAACCATAAATGAGGGTCTTATTCTCCGGTTCGTTTTTTTTAAAATCATTGGAATTAGTGTGAGGAATAAAAAGCACGGTGAGTGAAATGGCGCTCAAATTGAACAAAATCTATGACTAATTAACGCTGAAGTGGTTTCGTTTCGTTTCAGCAATGCTGAGAACCAACAACAACAACAAGCGCGGATTGCTTACTCACTTCAAATCTCTCATCAACAACTCACGGGTATCCTTTTCTCCTCTTATTTTGATTCACGCATTTTATCAAACACCTTTGTGTATATCTTTTCTAAACTCACCCCTTCAATTACTTCTTCCAGTGCTTCTGTTCCTCTTCACCCAAACAACCACTGCAATATCATTCCTCTTCAGAAACCGAATCAGATTCCTCACTTTCTCGTGGTACATTTGCTTCTGCATTTTTTACTCTCAAATGTAAAACCTTTTATTTTTTTATTTTGTTATAGAATCTTGTTGTGTGTAGAATTCCATGCTAAGGGTTGTTTTGGTTACATACATTTGAGGTTTGATTGAAATTTTGGGATGTTTGACAGGCCGCATTGACATTTCAGGGAAGACTTTTGATGCATGGAAGCTTGGTGTTACCGGCTGTATGATTTCAAAACCGTCTCACTTTGTCCTCAAACTTCTTCAGGACAAAGGTAAGAATCTTCTTATACCCCACTATATTCTTCGTTAAGAGAATTTATGTACAGACTCGTAAAATATTACCCTCTTCTAACTACTACTGCCATTCCCTGATCATGATAAAAACACATTGGTTTCATTGCAATTTTATTTCTTTGTACCCTGACTTTGAAAGTCTTCTCTCAGTGTCGGTGTAATAAGTTGATGTGGTTTTATCATCTGTAACTGATTTATTATCCTTGTTTGAGCTTAGCTGAACTAGGGAAATGAAAAAGCATAATTTAGCTGCTCTTGGATTATTTACATTTATATTTCAAAATGCCATTCTAGTACTATATCTGATTTTTTTTCCCTTTCCTTTTATTTTTTTTAAAAATTTATGGTATCAAATATCATTCACTTTTGTCTGTTTTGTTAAGACTCCAATTTTCTTTTTGTTTAACAGGATTTGTTTACCTTTTGTGAGTTGCAGGGTTAAAGGCCTACTTAGTAGGTGGGTGTGTGAGAGATCTAGTACTGAATAGAACTCCAAAAGATTTTGATGTGGTCACCACAGCGAAGCTTATAGAGGTTTGTATGACAATCATTCGACTTATCAAATATATTAGATGCACATTATTCATTTTTAGTGAGTTTTAAAACACCTTTTTTCTTCTATAATATATCTGATAGGTGAAGAGGCTGTTTCGTCGTTTCGGTCGTCGTGCTGACGTTGTTGGGCGGCGTTTTCCAGTATGCCTGGTTCATATACAAGGTTCGGCAGTAGAGGTTTGTTCATGAGGAGTTATACAAGATTATCGCTATCCTTGTTTAAAGTGCATACTATATGTGTGATTTAATGTGCTTTTCTTTTGGAGATTCTTCTGTGATTAATGTAATATTTGAGAAATTAATTATTTATATTTGATCAGGTAACCAGTTTTCACACAGAATCAGAAACTCCCAAAGCAATGAAAAAGGTTTTACACTCTCTGCTGCCGAAATGCAAGAATAAAGAACACCGATTCCTCTGCAAAAACGCTTTGCGCAGAGACTTTACAATTAATAGGTATTTATATGTTTTTGTTTTTTGTCACCCCCCCAGTTTTTATCTTTGAGATAGACTTGTTATCCCTGGTTGTCTTGTTAATCCATTTCTAATTGTGAAAGCAGTTTATTTTATGATCCCTTTGCCAATAAAATATACGATTATGCCAATGGAATGGCTGATTTGAGGTCCTCAAAGGTAATTCTTTAATTGATCTGGTAATGAATGTTTATGCCTTCAAGAATGACAGTATACTGATAAATATTCTGCCTGGTCATATGGATTCAGCTAGAAACCGTGATCCCTGCTCAGTTGTCCTTTAAAGAGGATCCAGGTAGGTAGTATCATACTCTAATCAGCATTTTGAAATTAGGAACTCTGACCATATTGATAAGCATCCACTATGAAAATGAACGTGGTTGTGAAATTTCTCTGCAGGGAGAATTTTGCGTGGCTTCAGAATTGCAGCTCGTCTAGGTTTATCATTATCAAGGGAGATTGAGGCTGCAATCTGGACATGCTCTTCCCTAGTTGAGGACTTGAACAAGGTACCTCGTTTGGATTTTATGATGATATACTGCCTGAATTTGGCACAAGAAAATTTATATCGTTCAGTTTTACTGGTATTGATTCTCCTCGTATTTGTTGGACTTCAGTCTATTAGTCAATGACAACCAGAATGGGTACAACATGCCAATAACGTGTTCTTTTTGGATATAAATTAGTTTCTCATCTAGCTGCTATTTTTATATACTTCAGGATAGAATGATGATTGAAATGAACTATATGCTGTCTTATGGAGCTGCTGAGCCGTCTCTGCGTTTACTCTGGAAATTCAAGTTGCTTCAATTTTTGCTTCCGGTGCATGTAAGTGAATCTGAGTTGCTGACTTTTCAGTCTTTTAATTTAATAATATGCTCCTCATCCGTATAAATTTTTTACTCATTAGTTGATTATAGGCAGCATATCTTGACGAAAAAGCTACTAAAGAAGATGCTCAGGATTCCAATATGTTGATGGTGAGTTAAATTTGCAAAATAATTTTAGAATAAACATTTTATCTTATTTGATTCAGTGAATGCAAATGCTAATGTTAATGTTAATTTGATTCTACTTTTCTGATAAAGCTAAAGATAAATTGGACAGAAGATTAAATGATGTTACTTACATTGCATCAGTCTAGCATTAAGAAATGTATATGAAGAGGTTATTGAATATTCTTAGGCTATGATTGTATGAATAGGAAGAAAATTGAACAGTAGCTGGACATCTAAAGTTTAGATAAAATGAGAAAATGGAAAATCGTTATGTCCGAGGACTTCATTGTGTCAAAATAATTATTTTTTGCCTTTTCATTTTCACGTACTCATACAAGGATTGGATTAGCCATAATTATAACAATTAACAAGTATACTTTTGGTATCAAACTTTTCTGCTTTCTTCTCATGGTTCTGTGTTGTCTTTTGTGCAGAAATTATTCTTCCATATGGATAATTTGGTTGGATGCGGTCGACCTTCTGATTGCAAGCTATGGTGAGTGATTTTTATATAATAAAAGTTTTGGTGAGTTGGGTTTCATTGGCTCATCATAGCGAAGATAGACTTCAAAGCTCAGTGAGTGTGTATAAAAATACTTCTACTGTTCTACATCACCCACAAACAAGGCTGTAACACCGACAACGAGATTTGAACCCACGTCCAGCATGATGCCGGTGTTAGATACTGAATGAAGAAAGTGCAAGGTGGTCGCAATTACGGCGGCTAGGGTTTCCAACAAGGATGATCAAAACGGAATACTCATTGATAGCTTATTTTTAGTTTTAAACATATATTTTAATTCATTTGGACATGAGCATACAACCATTCTAAACTGTCTTTTTTTGCTTATAAACACCTTAAAAATTTACTTCGTGCCAATTAATTTGTAAATCCCTTCTAATGTGATAATAGATCATTCTGTTAACTTGGGTTCAAAATTCAAATGACTAATAATGAACAAAAGGGCCTATTGTAATGATGGTTGGGATTTAAGGATTAGTTGTAGTGAAGTGAATTCAAGAGTTTAGGGCGGTTCTTGGTTGTATGCCTCGTTCTTTTCCTTAGTAAAATAAAAGGTTCAGATTTGTTGTTTTTGAATTTGTATTCCCTCAGCAATGGGTTTTAGAGACATCATTCTACATTTTTATGTGTGACAGGATTGGATTGCTAGCATTTCACCTGGCATTAGTAAATAACCCCCAAGATGCTCTTGTGGTGTGGGCATTTGCTTCTGTTCTATATCATGGAGATTTGGAAGGAGGCATCAAGTTTGCTAAAGAACATGCTAAAATGTCTGTTAACTTTGCACCTGAAATAAAGAGGTCCAGTATATGCAAATCAGATGAAGATATTGCAGAAGCAGTCACTAAATTGGCATCTTTGGCGATTGACTCCATACATGCGCTGGTTAATATTAAAAGTCTTTCTCAATCTCTGTCTAGATATCCATCTGTTCCACCCCCTCACATGGTAAGTAAATCTATTTTGGTATAAATTTCTTTAGCTAAGGTTTGAAAATTGTGTGGTTGATTGACTGCACAATAGTTGCAACATGATTGAGTTCTGTTATAATTGATTGGGTTATTCTTCAAACCTGCCACAGTTAAGGTTGTGATACTTTTTTCTGGTTAGAACATAGATGTTGATAAGAGTTTGAGCATTGAAAACAATGTAGCTCTGCTGTCATGTGTAACAATGAAGAAAATTATACCCCAAAGGGATATGATGTTACTAAATAAATGAATATTGAATACTAAATAGAGAGGTTTATTTGACTGAAGATAATTCATTAGTATTCCAGTTTATGTGCCCCAAAGCACACTATTTCCACACAGTTTATAAGTGTAATTTTCACACCGCTGCCATTTATGATTCTATCATCAAGCATAGTTTGAGACATGTGAACTCATATCAGCTCAATCTTTTTGTCATCTTTTGCATCAATTTCATATGTTCCTATCCCTTGCAATTGAGTTTTGATTATGGCATAAAATGTATAGTTTGTTGATATTCAGTCTGAAGCAACCAATTTTATACAGAAATAAACCTTTGGTTCCTTTTTCCATATAACAAGGCATGGAGATGGGCAGAACACAAATTGATATTATCGATGACAAGAATGAAAACTTCGGAATCAAGTTGGTTTCATATAACTAAAGTTGTCAAACAAACTAGCAAATTGTATGAGTTTACAACTAGGTAACAAAATCGAGTTAACTCACTTGCATAATCATTTAAATGTAAACTAAGGTAGACTTGTATATACTCACATAGAACCGCGAGCTCGATGGCTACCTAACGACTCTATAATATAATGGTTACTTTCCCCGCATTTGCCTAAAATAGTGGTGTGTTATCTAAAAAACCTCAAATGCAACAGCTGAATAATAAGGCATTGATGTGCACAAACCATTCATCTTGTTAAAATTAAGAATCTTTAGATATTCCTTTAATTGTACAACTTCCTAGATTGATTGTTATTACTCCTAGAGTATACAACTTCCTAGGCTAGTGCTTACTAAATAAGCATTCAATGTCTTTATTGGAAAACCATTATAAATACAAGGTGTGTGATCTCATTTTAGGCACACAGTAATTTTCAGAGTTTCACATATTTTTACACATCTCGAAATTGTAATTGTAACATTCGACTCCACAGACGCATGTAGCATCCCAACACGAATGTATTGAGTTTTAACCAACATGGTCATCATAAACAAAACTGAACAAACCCACCGCTGCAAGTATGCAATGAACTCGCTAGATTAACAGTCATTAGGAGTAGGACTACCAGGTGGCTGATTTGAAATTAGAATGAGATAGTAGATGATTTTGCTCTCCTGGGATACTGTCCTTTTCTCCCCATAATCATATACTACCTGATTATAAATTTGTCCCTTTCTGTTCAGTTAAGTCATCTCTTACCCATCCGCAAACCATTCACTGTGTATTACTTTGTGGTTATTTATAAGGTTCCTATTCAACTGAAAACTTTGTGGCTTTCAGGTATTTGTTGTATCAAAGAAAACAGGGCAAGCCGTCTCTGGAATTTTCAAAATGCTGGTCAATGATATTAAATTTTACAAGAGTGAAAGGAAAAGCACAGAGATAAATTATGACATGCTTGGGAGTGGCCATACTTCAGAGACTAGATTTGTTTTGGGCAAAATTGTTCTTCAAACTATGCGAAGTGGAATCATTGGAGATGGGGATGGTTTTGAGGCTGAAAAATGTCACCCTGACACTGAGAGCACCAAGGATTTTGGCCAATTGGTGACAAGGGAAGATAAAAGAAAGGTGTTATCTACACCAAATTTAGAACATAGGCCAGAAAAGCTGAAGAAACAGAAATTGGCTGAGAATGCATGCATTGAAGAGCAGAAAACAGTTTTGGATGAATTTTATAAGTACAAGGAAACCAATGAAGAGCACCAAAAGCCAGTTAAGTTGCGCCGGGAGATTCATTTATCTATGGTGAACTCTATGCCAAAAAATAAAAGTAATAAAAGAAAACAGTTGATAAATGACGAGAAGAAAATTGCCAGTGCCAGTAAAACTTCTACAGACTATGCCAGGCATCTGAATATAGATGAACACAGTACATCATCACAATCTACAGTGTCTAAGAATCACCAGGTGATAGCCAATAACCACAACAAAAATGTGGATGTAACAACAGACGAGTCGGTTGACGAAGTTGTCAACGGTAAAGGAAGACAACAACCACAAAAAAGTAAGAAAAGTCGGTCTCCGCTCTCCAGCTTATTCAAGTAATGTAGAAGATAATATATTTCCTTAGGGATAGTTTAGGGATAGAATATATATTGTCTTCCTTCGTTGCAAGAGGAAGCAGGAGATATTCTTGCCGTGGTCTTGGATAGAAACATAGTTGTAGTCTAAAATTAACCTCTCTTTATCCGTTTGTACTTTGTATAATTTCTAATTGATTTTCATTATTACATTGGGTTTGGATTGTCTTTTAAAGAGTTTATTTAACTTTTTTTAGCGAGAGTTTATTTAAATTTAGAGTTTAATTGATTTTTAGTACACAGTCGTTGTAAATAAGTTTAATTGATATATATATTATCACGTCATTAAATGAGTTTTTTTCTTCTTCTGTGATAACGTTATTTTATGAGTTAAAATCATATGATTTGTCATACTACATTAATTGATGTGACAACACATTGTTTAATGCCTGTGTAAAATTTTTGTACATCGACAATGAATATAAATTAAACTCTTAAATTTATATACTAACATAAATATTTATCAGAGTATTTGTGTGAACTTAGGAAACAGTTACTTAGGACATAAACCATCTTCCCTCTTACTCCCTAATCGATTGATTCCCTGCTGGGACAATCAAAATTTCACATTTACGTTTTTCTTTTTATCCTTTTCCCTCTCTCTTCTTTTAACAAAGAGAAACTACAGTTAGTATTATTAAACGAACTAATTTTGTAATATCAATGTGCTTCAAAAATTGAATATTCTGAAACGTTGCAATTACTGTATCTGCAGGCCAAGTTTTTAATTTGGAAAATGATATATAGTACGGCAATTTTGAATACGAAAAACAACGGACGCGTAAAAACGTGTACAGTTCTTGAACATTTCTAATAAAATAAAAAATAAAAAAAGTATAATCAACCGTCTCTCTCTTCTTTGTCCAGCAACTTCCAACCTTAAAAAGTAAAAGTTCTCATTCTTCCCCAATTCTTTCAATGCTCTCCAATGGCTCTTACCACCCCAAACATGATGTTTGAAACATTCAACAAAGTTTGCAAACATTCAATTTACTTATGCTACTCCGTATAATATAATTTTGTGATTGGATTTGATTTGGTATGGTATGGTACCCTTAAATTGTCCTTTACAATTCAACCAACGGAACCCCACCATTTTGATTATTGGCATTGTTTATCTACTCTTGGATTGGATTTTCTAATTAAGCAATCATATGCACGTGCATTTTTATCCTAAAAATGAAAAAAAGCGAAAGAAAAATAATGTACAATACAATAAAAAGAGGAAATTGCACCAAAATATATAAAATAAAAGAGAGGAAAGCTTATATTCATTTCCTAGTGCGGTAGAGCGCATTTGAGTTATTCTTTTTTGAATTTTTTTTCTTCCTATTAGAACAATATTTTAAAAATCAAATTAGACAGAGTAAGCTGATTATAGTTAAATTATTTCCTTTCAAAAAAAGTTAAATTATTTCAACCACAATTGAATCGAATAGAAAAATAATAAATACACAAAAATAAAAATGTAGGAAACGTAAAAGTTATAAATTAAAAAATACAAAATATAAAAATCAGTTGATTCAACTATATCTCAGTATGTTCAATCCTAGTTCAATTAAACTCTAGTACGACTAGAATCAAACCAATCGATAATTTGACTACTTTTCAATTTAAATGCATTGGTGAGTTGACCAATTTTTTCAGCTTATTTAATTTAAGACAAATGTTAATTTGTACCTTCAAAGGCACATGTTAAAGAACTCATTATAGAAATATACATATTAAAAGTCGTGTAGTCAACTTCTTAAAAGTTAAAATATTATGTTATCCAATGCAAAGTTACTTTTTTTTAGGTTCCTTAACATGTGCCATTAGGGCACAAGTTAACATGACCCTTAATTTAATTGGTCAATCCGATGATTTTTTAAAACATTGTACTCCCTCCGTTTCAAAATGAGTGTCGCTTTAAACCAAAAAAATTTGTTTTAAAATGAACGTCACTTTACATTTTCAATACAACTTTAATTTTTTTCTTCAAACTTTACCCTCAATAAATACTCCAACTTTTTTTCTCACACAATTTTCAATGCAACTTTAAGTTTGTCTTTTTCATATAAAACAACGACAATTTAATAAAAGTGTTATGTTTAATGATTATTTCATTCAATTCCTTAATTTATGTGCAATTAGATAAAACGACACTCATTTAAAAACGGAGGGAATACTTGAGTTAGAAAATAGAAAGAGAAAAAAAATAAAGTAAATGTTCTGGACTATCTTCGTTGAAAATATAGGTTCAATTATCCTAGACAATCCTCATTGAAAATATAGGTCCAACAATATTCTTTATATTGATATATTTCGAATTATGATTTTGGGATATAGAATTCGAAATGCATTTTTTTAGTGACAACACACATATTCTCCACACGTCGGTAGCATATATATATATATATATATATATATTTCTTTTTTAGGTAGACGAGATGACAAAGCCATCATAAACTCACACACAAAAAGTGGAGGTACCAGGGTTCGAATCCCAGTCATGACGTCCGGTCTAACAATTTCGACATTTTTGTCAGCTAGGACTTATGGGACCAGTAACATATTTTTTTACCAACACACATTAAAACATATTATTAACACACATATCTAATAAAACAAATAATAATATTATCCAAATCATTTCCTAAAAAAAATAAAAATCCAAATCATACAAAATATCCAAATTAAAATATCCAGAAATACAAAACAAAATATCCAAAGCATACATAACCAAATATTCTACTAGGTAATGCGTCCCATAACACCCACCTCCTTCAGCGAAACACCACTCCAAACTCTGCCAGACTAGACTCCCCTACTCTAAATGACCAATGGTTAGCAACCCAATTACTATAGTTCAAATGCGGCCTAACCACGAGTTCACGTCTGCAATCGGGTTGCATGTCTCCTTGATGACAAATTTGACAAGTGCACCAAACTGTTTCAAGTAATACAACAGTAAGATATCATCTCCACATAAATTGTTGTTTTCTACCAGGCAATTTACTAAACTTATAATTAAAAACTATAAATTGAGGGGAGTTTGAAAAGTTGTTTGATTACGATGAAAAATAAATGAGTTTTTTATTTAGATTTTAAACGGCGATTACAATTCTTCAATTTCCTCTACCTTTTTGTTGGATTAATGCAAGTCTTATATCAAATATGACCTAAGGATTATATAAATGATGGCTAACCTTATGGGCCTAAGATTCTCGTCCCTCTAGATGTCAGATTGCTCCATACCGATATATCATGGACCTATCCTCCCCAATGTAATTGAGTCCAAAATGTCATGTTGCTCCACAACTATTAAAGGGACTTATACTCGCACAGATGTAGGAGACGTTAGAATGTTATATTGCTCTCAGGCTCAGGCCTTATACTCGCACATGTGTCTTGGAACCTAAACATCATACTAAGAATCCCTAATTTTTCAACGATTCTTGAACAAAATACTTATGTAGCGATATCAGTTAAAGCCAAATGCCAATCTATAAACCTTAACCTAAGATCAATTTAATGCTAAAAGAAGTCAATTCTTAGTCTAAAAGCATTAAGCTCGATACATATGTAAATTAAATATAACTCAGATTATATTGAATAATACAAATCATGCATTATAAAATTTCAACAAATAAATAAAGTCTCATCTTAGAACCCCAATCTTTAGGTGTTTAACAACTCATTGTAACTGAATACATAGTCAAAGAAAAACAAAACATAATTTAGAACAATGTGAAAAAGGTTGGAAAACACCCATCTTTGATGCTCTAGTCGCCCACCTTTGTCGTTGAACCGCCAAGTTTTTACATAAATTATTCTCGTGAAAAGAGGCATTTAAATAAACATTTTTTGCACCGAGTTACTAGGCTTTTTGCCCTGCTATCAATAGAAAATACAACATAAAGCTCATGAGGTAGAGGCTAAATGGCCTTTTTGGGCAAGTAATGTGAAGGGTACATGACATATTTTTCGATTTTTCTTCGTTCATCAAGTATTTTTCTTCTTTGACATACTCAAATTCTAAAATCTTTTTTTTTTTTTTAATAAAAAATACGCAATATTTAAATTGTATTTTTAACTAATTAATATAAATAATCCTTTAAAAAAACTAATTAATATAAATAATTATCCTAAAAAAATTAATATAAATAAGATAAATTTAAATTAACGTTATATTATTTATTTAAAAAAAATAATATCACACAAACATTCAAACATATTTCACCATCTAGATTTATAATAAAATTATTTTCTAAAATACATACACAAATATCTAAATGATCAAATCTAATTACACGTCATATAAAATCATCTACCTTAAACTTATTTGAAAAATTCAAATTAAGATATATTTAGTAAAAACTAATTACACTTTATCATATTATTATATATCTATTTAGTAAAAAAATAATTGTGATTTGAAAAAAAAGAGAATCGTGATGGATTGCTTGTAAGACACCTCTTTACATCACATGTCACATTACCGTTATTCTCCTTATGACATAACAGCGTACAAATAGAAAAAAGAAAAAACATAATAATTTTATTTTTTTAAATCTGAATAATCCAACGGTCACAAATCACTAGCCGTTAATTATTTCAAAACATAAACCTCTGTGTTCACCACAGACAAATAGCCCCAAACGTTGTTTCACTCTCTTCACTTCAACTACTGTCACCGTTTCTCTCTTCCTTTTTTTTCTTCAAGGATCTTCATTTTCATGCCCTTCTTCTTCTAGGATCTTCAATTTTTTTTTGTGGGTTGTGTTTGATTTTTTTTTTCATTGAAGAAAATGAAGTTTTCTCAGGAAAAGAATGTTTCTAACAACAACCCCACAAATTTTGAAGGTTTGATTATGATTTTTAAGGGATTTGGATTATGATTTTGATTCAAAGATTGAAAATTTCAAAATGGGTTGTTGAATTTTTTAATTTATTAATTAATTGTTTTTGTGATAATAGGAGGGTTAGATTCTAGAAAGGTTGTGCAAAACAGAAGGGCATTGGGTGTGATTAATCAGAATTTGGTTGTGGAAGGACGTCCTTATCCTTGTGTTGTTAACAAGAGGGCATTGTCAGAGTAAATTCTTGATCAGATTTTATATACAATTCTAATTGTGATTGTGAATTTGTTTTATTTTTTTGGTTTTTGGTTTTGATTTATGGTTTGTGGGTGTATCACAGGAGAAATGATGTTTGTGAGAAGATACAAGCGGATCCGGTTCATCGACCCATCACTAGGTGAGGATTTGATGATTTAAGTTTCTGGTTTGGTTCATAGACCCTTTAGTGTGATTTGAATTTCTGGATTGGTTGACCATAAGAAAAAACAAAGATACTGAGACAAGTGTTTGAATATTGCAATTTGCAATTTTAAAAACCAAATCAGAAACTATGTAGCATTGACAATTCAGATTATTGGCATGTCTAGTGTTCGACAGAAGTCCGACGCCACATTATCCTATGTGGTTAAATTCAATTATTATTATTTTCTTAAATTAAATTGTCATCGGTATCTACATCTATATGTCACGGTGTCTCTGTCAGATGTCTGTGTCAGTGCATTATAGATCAGAAATGATGGAATTTTTCATCATATTACCATGCAAGTTTTGCTAACATGATGATGGACTTATCTTGATTTACTGTTATATTAGGAGGTTTGCTGCAAAGATTGCTAGCACAAAAACAACTAATGCTGAGGTAGAAACTGTTATTCCTTTGGTGAAATTTTGCTACATTGTACAGATTCTTACCTTTTGACTAAGATTTTGAGTATTGGGGTCAATTTGAATAGGGAACTACCAAAAAGTCAAACTTGGCAAATTCAAGTTCAAATGGATTTGGAGATTTCATATTTGTTGATGATGAACACAAGCCAGTGGAGGATCAGCCAGTGCCAATGGCTTTAGAGCAGACAGAACAAATGCATAGCGAATCGGATCGGATGGTAATAATTGGTCTTATAATGTCTTGTTTATTTAATTCGTTAATAAGTTCAAACTTTAAATCCTTTATCAAATTTTAGTTGTTGACTGCAAATAATTGGTCTTATATAGGAGGAAGTTGAGATGGAGGATATCATGGAAGAGCCTGTTATGGACATTGACACCCCTGATGCAAATGACCCTCTTGCAGTTGCTGAATATATTGAAGATCTTTATTCTTACTACAGAAAAGTTGAGGTACACTTGGAATCAATATTTTAGAACACTTATCTGATCATTTGGATTTTATTTCAAATTTCAAATGGGTTATGGACACCATACACCACACTGACACATACATAGACACCTATAATAATTTGAGAAAAACAATAATTGAATTTAATGGTGTGTGTCATTTTCACACTGACATAGTTTGACACCTGTCCACATCCACTCTGGTTGAGCCCTAATGTCAATGGAAGCATTTATTGTATTTTCTATTTTATTATAGTAACTTTTTTCACTGTATGTAACAAATATATACTTCTAAATTCTCTCACTAATTAGACCATATGAGTATATCACTTTTATAGTTTTATGTAAATTGATTTCAGAATTCCAATTAATATTGCAATTCTCTCCAATCAAATTTCAATAACTAAGAGCATTAACTACATGCAGAGTACTAGCTGTGTTTCACCAAACTATATGGCACAGCAATTTGACATTAATGAAAGGATGAGGGCTATACTGGTTGACTGGCTTATTGAGGTATATTCAATGTTCCTTCTGAATGCCTTAAAATATGCTATTGACTTGCCTCCTGGATTAAATATAGGATTAATTATGTCTAAAAACATAATTAACTCTTAAATATAATTATCATTAACTTTTAGTAAATTTAATTCCCCCCCAAATATTGATAATGCTTACTTGTTTTGTATGAACCCTTTTCAGGTGCATGACAAATTCGATCTCATGCATGAGACATTGTTTCTCACTGTCAATCTTATAGACAGATTTTTGGAAAAACAGTCTGTGGTAAGAAAGAAGCTTCAGTTGGTTGGTCTAGTGGCAATGCTTTTGGCATGCAAGTATGAGGAAGTTTCAGTGCCTGTGGTTGGAGATCTAATTCTTATATCAGACAGAGCATACACCCGGAAAGAAGTTCTGGAAATGGTAACATTTCTTTGCTTGCTTATTGTCAGAAGCTTTACATTTATAACATTTGTGGAGCCACTCAATATCATAACCAAACTGTGGTCCTCTTACGGTTTCTGCGGTGACATTGAAAATCTTTGTAGAGCGACTGCAGAGACATAAAAAACCTAAACCTTAATCTTTTAATGCGGTAGCGCAGACCTTTTTCTAAAAATTCTGACGACAAGTAACTGAGCTTTGTGTGTAAAATTTTGCAGGAGAAGGTGATGGTCAATGCATTGAAGTTTAACATATCTGTGCCAACAGCCTATGTTTTCATGAGAAGGTTCTTAAAGGCAGCTCAAGCAGACAGAAAAGTAAGTACTCAAATTTCTGCCTAATATATTTCCATGCCATTTTTTTTATCACAACTAGCAATACCATAGTTACTAATTACAAATACTTTTTGCTATATTCCTCATCATGAAACAGCTTGAGCTGCTAGCTTTCTTCTTGATAGAGCTATCTCTTGTAGAATATGCAATGTTGAAGTTCCCTCCTTCTCAACTAGCTGCAGCTGCTGTATATACAGCCCAATGCACTATGTATGGTGTCAAACAGTGGAGCAAGACATGTGAATGGCACACCAACTACTCTGAAGATCAACTCTTGTAAGCATTTTAAAGTTCAATTTTTTCTAGTTCCAACTAAATTGATGGCTTATTCATTATGAGTTCAAAAACTATGCGCAATTGTGTTGGTCTATAAAAATTGAACATTCAATCATATCCCACATGAAGATATTTTTGTTGAGAAATATAACAACGCTAGACATCATTATGAGTTATGATATGATTAGATGTACGTGTAAACCGGCTAGTAATTCTTTGAGAGATATAACGAAATGACATCATAGGGAGATACGATTAGATGCATCTGTAGAAAATTTTACACAATCAGTGCCATAACCTTTTTCTATAGTTATTATGAAATTTATGCTAAATAAATACTAAATAGTGACTGCTTTGTTTGTTGACTACTTGCAGAGAGTGCTCTAGTTTAATGGTTGACTTTCACAAGAAGGCTGGGACAGGGAAACTTACAGGGGCACATAGGAAGTATTGCACATCAAAATTTAGCTATACTGCGAAATGTGAACCAGCAAGTTTTCTTCTGGAGAACGAGTTGTAGCTGGCCATAGCTTAGCTACTAATGACTGAATTCCAAACAATTAACTTTCATAAATGGTTAAGAATGTTGTAAGCAACTTGGGTTGCAATGGGGATGGGAATTTACTAATTATAAGGATTCTGAAATCCTCAACTCAGTGTTTTACTTGTTTGTTCTCTCTAGTTATTTCTTTGTAATGTTCTGATTGAACATAGTTTACATTTACAACTGTATTTCTGATGTTCCCATTGAACATAATAATGGAAATATATAGAAAATTTTCAATAATTCTCAAGAGTATTTTGATGAATATTTTTGCTTTTGTTTGCCATCATGAATTCTTACTGTTGAAATTATTTGTCTATGTTGGAAGAGATCTCTTGTAAGTTGGAATTATGCAAATTTCTTGTAGTTTGTTCAAAAATTTAGTGCATGAGTAAATCCCAAAGGTAAGGAGATTTCTCATTTTAGTGTAGTTAAATTTCCTTTTTGTTATAAGATTACACATAGGCAAACATAAGCCTTTTGTAAATCATTTGGAAGAGGTAAATCAAGGAGTGCTTAAGCACATCATCAGTTGTAGTATTAGTTAGCTAGTTACATAGGAATCTGTGATGAGTTGAAACAAGACGATCTGTTATCTCCATTTCTGTTCATTATTATTATTCCCAGTACAGAAGACACACACACAAATTTCCCATTTACAATTTGCAAGATTTGCTAGTTGTAATGAGGACCTCCAAGAGGCTCAAGGATCTCAAGTGGGTTTGATTACTAGAAGTCTAGTGAGTCTAAGAGACGATTACTAATTAGAAATCTGTCTAACTAGTTTTGATGATAATAGAACTTGGCAAGTTCAAGTATAAGTAGTTCACAGACATTTCTAACTAGTTTTGATGATAATAGAACTTGAAAAGTTTTCAAACCTGTCCAGAGGCTGGTTCAACAAATTGTGGATCTTATCATCAATGGGGCTTTTAAAATCTCTTGCGGTGATCACCGTTTTGATCTTATCTTCTTCATGCAGTGACGATCATTCATCTCCATATTCTAATCTATTCCGCCTTTGTAAGTTTTCAATTTCTTTCTTGGTTCTGGATTTTTGTTTATAGAAGAAATGAAAATATCATTTCTTCTTGAACCCCTTCACCTTAGGTTCACATCGTGTTGGTAAGAAATGATGGTCAAATATAAGGGCTATGAAAGCAATTATTCGAGCTGGTCTTAGAACTCAAAGTAAACTTACATATAAGTTTGTTGGTGGATGTTAACGTCAACCAATCGTGGTTAGAAGTAGTAGCGGCATTGGTCCTTAATTGCGGTTGACTCTATTTCCTTCAAGTATTTGGTTATTTCTATTGGCGTAAACCAAAGAAGGAAATCTTCTAGGATGTCAGTCATAAATCATAAAAAATCGGCTGTCTAATCGGAGGAATTGAATTTTCTCTTCTGTTAAAATTTGTCATGTCTGTTATCCTGATCTATTTTCTTTCCTATTTCGAAGCATCATCATATACTGTGGCACAAATTTAATTATATTTTAAACAGTTTATCTTGGGGGAGTAAGAAGGCAAGAAGAATTCATTGGGTAAAATTGGATAGAGTGTGTTTTGAGAGAGAATGGAGGGCTAGGCATCAAAAACATGCTGCTAGGAAAATAACTTTGGAGAATGCAAATTGAAAATCATGGATTGTGGTTTAAGATATTGAATAACAAATATGGCTTAATAGATGGAGTAGTGATTGGGGAAAGTAGATGAAGTTCAACATGGTGGAGTGATATTGTTTTAGGATTGAGAAAGATGGTGTAAAAACTGCAATACATGTTTTTTGAATGTAACCAGTTTTCAAGTGTGTGTGGGGAGGAGCCCTAAGCCATGAAAATGATGCAGCATATCACTTTCAGTAATTTGAAGGGGTTGCGAAAGGAGATAGGATAGTTAGAGAATATTGTCGAGGAGTTGTGAATATACTATCTTGGAGTAGCTAAGTATTAATGAAAAAAACAAATGTGATTATTATTATTTCAGAGGTGTAAAAATGTAAGGTTGGTGTAAATGCATATAATGTGCAGAGTATTGTGGTGTGCAGAAATTTGAGTTGGGCAATCGAATACTACATCTTTATGTACCGAAAGTATGGCCTCGAGTTTGTAATGAAAATAGACCACTGAGACTACTTCCTGCTTGATGTCAGAATGAATACCTGATTTACATTTCAGTGGAGAGAATTCTGGGTATTCTAAATTCTGTTTTACATTTTTGTTAACAGCGCTTTTTATTGTTTGACGTACCACGGGCATACCAAACAACGTGCACGCCTGGGTACTGCATGTGCCGATGCCAGTACAGGTACTTTTCAAAAATAGGCGTGCTGGTGCTTCAGAGCTCAAACTTAATGATCACAGAGGGGGTGCTGCTCCTTATATAGGAGTGTTGAGCTAACCCCTAACTAACTCTGATCAGTTAGTTACACGACAGTTTATACTCAAGATGTATGCCTATGCTAAGGTGCACACTCGTGCTAGACATCATGTAACAAACTGAGCAGTGCACTATACAGGAGTATGCCTATGCTAAGACATGGCGTACTATAAGAGGCGTTTGTGTCAATTAAAGAGATATCGGAGGAAGTTAGTGTAATTTTCCCTTTCATATTATACCTGTTGAAAAATTAAACACAAAAATATTGTGTTTGAGAGCAAGCAGGATGACATTTCCATGGAGAAGATGGCTTTATTATCTTAACAAAGACAAGATAAAAATATTATTAACTTAGCGTCTGTTTGGTTGTGCGTTCACAACCCCCAAACGTGTGTTTTCTTACCCCAAACGCGATTCTTGCTTTTCCTATGATGTTTGACAATCTGAAAAGTGAATCTGCAAAATGCAGTTAAAGTGACAAAACACCAGTTGGGTAGAAGCTAGAAATCCAAGCTTTTGCGGCAAAGCAAACGCGATTACAATTCTCAACTGTTCAGTGACTTGTATAATTTGCAATGAAGATTTTCACCCAAAAATTCGCACTTTTTGGGTTTTTTGAGGTGAAGAGGGAAAGAAAATGGTTGTTGGAGTGTGGGACTGATGGGTTTTGTATCAAAATAGAACATCCATCCCACATGAGTTAAGTCACACGGAGTTACAACCTGTGTGAGTTAACTCACGTTGAACCTACCGAGCGTGACTTAAGTCACACAGGGGTACTTTCGTCAATTCAGTTGGGAGTGAATATTTCTTGTTGTGAGAAGAGCAATTTCCTAAATGTATTTTTCCACTTTTTGAACCCATCACCTGAACCGGCCCACTTGAAAGACATAAAAAGCACACAGGTTTATCGGTTTGCGGTTGGTTTGGTTTTGCTTGTCCAACCCTAGGTCAGATGATGAAGTAGGCATGGAGGACTAATGACCACAGAAATGATCGTTGATCCAGGCGATGACTTGGATGCTTGGCACAAATGATGTTTTTGTTGACAATTCATTGATTGAAGGATTTGTTTACCCGATAATATCTTAATCACCTTGTCTTGTGTTTTGATGACCACTTGTCATTACTGATGTAGTATTGTTACGTATATCAATCAAAAGTAAGTATTGTATATATCGTCTCCACAGGGACTGGTGCGATATTCTAAGCCGTTCAACAATCGATATCGTTCTGAGCTAGGGTTTTCCGATGGTTTTGTTTCATAAACTATCAAACTAAGAATTTATAAATGGGACGAGAGTTAACAGGGAAATAAGTATGCTGGGATTAAACTTCATCAACCTACTTGTATGTATTCTCGGATTTGGGTTGTGGATTTTAATTATCAATCAATATTATCACATATTGCTCAACAACATCATTCGTGTCCAAATGATATCATGATTTCTATTGGATCGTTTAATTGTCGATGTCTCACACTATTAAATGGTCCAATAGTCGATTGTATCGTTGTATCGTCGATTTCCCAAACTATACAATGATACAAAAGCTTT
>Ga0315913_1002656_pt1 | contig 21162 bp, 17 predicted proteins | sample MpolsnodulesMG_FD_207736 | JGI IMG/M metagenome (GOLD analysis project Ga0315913, IMG submission 207736) | Medicago polymorpha root nodule microbial communities from Los Angeles, California, United States - small nodules | ecosystem: Host-associated > Plants > Roots > Nodule | place: USA... | reverse complement strand
TATGAACTGAATCATACTATTTTTTCGATTTAAGTAAAGTTTTTACTTTCTTATTTCCGCTGTATTTGTTCTCTTATATAACCCGAGCGTCAGCATGGGTCAATGGTCTAGTATCGAGTGAAAACTCACTCACGAAGGTTTCACGAACAAATAAACTGGTCAATCAAAATTTGTTTTATAGTGGAATACAAGGAGACGTGGAGTATAATATGGGAGTCAACACATTCTATACATATCAATTTAGCTTCGGGAAATATTCACGTGAATAATTTCGTTGTATATATCGTTTTCCATTTTTGCCGCGTTTGGCAGGACCCAAAATCTAATGGAGTTAAAAAAAATCAAAACACTTTAGTGAATCTCAACCATTGTATCCTAACTAGTATTTACTATTTTCTTTTTCAACCCTTATAATTCTTTTCTCATATTATTAATGGATGAGAATTATATAGAATAATTCATAATTTATTTTCCGATAAGAATTAAGTAGTACGTTTTCTTAATTTATTTAAGTTTGTGGAACCAAAAGGAGTTTCGGGATATTGAGCAACCGAGTGAATGAGCCTTGAGCACTAATCTACTTGTTCTACAAGTACAACGTTCAAAACTTACATTATTTTTTGCAAGAATAATCTTGTAAATTTTCTAGTTTCTAGTATATAATACTAAAAAGCAATCTAGTTGAAAGCGTATAGCAACTTCTGATTAAAAGTTGGAAGATTCGTTTGTGTGAAATGCGTTGTTGTATGGGTGCATGTGAGGGAATTTCGGTCTCCATTCAAAGTGCACCAACTTGGTCCAAAAACGGGAATTGATCAATTGAGTTGCAAAAACATGCTTTTCTTTGTGTTCTGATTGGTTGGTATAAAACAATAGTGCCACAGCAGTATAATTTAGCTTAATCCCTAAGGAAGACACACTCCTTATATGTGTTGTAGTTGTCAAATAAAAAATAGCAGCAGATTTTGAAAATACAAAAACTAACGTGTTGTATTTTAGTTTATTTTAGAAGTTAAAAATGACTAAAAAAATGGATGCAGCCACTTTTATCATTATGTTGGGTAGTCCCAAGGAGTGGCAGAATTAACTAGTAACGAGTTATACATGTCCGGACCCTTAAAAGGCATTGACAAGTCATTTTTATATTAAGTACTATCTCTATTCTTATTTATAAACAAAAATAGGTTAATAAAAGATGATCAATCCAATACAAAGTTAAAACTAAATATATCGCCTTTATTTGACTCATTTTTGTTTATAAATAGAAATAGAGAGAGTATATGAGTTACCTCTCTTATACATCAAACCTTTCATCTATTAATAGTTGATGTGTGACTAACTATCCACATTTGACTTTCAATTTGTTAATAATTGTTAGAACACCAACTTAGTATAAGGGATAAGCGAAACGGTAAAACAAAAATATCTAAAAAAACACGGTTTTAATGTTTAGTTACATAGTTTAGATTAAGTATGTCCATGTCTTCGATTATAGATCAAGTGTAGTTCCATCATATTGATAATGAAAGAATTAAAGTGTATGATGTAACATATCATATATAAATATTATTTTACTAGATAAATGAATCCATAAATGTCACTACTTACAAACAAAACAAAACGAAAGAATACATCATGTAATATGATCAAAAATTTAGTGAGACTAAAATCAGAACAAAGAATTATCAACTTTAGGTGCGTTGTTTCCAAACAACAACTTCAAGTCATTTTCTAAAGGTGTCAAATTCAAATCCAATTCCATGATCATAACCCTCTTGCTATTCGATCTTTTCAAAACAGGAGATGATTTTGCTATCACTTGATAATTTATTGAAGAAGATGAAAACCCTTCATTATTAATCCTATGTCTTCTCATGTGTCCACCCAAAGCTTGACCCAATTTGAATTCTTGTCCACAAATTGAACACTCATGCATTTTGGGCTTATTATCATGAATATTCACTTTGTGTGCTTCTTCAGAATCAATAAGTTTCAGCTTCTTGTGACTTGCCCTGTGACCACCTAGGGCTTGAAAAGATGAGAATTTACGGTTGCATGTTTTGCACTCAAACTCAACTGGAGAATATGTTTTGTTTTGTTGGGTACGAGAAGATAGTAACATTAGAGTTGTTGCTAAATCTATGCTTTCTTTTTCTTCATTTTCTCTTTGTCTCTTCATCATGAGTATGTTTGTGAATGTGAATGTGAATGTGTAATGTTGGAGATGGGTTGGTTAGTAGGTAATACTTGAAATAAGCATCTCATATTTATAGACTTGTGAATAAAGTCAAAAAAGAAAACGTGGACAATGGGTTTGTTCAACTTGTGTGAATGGAATATAACAATAGCTTGTATATTATGTCGGACTTTTTGACTTATTATAAATGACGCGATTACCCCCCTCAATGCTTGCGTAATTGCTGAACGTGTTAAGGAACATTCTTTTTCCTATCCAAAAACGATTCTTTACTAAATTTGGTCAACATATTGAGAAACATTTTGTTTTCCAGCGTTTTGGATGAACCACCATCCACTGCAATTAATAAAAGGTGAACGTTTTTCACCAAAAATAAATAAATAAAAAAGTAAAAGGTGAACCTTTTGGTACTATTTTTTTATATCTAACTATTCTAAAGTAAAGTTAGATTTTGAATATTTAGTCGGTAAATACCGGCAATCAACAAACTACAAAATAATTAAAATGCACTCGCTCACTTGGACAACTAATTTTAGACAAGTTTGAAAGAGAGGAGATGGTTGTGTTAGGCATCAACAATTAGTGGCGGAGCCCTTTATGGGCTGGGGTGGGCCACGGTCCATCCGAAAATATTAAAAAATTAACGATTATAAGTCTATTTTGTGAAATTTTAAACAATTTTGTTGCACTTTTAGTGTTCGGTGGATCTAAATCCCCACTAATTGGTGTAGTGGCCCACCTAGAAAATTAAAAAATTAAAAATCATAGGTCTATTTTAAAGAGTTTTTAAACAATTTTTCAACGGTTTGAGTTTTCGGCGGTTCTAAAAGTGACATATGTGATTTTTGTTATATTTATACTTAGTTGGATAGCAGAGGTTTGCATATCTTCTAACTTTTTGGGTTTCAAATCACCTTTATATTGTCTTGTCAACTGAAAATTCATCCAATTAACAGTTGTATTATAAATAAAAAAATTGTAATTTATAGTAGTAATAAACTATGTAATTTATTTTTTTAAAATACCCAAACTTTTTAGTCAAACTTTTAACGGCCCACCCAAACTAATTTTTCTAGCTCCGCCACTCTCAACAACCAATCTAAAACGTTATCGAATTTTTATGATATAGACCAAATACGACTAACTTTACGCATTATGTCTTATTTTACGGTGTTATGTTGTTTTATATGTACCCCTAAAGTATTAAAATTTACTTTTGCTATTACGACTAATTATTCATTATTCTTTTTTCTTTCTTTCAATTCTTGTAATTTATTTTTCTCATATTATTAATTAAAGGGAAATTTTTTAAACTAATTCATGATTTACCTTTCTCTTACAAATTAGTTATGTTTCTTAATCTATGATGTCGTGTAATGAATTGACTCACTATATTTTTATAACTGAGTAATATTAATTTATGGTCGGATGACCAAGATCAATAATTATATCATGCAGGAATTGTATAGAATCCAGATACGTGTTTAACATTGCTGAGCAACCGAGTAAATGATCCTTGAGCACTGAGTAAGTTACTTGTTGTACAAGTACAACTTTCAATGAAACTTCCATATTTTTTTGTAAGAATATTGTAGTACTATAATAAACTTTAATGTTGAAAGGGGATAGCAACTTCTGATTAAAAGGTAGAAGCTTCCTTTGTGTGGAGTACATGTCGTATGTGTGAGGGTATTGTTGGTCTCCTTTCAACACGGACGGTGACAAAGTATACCAACTTAGTGGCTAAAAACGGGAATTGATCAAATGGGTTGCAAAAACATGTTTTTCTTTGAGTTCTGATTGGTTAGTATAACAGTTTCACACCTGAAAATTAGTGCTATAGCAGTATAGCTTAGCTAAATCCAATGGGAATGCATACTTGATACTCCTTCACATGTCTTGAAGTAGTAGTAGTCAAATAAAAAAGAGCAGCAGATTTTGAAAATAGAAAAATATAACGTTTTGCATTGTAGTTTCAGAAGTTGAATACCACAGAAATAAAAAAGAAAAAAGGGGACAGCCACATTTATGTTGTACTATATAGTTTATAGTTTTATCCATACAGCTCACAAATTATGAACAGGTTGCGTGGTGATGCACACCTTAAGTACTTAGAAAGTTCAAATGGACACAGCAGATATAAACAAAATTGAAACTTATCTAGAAAATGTGTTGACTTGTTGAGGATTCTAGAAAATGGACTAATGAAAACTATGAAAATTTCCAATAGATTTCTACGCAAGTTCCAGAATTTGATTTAACTACAACTTATTCTCCCTTTACGGAGAGGAAGAATAAAACAAGTTACATGACATGAAAATCTCATTAGTTCTTACATCACACCAACAAGTGGTGCTCATCAGTTGATGAGCTTACCCTCATAAAACTCTACATATAAGCACAAGTTTGTTTGTCTTAACTAATCAATTAACATTTGCAAATGGAGTTCTATTTTCTGTTAGACGCGGAATTTTGCTTTCTGCTGTGGTCCGCTTTAATCGGTTTTCCATGGAATTCTCTTCCGTGATATGTGTCCTCATCTCCTCAATGGATGCATGACTGGGGACTGATACAATATTTTTGTGAGATGTTGAACTTGTATGCTTGTCAACCTGTTCATAAAGAACAAAACAAACTTTAAACTTGTGGCTAATTCAGAATGTCGTCGTCGTCATGATGATAATAATAATAATAATAATCTGCCAAAACTCCACAAAAGTAAATAAGATTGGTATACCAAGTAATCTTTAACAAGGCACTTTTCTGCTTCAATATTGATATCCGATACATTTCCACCATGCTTATCTTGTAATGAACTAAGCTGTTCCAACAATTGTGTCGTCATAGAATCAATTTCCTTCTTGTTCTCATGGTCCATCATCAGTGCATCTGGAAGTATTACAATTTTTTTTTCAACTGGTCAAATAAGCGAAAGGGACGCAAAAGAAAGTAATAAGATGGAAACAAGCTGTAATGCGAGAATTTCGAATTACCATTCACATCTTCCAGCAGATTGTGTGTTCCTGCATCATGATCAGCATCCATAGATAATGACGCAGACACAAATTTTTGATCCAGAGCAAAGTTTGTCGAGATATTTTTCCTGTTAAGCATTGATTACAGTTAAAGAAAGATTGGAAGTTGCTTCACCCTAGATTCTATCTCATTAAGAAAACACCACCAAGACACTAACTAGAAGAAACTTACTTCACTGTAGATTCTATCTCTGCAAGATTGTTCTTGTGGAAATTGTTGAAGGACAACTGGGCACTTTCCCACTGCTTCCTGGAACAGTCCACTGTATTTGAACTGCATTGCATGTACAAAAGAATTGAAACTCTTCTTTGAGACAAGCAGCAAGCAAGCAATGCCAATGGAAAATTCAGTAATATAAAAAAAACTGCTTGTGTACTGTGTACACATATTCGTCATCCATCCTTAACAAAAGGTGTTTGTACAAGAATCTATTGGCTACTTTTAACAAAGTCTAATCAAAATTAAAAAAAAAAAGTGTTAAAAGAATATTAAATATTTTGTTTTTAAAGGAAAAATGGTAATATTTTCTGTCTCTTCGCTATCACCAGACAAAAACAAAACTAAAATCGATTAATTTAAAGCAAAACAAAGAAAGAAAAAAAATGAAGAAGACGGACAAGAACAGGACAAACGAAAACTCACCAATCCTGGAGACAATCCTCTATTGTAGCTTTAAAGCTGTTTACGGAAAATATTTGTTTCACAAATTGGCTATTTGCATTCTCTACATATTCATTAACTTCATTGGTGGCATCTTTAGAAACTTGCTGCACGTTGAACATCTCTAGCTGCAACCTCTTAGACTGTTGCACACTTGCATCCTGCATATTCCTTGACGCCTCTGAGACCTAAAGCATATTTGCCAGAAGTCAGTCATACTATACTACTTACTGCAACAAAGAAATGAAACAAAAGGATGAATGCAGTCTACACACCATAGCAATTCTCTTAGATGTTAAGTTTGCCAAAATTGCTGTAATTTTCTCTAAGGCCTCCTCCTCATCTCTTCCAGCCTCTTCCTGTTTAAGAAGGAAGAAAATTAACCTTGCAAGTTTGACCTTTTAGAATCAATGTATAAGTAACGGTGTTTTCTTACCTTGAACTTCGTCTCAAAATTTGTCAATTGGTGGAATCTCTCCTTTTGAGTTTCTTCAACAATATTCATTACTCTTGAAGAATGCATATTAATGTTGTCGAAGAATTTTACAGTTGCCTCTGAAACCACTCGTGCTGAAATAATACTTTGTTGTAATCCCTACAATGATCCATTAAGTTTGCAATTGCATTATTAAACTATTGCTCTAATATTTTACACAGAACAGAACAAACCCAAACAAAAGTAGTTTCAAATGGAACATACTTCTTCTTGTTGTTGAATGGAGAATGCTACCAGCTGTTTTTGCTCATCAAGAGAATTATGGATGCTGTCAATCACATCATTGGCTTCAAGAACCACAGTGGCAAGAAACTGTAAAGAAGGCATATCATGATTTCAACTTGAGATAGGAGAGCATGGAAACAAATAATTTTAGCATTCTCGGAACAGCCAAAGCATAGAATGAAGCTTGAAACTAAAACAGAAAAACAAAACTAATATTCTTCAGCAATTAAATTACATTCTCAACAGCTAATGTCTGTGATGAAACTTTATTCTGTATCTGTTCCATATCAGACGAAGCTTTCACGTGCAGTGTATTTGCTAGCTCCTTCAGGGTCCCAACTCCTGATGAATAAATTTCTGTCATTTTTTTGATCCTTGCTTCCAGAGCATGTGCTGCCTGAGAAAATATTGTCGTGCAAAAATCAAATGATGAACGGTCATTGCAAACAGAGACTGTAACTGAAATAGGATCCACTTAGGTTTTCTTACATCACTTTTACTGGCAAGATGAGAGCAAACATGATCTTCCATGCATTTAAGTTGTTTCTGTTGTTGAGAAATAGATCCTATAATGGTTGTATGCAAATCTTTCAAGCTCCCATTCAAGAGAGAAGCAAAATTCACGATTATTTTTTGGTTTTCTGCCTCCATCCTTTCTTTGTGATCTGCAAGAAGAACTTACTTTCATTCAAGATATCGTGTTGAAATAATGCAATAATATCTAGAAAGGAAATGAAAACCTTCAAAAACTTAAGTTTATACTTGATAGTTCTTCTAAAAAATATATCCAATTTCTAAAACAATTAACACATGATGAGGAAATGCTCAAACTCATTTTCATGTCCCATGAAGCATATTTTCTTTTAAAAGGGCCACATATCAGGAACAAAGAACATATTGATGGAAAATGAAGAGTAAAATAATCATACCCAACTTAGATGACAAAAAATTTATATCATCTGATGCATTCTGAAGATCCGTACACATTTCCTTTGCACGCTCAATCAAGGCATTTTCTGTTCACAAGCAAGATAAAGCATATAATTTAGTTAATTGATCAAAAACAGCATACAACCTTTGTAGCATATCATCAATTGATTTACCTGATTTAAGTAGTTTGGAAATGGTGCACTCCTTCTCCTTCAACTTTGAAACAACTAGCCTGTAATTCTCTTGAAGATCATGCAAGTCATTGCTGGTTTTTTCAAAATTCACCTAAAAAGTAATTTAATTCGATAAGATGCTTTATTGAATAAAGAAATTATGGAGGAAAAAAAATCCATTTTATGCACCTTGCAATCCTTAAGCTCGCATTCCAAATCCAGTTTCTGTTCTTGCTCTGTTAAGTAGAGCTCGCGGAATTTGTCTACTTGCTGCAAAATAAATGGGAAGAAATAATTTATCAATGAAGTTCATATGCACAAGCGGAAGAAATGTCAACCAAAGACTCGGGGAATACTTTCTGACTAAGGTTGAGGTCATTCTCTAATTGATCTATCTTCTCACTCCTTTCCTGCATGAAGGGTTGATAAAACACAAATTAAGCTAGGAAATCTAAATAAGTACCAAGAAAGATAGAACATGCATCTAAATATGGAACTTACAGAGTGAAACTATATTTTAAACATTCTCGTCAAGAAAAGAGAGCAAATTCAATGAGAATTAATCGAAAAGTATTCATGCAGAGGTTTTGCTTTTCTCGGACAATATTATAATACTATTATTGTAATGTAGATATGCAGATACTTAAAGCAAATAAAGGACCTTCTTTTCAGCTTCTTCTTTGGCGAATCTTTCATGCGAAATATATACACCATTCTTTTCCCTCGCTGCTCGTACATCTGCATTCAATATTCACAAGAACAAAGATATATGATACAAGGATCTTCTCTATGTTCCAGAACTTAAAATAAAAGTGAAGTTACCTTCTTTCATTCTCTCAATTTCCAAGTACAAGTCCTTCAACAAAACAGCCTTTGAAACTTTTTGGTTTGCCTATTAGAAAAATAATAGCTTTTATCAGCACAAAGCAAAAAACTACTGTTATGACACTTTAAAGGGGTAATGGCAGTGGTAACTGACCTCAGGCTTATTCTTTATATTTTTTGCTCTACTAGCATAGTCTAGGGTACTTAGTGTTTCTTCCAAACAATAAGCAGACGGACTAATAGTAGCAATTATGCATGTTTTAGTTTTCCCTCCTAAGGAATCTCGTAATATCCTTGTAAGCTTACTATCTCTGAAAAAACAGACAGCCAAGTGGCATGCATATTAAGGTACAATTATTTTTAGTAACCAACAACAATTGAAAACGATGTTAATATGAACCTGTAAGGTACATGCGCAGAATGCTCCACGAGCGCATTTATCACACGTCCCAGGGTGAGTAAGCTCTTGTTTATCTCCCCTGCTTCTCTAGCACGGCCCTGTAATCATATTGTTGCAAACGTATTGTAAGATCAGACATTACCATTTAAATTCACTTATAGTCAAGACTCGAGACAAAGAAAGAGGACCAAAATCAGGAGAAAAACCAAGTTATATAACAAGCATTTTATGTCATTTTCTAACATCAGATTGCTCTAAATTAAGATTAGTCATAAAACTTCTTGTAAATAGCAGGAAAGTAAATATCATAAAGTCTTGCAATACTTATGTATATTTTGGACAATAAGTTCTAGCACAAATTAAAATTAGTTCCACATCTCAACTTTTTCTAGAATCTCTCCCATGTAACTTCATAAACATCTATAAGCTTGTATGGACTTTTCCACAAGCAAATATTGTAAGCTTGTTTTAGTTGAAAAGCTCATATAAGCCAAAAATTAATCAAAATTGAGCCTAAGCGTTTGATGATGCTTCTTATTTTACTTCATAGAATAGTTTATGATGCTTCTTACTTCTTAGAATAGTCTACAGAATAAACACTTAAGCTGAGTTTCTTAGAATAGTTTTTGATGCTTCTTACTTCTCTTAAAATAGTTTAAAGAATAAACACTTAAGCAGAGCATCCAAATAAACCTAACCATTATTTCAATGCACTAAAAGATTAACTTGAATATGTGATATATCTGATTTGCTATTGGCCAAATGACAAATTGCCTTGCAAATTAACAAAAGGAGGGTAAATCAGAAATTTTGCTTTTACCTCACGTGCTCCGGAACGTAGTATATTTTCTGATCCAGCCAAATCAACAAGATTAAGCTTGCCGCACTTAATCAACTCCTCATCACCAATTACTGTTTCTTTCACATAGACAGTAATGGTGAACACTGAATGCGATCGACTGCACCAAAACACATTCATCAACTAAAACACAGCTTCTACTAACATAAATTTCAACAACAAAAGTAAAAAAAGAAACCTAGCTACCTGCTTCTCTTGTTAAGCAATGTCTCTGCAGTGCGCCTCTTCGACGCTCCTCGTTCCAACAGAGTATAAATTTCATTTACACTATATACCGATTCTTCTTCAAGTCCTCGTAACAACACGCTACCTTTTCCATCTTCCATAAGGGCTACAGGTTTCTTCACTCTTTCTTCAATAGGCCTAGTAGAACTGTCTTCTGGAGACAACAGATCAGTTATTTCTTCGTTATAAAGCTCAAGAAATGTGACTTTCATACTATAGTCAGCCTTTTGTTCTTCCAAAATATCAAAAATTTGACGAACTGCTCTCGGAATAACACCAGCCTCAGCAGTTAAATCACCACCCTGCATTTATAAATCACGGCAACATAAAGATAAAAAAATATCAGTAATATAACATCATATAACCAGTGGAATGAAATGTTTATCGAGGGACAAAAAGTATACCTTATTTCTCATCCCACCCTCCATTGTATAAGTTTTACCAGTCCCAGTCTGTCCATAAGCAAAGACAGTACAGTTGAAACCATCGAGAACTTCATTGACAATTGGGGCAATTGCTTGGTCGTATATCGATCTCTGTTGTGATTTCGGTCCGAAAACCTTAGCAAACAGATTCAAAAACAATTGTTAATCAATTATTACAGTATATTGCTATAATCATCAAATCATAGTAAGATAGCTTTGAAAAGGATATACCTTGTCAAAATTGAAAACTTTCTCTACTTGTTTGTTGGCTATAGTATGCATAACAGTCACTTCCCTTTTATTTTCGTTACACGACACCACCTTTGGAACATTCGATCTTTGTTCTTCATCGCTTAATGGCCTAAAATTAGAAAATTAAATTAAAGTTATGATCATATTATAAATCATAAAAAACAAAAACAAAAAAAGTAAGCTGATTAGAAAATGACCTGCATCGAAGTAAAACTTGAACATTGGTTTCTTTATCTTTGTTGTCCTGACGGTTAGGATTCCGATCAGAGCCTCGTGAATCGGGACGACGGCGTTCGGGTCGAGGTGTTAAAAATGGAGCAGGAGATGGGATTGTCATCCCTAACCCAACTTTCTTAGAGTGATCTGGGGTCATTGACGTCATTTTGGTAGCTTCACTGAAAACTCTGCTGAAACAAAACCCTAATTAGTGTGGAGAAGGAAAAAGAAGAGGGAAAGAGAAAGTTGAGATGAAAGGTTACTTGATCGGAGAATCAGAGAAAGTGTGGTTGGAAAGAGATTTTTGATTCTGAAAGTGAAATTTGAAAATGAGAAGAGGATGCTTTATCAACGGCTACTTGTGTTGAGCTCGATAGACGTTTATACGCTCTTCAGCTCCTTAAACCCACTATTTCAAACTTTGCTATATTTTTTCATTTAAATTTGGAAATGATAATAGTTTGAATTTGGGGTAACGTGACAAATATCTATAAATGAAAAACCTATGTTTTTTTTACGATGAAAAACCAAAGTTTTAGTAAAGTAAAAGCATCTTAAGTGAGAAAAACTTTGCTATAATATACGCCAAAAAAACTTGCTATATTTTTCTATTTAAATTTGGAAATAATATACGCCAAAAAAAAAACTTTGGAAATAATAGTTTGAATTTGGGGTAATGTGACATCTTGTTAGAAATTCATTCATATGATAAATAATTGAGATGTCTGAGTTGTCAAAAAATTAAAAAAATGTCTGAAGTTCGAACTTTAACTCTTACATGATGGTTAAGAAAAAGAAATTCAATGTATTGGGCTTTGGTCTTATTTGATACAAAAAAATGATAAAATTAAATATATATTATTTAAAATGAAGTAGAAATTCCTGCATTTTTATAAAATTCATTGTCTTTTATAAATTCAAAATCGTGATAGCGATTGGGTTTGCTGCTATTAAGCAAAAAGTTTGAGTTTGCTTGAATTCATCCTAGGTTCTTGCTCGTGTACATTCATGCACCACTCTTCTTTTGTAGTTTGGTTTTGGATTCGTACACAGATTTGCTAGATTGTATGGGTATTGTGTGTTTGTGCACCTGCTTTTTTTTTTTGACCTTGTGAACTGGATTATAATATCTTGGATCGTTTTTATGTTTTTTGTTTCGTTCACCAGATTAGATTTATGCTTCGTCGTCTCTAAGTTGTTGTATTTAATCTATCTAGGGTTAGTAGGTGGTCTTCCATTTGCTCCTTATATCAAAATTGAATAATATTTATTAGTGTTTATTATTCTCTGAAAAAAAAATAGTGTTTATTATTATTTATTATTTTATCTAGAAGGGGTGGTGTAAACTAATTTATATATTTTTAAGTTAAAAAGTTTTTAGGCCCTACAAAAGTATGATGTTTATTTTTAATTCTTCTAAAATTTTCCTTTAAACAATGGTCCTCTAAAGTTTGCAGTCAACATTTTGGTCATTGTTTTTAAGTCAATACATGTGTATTTTTAATTATAAATACTTCTGATTCTTTACTCTCCTTTGACCAACCCCAGACATATAAACTTAAAAGTATTCTTCTATGGTCACAAGACTAAATAAATAGTGTTTGAAAACACACATAAAGAAATTGTCCTTTAAACATTTAATCATATTTTTATCAATTTCGATTTTATTATTAAAAAAATTTCTTTACAAATGTGTGCTCAAATACTATTTATTTGGTCTTTCATATTAGAATCTCATAAACCCATTCACAATATCCCAGTCATGCAACATGATGGATGGTTTGAGTCAATTCGGAGACCATCCTTACACGCCAACAATTTCCAACAACATCATTTGTCTTTGTCCAAATCATGAACCTAATCAAATAGTTTCTCCAATGCCATCACATACCAATACCCCAAAGAATATTAATACTACGACCAACAAGGAAATTACCTCATGTACTATTTGCTTCAAAAGAAAGCAGCGAGAGGAGTTACCAACTAACTCAAAGAATGTCATCAAGAAAATCTACAAGGCAATCCATTCCCAGCTTTTCAAAATGAAAAAGCAAGAAGATGATGAATGCTTGTGGAAGAAGACCATATTGATGGGGGAGAGATGTCAGCCATTGGTATTTTCAGGTGCAATTTATTATGATAGTGAAGGGAATCAAATTTCTGAGCCACCAAGGACACCACCAAAGAGTAGTCCTTTAAGTTCCTTTAGTCAGTCTTTGTCACAAATCAACTAAAATTATAAGGTCAAGAATAATACCATCTTCATGCTCTGAATCATCTTGTGTTTAGAGTCATGATATCATCATTAATAAAAATTGAAGCACACTTTTATAATGCGTATGGCTATTTTATTCATTTTTTTAGGGGATGGCTATTTTATTTTTTATTTTTATTTTTGCCAAATTTCAATGTTTAATTTGCAAAATATAATTTTATGAATTGATCTAATTATAATTTTTTGTGAAATAAATTCAAATTGTATATCAACTATATTTTTTAGGCACGTATATGTGTGCGATTGTCAGGGTCGGGCCAATTAAGGACAAGGGCATCAAGGCAAACACTTTAATTAGACCTCCGAAATTTGGGTTTGTTTTAGAAAAATGTTTTGCTCTTGAAAAATAAAAACATACATAAAGTATATTATCCTAATATATTCCCTAAAAAAAATATATCAAAATTTATCCTAATATATAAGGACTAAATACCAACATTGACGGACCAAAATATTATTACAAAAACAAAAATAATAGTTTTTGTTTTCTTTGTCAATAAGTCTAACTTTTTAGAATGTTTGACTTGAAAGTCAACATCTCTTTTTTTTTGGTAGAGTCAACATCTCTTCTTGTAAATAAGTTAATATTAGCACTATTAATCTTTTTTATATATATAAATGTTAGACAGTCTGACCTAACTCTAATCCCGTCCTTTTTGGCGGGTCTGAATAAATTTTATGAAAAAAAGGTTTTGCAAAGAATCGAACCGAGTATCATATGACTACACTTTACAATTTTCACCACTAAGCCACTTCTATTTTGATTGATATATTTTTGCTTCCAAAGTTGATATACCGTACTAAAACATTTTTTTTAAAGTCACAAATGCCCCAGCGGTTCCTTTTCTGATTGCAATTTCTTTTCATTATTAACAAAGAAGAAATTCAAGAACACAACTGGTAATATTATTTGGTAAGAAAACAAAGTTAATAGCTTAAATTGATGTATTTTTTGCATTTTTTTTTTATCCTTTTTACAGTCGTTTCATAGCATAGTATTGAATGTATAATCAATATTATATTTATATTCTTCAAAACCTGTGTGATACCCGTGCATCGCACTGGTTAGAGTCTAGTTTTATTTAAAAGAGTTTGCTACAATAGAGTCATTCATTTTTATGAAGGTCTATTTTAACAATCAACACCTTTTTACTTGGACAAAAAAAATCATATTTTAATTTTTTTTTTAAAAAACTAAAACTAAAAGACATAAATGTAATTTTCATTAAAAGGTTTGATTTTCATTTTATTTTCTATTTTGTTTTACGAGATCTCCTCATGCCCACCATTCTCTTTCTTCCTTCTCTTTGGTTATCTCTTTGTCTTCTGTTATTGCAGCTCACCATGCTCCATGAATTGATTTTTTGTTTCTATTGTTCTTGCTTCCATTTACTTGAAGTGATATGCATCTTTTGATAAATAAATCCTAGGGTCAAGTTAATCAGTGTCCCCGGACACTAGTTAAGCAGTCAAAAATGGGAAGAAAAAACAAAATCAGCATTAAAAACAACACTTTTTCAAGCTTCAAAAAGTAAAATACACAATTTCTAAGAAAACATTTCATTTTATAATTCCTTAACCAGTACTCCAAAGACATTGGTTAACATTTCCCATAAAACTATTACATGTATCATTAAATTAGATTTAAGTTTTGTTTAAAAAAAAAAGGCACTAATGGATAAAAGAAAAAAAAACATCAATTCCATAAGTTTGTTTCAAGACTCAACACATGAGTGTCGACAATTGAATAAAACAAAGTTATACAACATATTAGACGTCTATCCATGCGATAGGCGGGGAAGTTTCGTTGATTTGATATCACTAATTATTATAGTGTGAAAAATTGTTCATTATATATTGAAATGAATGTAACCAAAAAACATATACATTGAAATGAATGTTTTTAATTTATTATTGTTTATAAGGAACTTGAATGCAAACGAATATTGATGACACTATCAGTTTGTTGTTGTTGAAAAATAAGCAATGTAGAAGAGAGTTAGACCAAGAAGATTGAAATACATAAAATTTCTTTAATGTTCACATAATTGGGCCCAAAATGCTCATTAGTGAGAACTCCAAACAAGTGGCACACGTGAGTAAGAAAAAGAAGAAGCAAGTGAAAGACCATAGCTAGTTGAAATAAAGAATGGACATATAATTCTTAACCATATCATCATCTTTCAAACCCCGAAAATAGAATTGTACTCAAACTACTTTTAAATAAAAGAGAATAACAATTGTGTTAGAGCAAATAATAACATGAAAAATAGAGAAACATGTACAAAAAAAAGAAAAAAAAGAAACCACTCAACTTATATTTTCATCTACCTTTCAATTTGCTTACAATCAAATTTACAAACTTTTATGTTCCAACATCATAAATCTCTTAGACTTGCACCACCTACACCATCTTGTGCTCCAAAAAGAATTGTTGCCACCATTGCCACCAACCCTTTCATGTGACAGAACATTTACAAACATTACAAAAAAAAATATGATGCGAGAGAATGATTAAATTAAAAACGTTAACAAACTTAAAGAATTTATGTGTGACCAAAATAATTTAAAAAACTAATGTATTACAAACTTCAAACTTAAAAGACCACTTGTGTATTCTAGCCAAAAGTTACTCCCTCCGTTTCACAATGTTTGTCCATTTTGAAGAAATTACACATATCAAAGAATCAAACAAATGTTATTTTTTATGAAATTCCTTGTGATTTTACTATAATACCCTTACTCATTTATTATTTCATTCTATTAGTTCTCTCTACAATAAATATGTAAGGGTATTATTGATAAATCAATAATTAATGTTGCATTGAAACCTGAAAGTAACAAGTAAAGTGAAACAAAATTATTCTTCAAAATGAACAAGTATTGTTAAACGGAAGGAGTAATATCAACAACAAAAAACAATGAAAGCAGGGTCAAAACGACACCGTTAAAGGCAACATATTGTGAAGCGAAAGGGTTTATGACTTTAGCAAATGATATTCCGATGCACACCCCCCCCTAAATAATATCAGAACAGGGGTTTTAGCTAGGAGTATCATCATCTTCTTCTTCGAACCTTAGCCAAAATGAATTCGCTCCCAAAAACCCATCTCTATCACCACCTCTCTCTCACTCACCGCCACTCTTCATTCCCTAAACTCTCCTTCCCCTCTCTACCTTATCACTCATTCTCTTCTTCACCCCCCTTATTACTACCTTCTATCAAAGCCTCATCCTCTCCAAACAACAACAACCCTTATAAAAAACCCCAAAACCCTTTCTCACAAATTCTCAAAAACCTTAACCCCTTTTTCTCACCTCTCTTCGAACCCGCTTATGTCGCAGTATCACTTCTCGCTTTCTTCTTATTCCGCCCTCAACAAAACCCCACCACCGTCCCGTCATCACTCCCACCACCACCAGCACAATCCTCCACCGCAACCACCGCAAACGAAAAACTATCAAACAAAGAAAACAAAACTACAATTGATGACAAATTGATCGAAAATTCCAACGATGCAAATGCACTTCGGTCTTTGGTTGAGGAAAACGTGAAAGCACGCAAACTAAGCGAAGCTATTCGTGTTTTGGAGCGATTAATTGAACTTGAACCTGAGGAATTTGATTTGTTACTGCTAAAATCACATTTGCATAGTCATAATGGTGAACATGAATTGGCTAAGAAAGGATTTGAATTTACTCTGCAGCAAGATCCGTTTAATTCGGAAGCTTATCGCGGTCTTTTGATGGCGAATTCAGAGTTGAAAGAGCCAATGGAGGGATTTTTGAATAGGGTTGATGAAGTAGTGAAGTTTTTTGAGGAGAAAAAAATGGAGTCAGAAGCTAGGGAATTTAAGCTTTTGATTGCGCAGGTGAAGGTGATGGAAGAGGATTATTCGGGTGCATTGAAGGTGTATGAAGAAATTGTGAAGGAAGAACCAAGTGATTTTAGACCTTATTTGTGTCAGGGTGTTGTGTATAGTTTGCTTAGGAAGAATGATGAAGCTCAGAAACAGTTTGAGGAGTTTAGAAGACTTGTTCCGGAGAATCATCCTTATAAAGAGTATTTTGAGAATAATACCAAGGTTTTGTCGAAGAAGCTAGAGAAAGGAGGAATAGAAGAAGCAAAGATTTGAGAATCACAAGCATGTGCTGTTTCTATAGAGAGGTTTTGTTCCTTATCTTGTTTTGTTTTTCCTTGCTAAAGGTATGTTAGTATGCCTCGCTTTAGTTTTGTTAAATGATTTGTGTTGTAATTTAGGTCATGATTTTGCTTCTGATGATAGTTCGAAATTACGATTGGTCAAATATTTTGGTGGATATGGAATATGGATAGTGAAGATTTTGGAACAGGTTTTTCTTATGTTGTAAAATAGAATTGGTGCATTAGTCTAATTTCAGGGCATCATGTAAGTATGTATTTTCATAGTAACGCCTGTTATGTTTCCTTCTGTGTGATATATCTACTTCCTTTATATGTGTGAATATACATTCCATCAACCACAACGTTGAGAACTTTTCCTGAGAAAGAATATGGATTTTGAAAATGGTTATGCTTTTGAAAAATGAATTCATTAGTCAATATAGTGGTGCAATGTGAGTAGTTTTGTTGGAGAATGACTTACTGGGGAAGCAGAACCCCATAGGAAGTAACTAGGATTTGAAAATTAAATTTGTTTTGGAATAAAATCTTTGGTGGTCATCCAATTATGCTTGGTACTCTATTGTCTCAACTCCAAATGATGGATATGAACCTTAAAACCTATCTATTGTTACCTTTTCATAAGGCTGTACGTTGAAGTGCACCGATTCCTGTTTTGATGTCTTCTTTTTTATGTAACTCCATAGGATTTAATTTCGAGCCAACCAAAATGAAAACTAAGGATTTGACGGAAACAATGGTACAGCCAAATGAGGCCACGAGGCAGGTTATGTACGAGTGAGTACATACATCACCGATAATGGCATGTACCATTTCAATTAGTTTTTACTAAGTTTTAAACTATATTATAGCTGTCTTATGATTCACTGGAGGCTGCCACCTTCTTTATGATTCATTGGAGGCTGCCACCTTCTTTTCAATTTAGAGTGTTTGGAAGGGTTTATTTGGATCTATCTTATGACATAAGGGCTTATGTAAGTATTTGGAGGAGCTTATGCTAAATTGCTAATAGCTTACGAGCTGCACCATAAGTTGTTTTCAGGTTTTTGTCATACACTCCCAAAGATAGCTTATAAGCTAGGTAGTCCATCTCGCTTTCTGTTTTCGTGTTCAAAAAATGGGACATAGGAAACAGATAAGAGATGATAGGACATGGAATGAATGCGAGATGGAACAAAACAAAGCCCTTTAAAACATGTACTCTCTCCGTAAAACTCCTCCAGAACCACTACAATGTTGACCTATATTTGAACACAATCTATTCCTTTCAAACCCATCATCTAGCTATATAAATGGCTATTTTTCAAGTCACAGATGGATCTGAACAATTTAAAAACTACAAACAAAGCTTTTTCCTCATTTCAAGCAATATTCTTATGTTTTCGCTAGTATCAAAAACAGTCATGACAATCTCAAACAAGAGAAACATAAATCATTTACTTGATTAAATGCCCAACATATCTCTTTCCTGAAAAGAATAATCACATACTTGTGTTGGTACTAACTGCTGTGGTAGCTTCAAAGGTGAGATTTTTCAAAAGAGGAAAGAAAGATTGAAGCTTTAATTTTCATTTCACTGGTACAAGTACTGCAAATGGTAGTAATGTAAACTATATCTGGATTTTTTTTTTAAGGATCCACAACTAGTAAAGAGAGAGAGGCTTATGGGTTCTTTGCTTTCTCACTCAGCAATAAAAACTATGGTCCCTTTAAATTGAGGTCCGGCTAGGTTTTTAAAACAGCGTCTTCTTATGTTGGTAAAATTGAATTGGTCAATTAGTCTAATTTCAGGGCATCATGCAAGTACTTCCATGTTAACGCCAGCTATGCTTCCTTCTATGTAATGAATCTTCTTCCTATCTTTTCGGAGGTACATACAAGTGTGAATACATTCCATAGATCACAACAGTGATAACGTAATATTGGAATAGGATAATCATAATGCTGCTCTATACGGGAAAACTTCTTAATAAGAATGTAGATTTTGTAAATGGTTGTTCCATTGAATATTAATCCATTATGCAGTATATTTTAGTGCACTATGGGTGGTCTTGTTGGAGAGTGACATACAGGAAACCCCCATGGAAAGTGACTAGGATTTACATTGAAAATTTAATTTGTTTTGCAATAATACGTCTGGTGGCATGTTTCTGTACAAACTTTATTAGATTCCCATTTACCATGGCATCCAATTATGCTAATTAATGTTTGGTACAATGTTGTTAATTGTGGATCGCAAAAAATAACAGTTCATTCAAATTCCGCTTTGCAACAGTGTTGTAAAGCCACTATTTGACAACATTCTGTACTAGATAGTGTATTGCGGAACAGCAGTGGTCTGTTCAAATTCCGCTATGGTATAGCCATATAGCACTATAGCCGCTACTTAACAAGAATGAGTTTAGTACTCTAATGATGCCTTTTCTATCTGAAGTTTGAATGATGGATATTAACTTTCTTTTCTTGTGGATTGTTACATATATCTAAAGTCTAAACTACCCGATGCTGCATATTGGCCAGTGTCTTGATATCAGACATGCTCATGTCCTAAATGATTTTTTTGATTTGCATAGGAGTATCCATTGAAGTGTACAATTCCTGTTTTGAACTTCTATTGAACTCGATAGAGCTTAGTTTCTGGTCAACCAAATTACAAACTAAAGATTCGACCAAAACAAAAGTACAGACAAAGGAGGTAACATACAAGTACATCACTGATGATGCCATGTCTTATGTTATTGTTTTTCTTTGGCTAAGTGTTAAACTATATCAAGGGTTGTCGTATACTCATTGGAGGTCGTATTCTCTTTTTTGGTTGTGAATTCGATGAAAAAATCACACCAATAACAAACTTGATGTGTGGAGCAAGGAATAATCAAGCAACCAAAAAACAAAGTGTATGGAACAATTATAAATACAAGCCAAAAGTAGAAAACAACGAGAGAGAAAAAAAGAGATAACACAAAAGAATTTGTTGACCGAATTCGGTCCAAATTGACTTAGTCTGGGGAGAGAACAGCCATCCGTTTCACTATAAAGATGAGTAACCTTACAAAAGAGATATCAATGGGTTACAAGAATAAGTCTCCCGCCTAATTCTACCCAAAGTCTCAATCTCTTTCTGTAACCAAGAGACTCAATCCTAATAGTTTTTCCCAAGGTGAATCAACCCTCAAACCCTAGTGTTTGTTGCCAAAGAGACAAACTCTATACAAACCATAGTTTTGTTGTTGCCTTTCTAAACCCTTGTTTCAACCCCCTTTATCTCCAGGTTTACACTGATACAAAGTCTATATTTATAGTAAAAGTAACCCTCATAAAATTGTAATAAATCTGGCCCAAAAATATGTTTCTGAAAAAAAAACTGTTACGCAAAATCGGGCCCCGAATTCCTCCATTCGAGCGCCGTTTTTGTCGAACCAGAAGCCTCCATAGGCAGTCAAAATCGGGCCCCGATTTTGCCAATTCGGACCCGGATTTTGTACTTCTAGCAAACATCAATTTTGCACTCCAAACTTCAATGTTGAGTCACTTTCACAACAATCTCCACCTTGACTCTAAATTAGTGATGATGTCAATTTAACATCAACCACCTTGCTGCTCTTTCCCTTGCTTCCCACTACACCAAGTAGCTCCACAAGTTTACACCTTAACCTCTTCAGCCATCAGAATGTCTTCTGCCTTCTCGAAGATCCTTGTATCCAAACTACACTAGGAATTTCAGGTAGTTCTACAAGACTATACCATACCTCTTCAATACGGAACATCTCCCGCTTCCTTGAAGATCTACTTGTGCCCAATCACCC
>Ga0315913_1002652_pt1 | contig 21181 bp, 13 predicted proteins | sample MpolsnodulesMG_FD_207736 | JGI IMG/M metagenome (GOLD analysis project Ga0315913, IMG submission 207736) | Medicago polymorpha root nodule microbial communities from Los Angeles, California, United States - small nodules | ecosystem: Host-associated > Plants > Roots > Nodule | place: USA... | reverse complement strand
CCACCCTTACCTCCTCTTCTCTGCTATGGTAACCCCTCTATCAATACATAATTCAAATGGACGCCTAAATAAAAAACGCAAGCATCACCACCCAACCAAGGGTTACACCAAAAAGACGTGTCATTGCCAACTATTCGACCCACACTCTTCTTAAACCAAATCACCTCGCCACCCTCATTCTCTTCCTTAATATCAAATAAATTCTTCCATACAAAACTTATTTGCCTCGCCATTCAAGACTTTTGATAATATACATAGATAAATATATTTGGTCCAATACCGTTAATATTTTTTAAATTGATTGGACTAACTTGATATATGGACAAAAGTAAATAAGAATTTATTTTAATCTTTCAATAATTTTTGTACTTGAACATCTCTAAATTTTCCACATCTATTTAATATATATTTTTTTGTTTTATTTCTCTCTTCTATCATATGATCAATATATATCACATTTATTGTCTCTATTTTTTTCTCTCTCTCATGGTGTCATTGGGTGTGTTTGACTATCCACCAAACAATTTCCAACTTTAAATTAAGTGTAAAAGCCTTGGTGCATTTTTGCCAAAATAAAATACCAAAAATGGAAAGAAAAAAAGAAATCGCATTTGCTTAAACACCAACCAGATGTGCACATTTATTGTACACGATATGGTTGCATTCACACCAATATGTTTTTACATAAAAGACCATTGTAATGGATATAAATAAATAGGGTCCAAACCAACACTTTTAATAATAAAAACCACACATTCTATTGTTTCTAGTTACCTCTCTTCCACTTCATTCACTTTTCTTCTTTCTTTCTTTCTTTCTCTTTCTTTAATTATGGAACCAAACACCAAACCAAACATGTTAGAACAACATAACAATCTTTCAACTCTTCTGAATGCTAGAACCCTAGGATCAGGAACAGAAACTATAGTTTTTGCTCATGGTTATGGAACAGACCAATCAATATGGGACAAAATCACACCTTATTTTACTGAAAAAAACTATAGAGTTGTTCTATTTGATTGGCCTTTTTCTGGTGCTATTAAAGATCAAAATCTTTATGACCCTTCAAAGTATTCTTCTTTAGAAGCTTTTGCAGATGACTTGATCAGTTTATTGGATCAAATGAAGCTTAAAGGTGTTACCTTTGTTGGTCATTCCATGTCTGGTATGATAAGTTGCTTAGCTTCCATTAAAAGACCTCAACTTTTCAAGAGGCTTATTCTTGTTGGTGCTTCCCCAAGGTATATTGTTATATACTCTTTTAAAAATAGTAATATATTTTTCATGTTTTTTTTTTCTTCTATAAAATTCTATGTTCTTTGTTATTTTTTTACTTTTAAAAAAATTTGGAGAATGATAAATTATTATTAATAGCGGTGACACTAATTTTTATTTTACAACTGTCTCGTATGAAAGATTTAAGTTGTCTCTTAAAGTTTACTTTTATCGTTAAATTAAGACCTCATGAATTGTGTTCTTTGTTTGTTATTGTTACTTGGATAGTTAATTTAAAATTCACATAATTATTATTTTTTTTCATTTGATTTGATTAAAAAGGTTCCTCCTTTTCTCCTCTGAAATATACAGTTATTGTTTTCTAGGATGATTTTAATATTTAATAGTTTTCTTGATTTTTCCTTCTTTCTCTATTTTATGCAAAGTATTTTTCCTTTGTTGTTTTCTAACATGCATATAATATTCCCTTTCTTAACATTTGTCCTTTTTTTTGTACTTATTATTTGTCTCACTAATTTCGTTATCTATGTATTTTAATTTAATTTAGCATTGAAATGAAATGGTATTTATGAAATGCTTCCTTGTAGTATTATAAATAAAATAAAAAATCCTTGTAGTACCATTGTATATTAGTTTAAATTTTAGGGAATTGGAATAGTTTCTTCCCAAAATACTGCCTAGGACTTCCATCCCTATAAGAATATTAGTATATTGTATATAGTTGTGATGGAGAAAAGACAAGACCTCATGCCAAATGAACTAGGCCACTTGTAATAGTCTATATAAGATAAGGATATATATAGATCATACCCCAACCAAAGTATTTTCCTTTATACTAAATCTCTAGTTTAGCAACTGTAAAAACAAATCATAATTTTTTTAAGGAAAAAAATCATTAATTTAGATCTTCAAATTATAGGTATAAAATAATTTATTATACCTGAAATTAATACAATTTAAAATACTCTTCAAGTTAATTCTTTTGAGTGAGTTAGTTTAGTCACTGAAATATTTTTTTAAAGGTAGTTACTGAAATATTGTTATTTAAAAAGTAATTTAAAATTTCATTAAACTCAAAGATCAAGTATCTTTTTGGTGGTGTTCGAAGTTCGAGTTCTGAACATCTTCTTGTGATTTTAGTGGCTAAATTTTTAATAGAGTTACTTTTCTGTATTGAAATGAACCAACCAAAACATATGGTGTCAGTGGGATTGGGTGAGAGGGGAGACAAAATGTCTATGTACTCTTGTTCTATGTTGTGATTCCTTTTTAAGGTGAGTTTGATGCGGCTGGTTCTCTCATCCATAACAATTAATGAATAAAATAAGCAAATGGTGGTTGCAATGTCTAACTCAATAGATAATGTTAAGATCGTTAGGTTAAAGATTTTTCGTAGTTATCTAAGTTCGAAATCAAAATCTATTTTTATGTGTGAAAGTTTTTATTTGATGTTTGTAACTTCGTCTACCGACAAAAAATATAATATATAGAGTGTTCCACATGCTCTAACTAACAAATAAAAATAACAAAACTTCATTTTCATTTCCCCACTTACATCACTATAATTATTTCGTCACAAACTTTTGATAAAATCTGATTGGAAGATTCCTCCTTTTGAAATTTGAACCACCAATTAGACGGCTAAGACATTTCCTTGTATAAATCCAAAGAGATTTCTTCCACATATTTATGATTATTTATGTTTCATACCCAACAAAAAGAACCTTTTAGGTACAGCTAGGAAAGATCATGTTCTCTTGTATGATTTGAGAAAAAAAATATTAAAAATAGAGATGTCAACTTTTGGTGTCATTAAAAACCTTTGGTGTCATGAAAACCGATTTCTCTAAGATAGACACATTTCACATGATTATAAATGTTAATTTAGTACAAATTATATATTTTTATATGTATAAAGTATGTATACTCATTTTTAAGTCAGGATCTGTTCACACTTGACATCAGAAGATAAATTTAGCATACTCATATCTTCAATAATTCATTATAGAAGATAAATTAAATCAATTAATCTAACCTTTGAATCATCTTATATTGTGTTGATGATCATATATGCAAAACTTCAAACAATTTAGATATTTGTTTGTATGTTTTAATAATAGATAGATAATTACATCTTTTAAATAAAGTATTATATGTTAAAATAAAATGATGTGATGGAATATTATTTATTTTTTCAATAATTTACTCGAACCAAAGATGTTTAATAACTTTTAATATTTAACATTTTTAAATTCTCAAGGATAAAATTTTAATGTTTCTAACATATTGACAATATAATATACAGATATATAAATACAGATGACTATGAGGGAGGATTTACAAGCTCAGATATTGAGAATTTATTGAAGAACATAGAATCCAACTATGAAAATTGGATTTCTTATTTCTCCACAAATGTAGTGGATCCAAATGATGAACCATCATTGAACAAATTCAGAGAGTGTTTGAAAAAAATGAGAAATGAAGTTCCATTGTCCTTAGCCAAGACAGTGTTTTGCCATGACTATAGAGATATACTTGAGAAAGTTGAAACTCCATGCACAATTATTCAAACCTCTAATGACATGGTTGTTCCATATAGTGTAGCTCTTTACATGGAGAAGAAAATTAAAGGGAAAGTTACATTGGAGGTAATTGACACTTTTGGACATTTTCCTCAACTAACTGCTCCACTTCAGCTAGTTGATGTGCTTAAGGGTGTTTTAGGGTTTGATCACTTCCCTTGAACTTTAGCTATGTTTAGTTTTGTATGTGTAGAGTTGTTTTCAATTTCATTCCTTTTGTCACATTTAATTTTACTTGTTTGTAAAATTTATGTGTAGTATAATTCTATGGCTTCTTAGTTATATTGTGAAAATAGTCACACTGACACACGAATTGAAGGTGAGTTTGGTATCTGCATGTGTTAATGTCTAACATCAACATATGTGGTTACATTCAATTATCAATGTTGATCAATTAGTGTATGGTGTCCATGTTTGTATGAATGCTTCATAGATGAGTGGTATGTGTTAATTAATAGTTGTATGTACTTTTTTTTTCCATTTCAGGTGGACATGAATCTTAACATTGGTATCTTTTATTTTTCTTTCAAGAAATTTGTTATTGGTGGAATGATAAATAAATAAATAAATATATGAAAAATGATTTGGAATTTGGACCATAGTTTTGTCTACATTTTTAAAGTGGTTACAAATTGCAACTAGAATGTCAAACCGCCGTAATTAATTATGATAGCATGAAATCTATAATGTCAAAGATTTTGCTCTTCTTTGAACAAAATATTTAATGTTCCATAAGATCCTTTCTCACCAATTGACAAAAAAGGCCAAAAAATATGTATCGAAGTTGATGGTGATAAAGACTATTAAATTAACCATTTTTATATACCACTACTTAAGATAATCTCTCTTTGAAGTTTTGAACTTTTTATGCATTAGTGACAACAATCAGGTTTATTCCACTAAATAGGGTCGATTAGGAAGCCATTATTCCACTAAATAAGATCGACTAAAAAGTCAATGATCACGATAGCACAATTTAGTTTGAAAAATTGCATCTTGCGAATGGACTTCAAAAACTTGCTTAACTAGAATCAACCTGAAGCTTTCAACTTCTCCATATGATATTTCTATTTAACAAGTTATAACAAAGAGTGATCAAGACACTAGACTAAAATTAGAATAGCATTTTCAAAAGGCTTGCTTTTCTTGCCTTCATTTTTTAATGTATATTTTTTGTGGAAGTTTTAAATCATAGCAAAATAGCATCAATAAGCATGTTCAATTTTAACTTTCAATTAATTTGACAATGAATGAATACTTGACTAGTTTATTTAAAATTTGTTACGATGAAATTTATTTTGTAACATGAAATGATTTATCTTGACATGGAATGAGGGCAAAATTTGCCTTGGACGAAAACAATGAATTTTGACTTAATATGCTTCTCTAGAAGAGAAGTAGAGTAGAAATAACACACAAAACTTTAATAGCATCTGTAGAGATTTACATGGTTTACATTGTAATGGCCGGTGGCGGAGCTAGATTTTTTTTTTTTATAAATCACCAAAATAAACTGATATATAAACACAAAATTTATCTTGTAATGAGCATTAAGCACAAGGTTGATCATCACAAAATTGAACTAAATAACTTCAAAAATTTAAACAATCTCCAACGTGTTTCAAGTAGCTTGAAAGTGTGGCTCTAACATGTACTAAGAGTGAGAAGATGGTGAATCACAATGTAATTTTTTTTAAATCAAGGGTATTTTAGTAATTTTCACATGAGCCCTAACACGGCTCTGCCACTCGTAATGGCTGAATAATAGATTTTGCTTCTGTACATAAAAAAGTCTCACATTGTTTGAAAATTAAGTTTGAAATAGTTTATTAACAAACACCTTTTTCAATCCAGGGCAAAATTAGGAGGGCTTCCACAGAATAGACGATACCTCTCAGAGTGTTTATAAACTTTCACTATCCTCGACCTACTAGGGTGCCTTTTAACTAAGAAAAAAACACTGCGATTGCTTATAGAAGAGCCAAAACGGACAATATCTTAAAAAATGGTGTGACAAATTTGATATTAGAATAAATTTCAAATGTTTTAAATAAATATATAAATTTATTCAGGCTTTGTTTGAGAGTTTTGAGGGGAGGGGAAGGAAAGACTCGGGGAGGGGGGGAATATTATTTTTTAAGAATATTATAACAACATATATTAAATTTGAAGAATTCATATAAACCCACCCCTCACTCCAAAAAAAAAAACTCTCCTCAAATACAATTTTTTAGTTCCCCAAATGAGGAGGGTTTTATATTTTGAAGAAAAATAAGTCCTCCAAAGTCTCTCATTCCAATGTCCTCTATTTCTTCCACGTACTCATTCCTTTTTTTCCAAACATTTCCTTCCTTTCCCATCCAAACTCGCAAACAAAGCCTTAAAGTAAAGAAATCTCTTCTCAAGCAAACTTTCGGTTAGCAGAAATAGGGCACAATAGTAACAAGTCATTTTGGTCCTTCAATATATAAAATGTCGTCGCTATATTTTATAAATATATTGAAATTACACGCTCATCGCTAATGTTTCTTTTTTTTAAATAATTTTATAAACTTAATTGAAAAAAAAAACACATTTGAGGACTATCTAAAAACAAATTTGAGGACCATAATAATTGTTAAAAGAGACATAAGAATGTGTTTGTACTTTCATACATTCAAGTAGTGACACCAACTTGCACATTTACATTTAGGTACTAAGTTGTTTACCTTAATTGTTTTCTCTAAGGAAGCAAAACAAGACAAAAAAGAGATGTAATTAAGGTAAGAACTCACATGACAGAACCACGATTTCAATGTTGGACTTTATGGAAGTATCCTTGAAGATAAGAACATCGTCCCACGTGAGTGTGCACGTTGCATGTCACTCCCATCATTTCAGTTAAGCTGTGTTGTTTTGAATTATTCAGTTCAGTTACACATGTTCAACACAACATGAATTCCATTCTTATATAGTACCTTATCTAATTAGTACATAGAAGCTGTGGCACGATATTTGTGCTATGCGTTGATCATTACCTTAATCCTTATCATTAAATAAATCATGTAAAATAAGGGTATTGAAAGAAAGGTATTGAATTTGTTTTTAGGGAAGGTATTGAATTTTTTTTTTTTTTAGGGAGTATTTGAATTTGTTAATGATTGGTATTATTGTTTTTAGATATACTAGACTTTTGACACGTGCGACGCACGGGTCTTGTCGACTATAATAGAGACCAATGAATAATCTTTATCCCGTAAGATCATGGATAGAAAATTGGTGCTTTGTCAGGTTAAATTGTTGCTAACCTAATGCAGTATTTTAGAAGGAAATTATTAGATTAAGTCAGACCTAATAAAATTAATAAATAAGGATTTATTGGTTTTATATATGGATACAAGAAATAAATATACGGCTACAAGAGAGAGAAATATTAGAAAGGTAAAAGTTACTTACATACTTTTCTAAAAAAAATAATTAGTTACATATTAATTAAATTAAGTTCCCTAAACAAAACTAATTAAATTAAGTACGATTATATGCAAAACCATAAAATTAGTTTTTTGACTTAATTTCAAACAACACTGAATTGTTTCAAGCAACACTTTTTTTCCCGATTTAATTCTTGTTAAAAAATGTTAACATCTTTATGCAATGTCATTTTTTACAGTATGTAACAAATGTTGAAAATTCCTAAAATTATTTTTTGACATACAAGGTGTAAGTAACATGAATATTTGAAACTAGAGATTCTGTTCTTACATGAATCATAAGACAAAGATACTGTCTTCATGAATTGAATAAAAATGTCTATGCTCACAAAACAACATATCTTAACCAAAATGATGAAAATCACATGCAACTTCACTACTCCCTTCTTCTCCTACAAACCCTTCTCTTCTTCTTCTTCTTCTTCACTCTTATCCTTCAAACCCTCTCACACTTTCTCTCCATCATTTTCCATCAACAACCACACCCTTCCCTCTTTTTCTTCTTCAACCACCAGTAACAGCACGTGCACACTCACATGGGATGATGTTTTTCAATCTGAAGCTGTTATAGAAGAACATGACCCTTGTTCTTATCTACAAGGTTACTTCCATAAAGTCAATCATTGTAACCGTGGTTCTGTGAGTTCTTATCTTAATTACCTCTCTTTTGTGTCTGTGTTTGGTTCTGCATTGACAAAAATTGGTTTTGACCAAATTGATTTGAATGTAAAGCGGTTTATGTTTGGATACTGATACAAAAAAAGTGATTTTTATCAATTTTTGTTTGGATAATTTGAATCAAAATTGCTTTTGTGTATGTATACTTGTAATAAATTTGAGAATTGATCACAGAAGCTAGAAATATTAGCTTTTAGCTTGAAACAATGAGTGTATGCTTGGTTTTAAGGGAATTGATTATGTTTGGTACATTCAAGGAAAAAAGTGATTTTTATCAATTTCTGTATGGATCTATTGAACCAAAATTGGTTTTGTGTGTGTGTATGTAATAGATTTGGGAATTAATTGAAATATTAGCTAGAAACAATTTCTGTTATTTGTATCGTTGATCCTAACAAACTTGAGTTTAGTGATGGACTGTGTTATTGAGTTTGGAATTGCTTTTAGGACAAACAGTATGCTTTTTAGGATCGTTGATCCTAAAAAACTAGTCCACTAGATGGAGAGGCTCATGGCTTAAGTACCGCATTGAGCTTTCATTCTATCGGCACTGACCTGATGCTAGTCATTTCCCTTTTAATGGCTTCACTCATCTATCAGTATTCGGTGGCATACCTTAGTTTAGCATATAAGTAGCTTTTTCCGTAGCCCAACTCTCAACAAAATCATCAATTGTTATTACTTAAGTCCGTGAGGAGAGTCTAATCCAAATGACTAGTCCATTATATGGGCGAGCTTCGCGACAAATTGTTTCCAATACAGATGTTCAACCGAACAAAGGTCAAACGATTGTTATCAAATACAGGCTGAGCCTGTTTTAGCTTTGCAGTTCAGCTGAACTTAAGAGACAAGTTGTTCAGAAGATTCATTCTATGAAAATCATAATACATAATAGCTGCTTTAGAAAATATTCCATTTGAATTCAGCAGACCTATTTTGTAGGAATCATCCAACAAGTCCATGCATACAAGCTTCAGCTTTTGTTGGTCATGGCCACACATAAAACAACAAAAAATTCTAAAGTAGAAAAATCTTGCTTGGTTTTAGATTTATGTAGTTCAAGTTCATGTCCAGCATTTGGATTTAGATTTTAAAAGCGCGTTAATTATTAAATTTGAATGATATACAACTATTTCAACTCAATTTATATAGCCAACTGCAACGAACCAGGGCAAAGGTTGTCGAACTGTGTAAAGCATAACTATGGTTTATGAAAAACTCAACAAGTATGCCTGAAATATCAATTACTTTCCCTGCTTCTGAAGGGCTTGCACGTCGAATTCTTCTGAGCTTAACGAATTCTTTTTATGATTGAACAAATTTGTAAACATAACTGTTGAATCGCTGTAAAAATACAAGTCTAAATCTAATTATATAGAAGATACTCTTATTTAATTTGATAAGGAAATTTGGCAATGGTAGGGATTCTAGTTTTTAACGGGATCCGTGGTTAGAGGGGGAACCTTACGTGAAACAATTTAGTAGACTTTCTGATTTGTTGCTAAATAAAGACATTTCGGTGGCCAACATTATTAGTGAAAAGGACAGGTCCAAGGTAGTGAAGTGGAGTTGGAGAAGGAGATTGTTTCAATGAGAAGAAGACTTGGTAGGAGTTTGTCATGGGGTAGTTTTAGGGAATGCAGTTCTAACTGAAGAAAACGATAGTTGGATTTGAGGAAGTAAGAGCAACCCGAACTACTCAGTCAAATTAGTGTATTCTGTGTTGAGTGAGGATGGTAGTTAGGTGGTGGATTGGGACTTCGGAAATTTGGAGCTCCATGGTTCCATTGAAAATGTAGATTAGTGTGGAGAGCGGTTCTAAATAGACTCTCAGACTAAGGATAATCTCTTGAGAAGAGGGGTTAGTCTTAACTCATCATCTTTTTGTGTAGGTGGGCATGGTAATCCAGAGAGTATCTTAATTGTATCTTGCTTAATTGCCCCATTTTTTCGGTGGTGTGGATTCAATCGTTAAAATGGCTTGGTGTAGTGACTGTCCTTCAAATAGGGGCCCCTCACCATCTTATGCAATTTAAATATCTTGTGAATGGTAGTAGAAAATTGAGAGAAAATAGCTGTGATTTGGTATCCTAATGTGAGGGTTGTTTGGAAAGCTAGAAATGTGTTTATCTTTTCTCAAAAAGACTTCAATTGGGAGAAGGTCGCAGAAGACTCTAAAATTTTAGCTTGGAAAATTCTTAAACATAGATGTAAAGGTTCAGTTATCCAATAAATCAGTAGCTCTCGAATCCTTTGTCTTGTCTGGGAGGTGGTTCACATGTGTAGGTTTTGCAGAGTGGTAGTGGTATTTTACTGTTTTTGTCATTCTTGGGTTGTTGCTGGTTCTGTTTCTGTGCAGTTTTGGTGCTGTTAGTTGTGCTTCATCGTGTACTTTCGGTTTGAGTTGGATTGCTTCTAGTAGTGGGAGTGTCAGAGCGGGTTGGAGTTGTCTTTCGCTCTCCCGTTCTGTTCCTTGTTGTGGTTAGAGTTTAGACATCTACATCGTCTAGTTTTCTTGTCAGCAGTGCTGGTGTTTCTGATGCAGATTCGTCTCGGCTCTCTTGACAGATAGCAGTTTGATCTTTTGTTTGGGTACTCAGATTCGTCTCAGCTCTTTTGTTTGGACATCTACATCATCTAGGGGTATTTGCTTTCTATCTTGGGCATGGTTTCACTTTCTTTTGCTGATGGGCAACGTAAGTTTATTGAGAAGGGTTGGCAGCAGTGTCTGAAGCTCCAGATTGTAAGGACTAAGGATGCAAGCTAAGAGCTTTTTTTGGATTTTTGGTCTCTTCGTTGCTGCAATTTTTCACACCAATTTTATTGGTTGTCAGCGACTTTGTAGCATGTACATCTCGTGCCTAGCTGTTTTTCATTTGATGGCTTCTTGTTAGTAGCAAAATGTTTTTTTATATAGTTTTGGTGTATCGGGTATTTCTATGAGGGAGTTTTTAGCATCAGCATTGCTCATTTTGATGTTGGGGAAATTGGTTTTGGTTAGGGTGGTGCATGTTGCTATCTTTTGGCACATTTGTGAACTCTTTATTCGCAAGTCTTGTAACTTTGCGGTTTGTTTGTATCTTTGTTGCTTGGTCTTTCCCGTATACGCCTTGTGCTTGGGTTGTTGATTCTAATAAAATTGTCTTTTCAAAAAATAATTGTAGCCTTAACATCATTCGCATTAACCATTGTGAATCAAGTTTAGAATTAACCTCAAAAATAGATTTTTGGAAAATTGAAGCCATGACTTTATGTTTTTGAATTTTGAAAAATGTTCAATTTCATTTATGTAACTGTTTCTTTGTATTCTTACCTTTCACTAAGATTTTTTTGGTATATACAAATTGAACTGTCAGAGAAGCATGCGGGCTGCGGGTGTAAAGTTAATTTTCCTTGTAAATAGATTGTGTTATTGATTTTGGAATTGCTTGTAGGACAAACAATCTGAATTTCTTCCATTTGTCATTGAGGGCGACGTTGTTGGATTCATTCACAATCGGTAAAATTTTCTCCGTTTCTTCATCTTTTCTTGTAAGATGCTTGTGCCATATCATGTTTTGTTATTGATGAATGTTTCTTTGGTTAAACTTTGAATTTGTTCAGGTTTGTGGAGCATTTGAGAGGCTTTAACGACATGTTTGTTTTTCCCAATGATGGAAGCCCCTTCGGTCACTGTGTTTCATTGCATCCATTACTAAAGACAGCTGAGGAAAGAACCAGTGCAGTTGGCTATGTAATCGAACATCTGGGAGAGGAGCATATTCCAGGTATACGGAACGAGGTATTATTATGATTAGTTTAGAATATGTTAGATTTCACCATTCTCTTTTATTGAACTATTTTATAATACTTAACTACCTAACCTACATTTCTTCTCTATTTTTACCAGCTATACCCTGTGAAGTCCTCATTTGACAAACCCGTTTTCTTTTCGTTAGAACGTGCTGCAGCTCCTTATTTTGGCATAAAGGTACCAAAAATACTTGATAGTCCACATTGAATCCTAAAGCTATCGTTTGTTATAAATTATTATCTTTAACCTTCCTTTTTCTTCTGATTGAAGAATAGGCTTATGGAGTCCATATGAATGGCTATGTTGAGATAGATGGGCAGAAGCACCTATGGATAGCGAAGAGAAGTCACACGAAATCCACATATCCTGGAATGCTTGATCATCTCGTTGCAGGAGGAGTGGTTTGTAGTCTCATTTGTATCTGTTAGCATTATAAGCCAATTATAAGTTCAAAACTCACCCTTGACATGTTAAACATTTCTTTCGAAGACTGTTTCAGAACTGAATCGTGTTGATAATGTGTAACCGCTGAAATGATGAAATTCATATCAGCGGATTGGAACTGTTTACTATTAAGTGTTTTCTTTAGGGTAATATGTATTGTCATCTGGAGTTTCTGAGTTATTTGCTACTGTTGCAGCCGCATGGAATTGATTGTCAGGAAAATGTTGTAAAGGAATGTGAAGAGGAAGCAGGTATCCCAAGGTCCATCTCTATTAAGTAAGTTCACAACCGCAACACGTTCATCCCTCTCCTCCTTTAGTGCACAAAATTTGATTTTTCTTCTGAGATGAATGAGTCAACCTATATAGCACCGACACTTTAGATTATAGACATGTCATGTGTCTGACACACCACCGACACATGTGATTACATTCAACTATTTCAATTTTCTCAAATTAACACCAGTGTCGGTGTATAGGTGTCTGTGTCAGTAGTTCATAGGAGCTAACTGAACTTCTTTTTGTGTCTATGCTCGACAAAATTTGTTTGCTTATTCAATATACCATAAATATCCAACCATTTACAGAAATGAAAAATCCAGTTAAATGTCTCTTCATTGGCGTTCTTGCAGAGCTAAACCTGTTGGTGCTGTTTCATATATGGACATCGACGGGTATAGATACAAAAGGGATGTTCTATTCTGCTATGATTTGATACTTCCTGAAAGCTTCGTGCCAAAAAACGAAGGTGTGCCTCTTAAACTAATTCTCCATTTTTACTGTCATTATGTTCTTGTGATGTCTTGATCACCCTTTGTAATAACTTGTTAAATAAAATAACAGATGGTGAAGTTGAAAGCTTCAAGTTAATCCCTGTTAAGCAAGTTGCAGAAATCATTCGCAAGACACAATTTTTCAAACCAAATTGCGCTATCGTGATCATTGACTTCCTGTTTCGACACGGGTATTTCTTTCTTTGTCCACGTCATTTCATACATTTCTCACTCTATTTTGGGAGATATATGGTTTTCCCTACTTATGAAATATGTGTTTGAGCAGTGTACTTCTCAATGGTGTTAAATAACGGCACTGTACCTCTATAGCATTGTAGAATTTTAACAAATCTCTGTTGTTCCACGGTACGCTATTTAGTATAAAATGTTGTCAATTGTCAAAGCAGCTATAGCAACTATAACACTATTGTGTAGCGGAATTTGAATAATCCTTTTTTCCCCGATCTGTGATTAACAACACTAGTGCTACCGTCCTTTTCTGGAAACTAGTATTACCGTATTCATAATAATAGAATTGGAATTTCAAGGCTTTATGAATGTATATTAGGAAACATATATTGTAACAGTACTTCATACAAAATAACAAGTAACAGAAGGGAATTTCTTTTGCATTTGTTTTGTTATTCTTGGGGTGCAAATTGAAACCTTAATGATTATATGTTGTGATATTGCAGATACATAAGTCCTGAAAATTATGGATATTTGGATCTCCTAAGAAGCTTAAGAATAGGAGAATGCTCATGATGCTTTCACTATTCACTGAACCAACAATTCTTATATGTTGAGTATCTTGGTTATTGTTATTCTTTCTTTATATTTATATGCATGGTCTCAACTTTGTGGCAAGCTATATAATAAAATGGTTATTCAATATTATCTTTAATTCTTGGATTGTATTTTCCAAAATTGTTGTCTTGGATAATTATTTTTTTCTTCAAGAATTGGTTAGTTGAGATCTCATTGGAACATTATATATTTATGTTAAATAATCACTCCATGCAAAATCTGACCAAATATAAAGAAATTGTCAAAACTTTTAGTAAAAGATATTGTCAAAACTTTATGAAATTTTTTTTGGTCAAAACTACCAAAGAATGATAATGAAAAATAAATAATTTCTTATATATTTAATTGTAATTTGCCTTTTGTAAACATTTCAAAAAAGATAGATTAAAAAAAAGATTGACCATCTTTGTTATCATGTATTTTTACTTTTCAAAGGTAATCTATACTAATAAATTTGTTTTTACTGTTTAATTAATTATATCAAAATCTTACAGTTCCTTTAGAGATAATGGAGCAGGACCAGTTGGATATAATAGATAGGTTTTAACATATTAGAGGGGAAGATAAAATTGTCCTAGCCAAAAATCTATAGTGATCACTAGGATTAAACTATTAGCTGACATTTGTCTTCCAAAAAATAAACCATACCACTAAGCATTGCGTTAGGCATACATATACTGTTGAGCAAGAAAGTGCCACTAAAATTAGACCCACATCGACCAAAATATGTAGTGTGATTTTGTTTATAAACTTGAAAGGGTCTATTGTGCTTAGTCTTGCAAATGGCATGCATAAACATGTTATCGTTGTTAATGCAAACCTATTTGAAACTCTTTTATATTATTTACCCAAAAAAATTTATTTTAATTTGTGTCTTATATTTTTCATTTGCAAAATGTTTTCTTAATTTTTATTTTTTCACAACAACAAAATGATATTTATTTATTTAAATTGATAGAGTACATCAAATAAAATCACATATTCAACATCGTTAAAAACATATGGATTGAATAAACAACCAGACTCACATCTAAATTAATAGCATATAACTGCAAATAGATAGAGTACATCAAATACAATCGCATATTCAACATCGTTAAAAATGTAAGTGATGAATATGCAAACAAACTCACATCATCCAAATTATAAGACCTTTTGAGAATTTTTTTGTCCCTTTTTATAAGACCTCTTTGCTATTTCCAACAACATTAAATATATTTTACCTACATATCCCTATTTATTATACATCTTTTTCTTCAATCAGTAATAAATAGTATCCTGAAAACATAAACTAACTCTCTCTTAAAGGATAAAATTGTAAAAACAACAGTGATTACAAACAACTTTAATACAAATATCAATTTTCTTAATTCACGTGATTTTGGCAAAATGATCTTATATATACAGACCGAGGTAGTAAAATTTACATTGTGGACTCCACATCATTTATGGGACACTATAATGGATTATTGAAAAACATGCATCCCTGTCTCAAATAACGAAAAGTGATTCTTCAATTTCATGGAAATAAAAATACTTGTCTTTTTTCTATTTTCTTTTTCCTCACATTTCTCCTTCAATTTCATTATCTTTGATTTTTAATCAAACTTCTCTATCATTTACGCACTTAAAAGATACAACTTCTAACCGTCACTAATTTTAAGGGGTCAATTTTTCTCTATTGACAATAAGTCCAAATCTTATAACTAGAGTGTTGTTCATTTATTCATCTTCTAAACATAAGAGTTTGCACCTTTTCAAAAAGAGCAGCATTGGTTCCATGAGGATATGAGAGTATTCTCTCTCTTTGAAGGTCAGCATGGCATGCCTAAAAGCCTAAAATAATTTAGGCTTAATTGCACTTTCCCCCCCTATTTTTTGTCAATTGTGCGATTTTGCACCCCCTCTTTTTTTTTGAGCGACTTTGCACCTCATCTTCTGCCAATTGTGTTTTAATGATGATTGGTTCAAAATCATCATTAAAAGAGGGAAAAGGGGGCAAAAGAAGGGGTGCAAAATTGCACACCAAAAAAAAAGTGGGGGTTCAAAATCGCACAATTGGCAAAAAGATAGGGGGCAAAAGTTCAATTAAAACACACGAAGGTCCATCTAACCAAAAAGGGGGTAAAAGATTGGGTGCAAAATCGCTCAAAAAAAGGAGGGGGTACAAAATCGCACAATTAGCAAAAGATAGGGGGGAAAGTGCAATTAAGCCAATAATTTATATAGTGAGACCTTTAAGAAATAGATTTATAGAAAAAGGGTTAAATATGTTTTTTATCCCTATAAATATTCACAGTTTCATTTAGTATCTACAAAATAAAATAACACCGTTTAGTCTCTGTAACATTTTCTTTTAGTATTTTTAGGGATAAAAAATTCCGACGAATATTTAGTCCCTATAACATTCTCCTTTAGTATTTTTAGGGACCAAAAATGTTGACGAAAAGTTTTACATAGACTAAAAATGTTGATCAAAAATTTTACTAGGCCCAAAAATATTGACCGAAAATTTGACATGTCCTAAAAATGCTGACGGAAAATTTTACATGGACTAAATAGTGCGATTTGATTTTGTACAAACTAAAACAAAATTCTGAATATTTATAGAGATAAAAAATATATTTAAACTTTTTTTATAAGTTTATTTCTTAAAGGTCTTACCATAAAACCACGTCATTTGTAGGACCCTATGTTAAATTGTTGAAAAAAATGCATCACCGTCACAAATAATGGAAAGAGATTCTTCAATTTTAAGGAGATAAAAAACTCGTACTCTTTCTATCTTTCTTTGTGCTTACACTTCACCTTCAACTTTATTATGTTTGCTTTTTAATCGCACTTCTCTCTCCTTTACAAACTTAAGAGATACAACTTCTAACCATCACTAAACTTAAGGGATTGATTTTCCTCAATTGACAATAAGCTCAAATCTCACAACTAGAGTGTTTTTCATTTATTCAGCTTCCAAACGCAAAGTTTGCGCCTTTTTAAAAAGAGACACATTGATTCATGAACGATATGAGAGTGTATATCTCTTTTTGAAGGTCAGCCTAGCATGTCTAAAAGAGTAAAATAAATTTTATAGTAAGACCTTTAAGAAATAGACTTATGAAGAGAAAAAAAGGTTAAATATGTTTTTTATTCCTATAAATATTCATAATTTTGTCTCTAAAATAATATCATATTTTTTAATCTCTGTAACATTTTTCTTTAGCATTTTTAGAGACCAAAAATGCTAGCGAAAACTTTTACGGGGCCTAAAAATGTTTATCAAAATTTTTTACAGGGTCTAAAAATGCTGATGGAAAATTTTACAGAGACTAAATAGTGCGATTTTATTTTATATGAACTAAAACAAAATTTTGAATATTTATAGACACCAAAAAAATAATCTTTTTTATAAGTCTATTTCTTAAAGGTCTTGCTATAAAACTTCATCATTTGTGGGACCTTATGTTAAATTGTTGAAAAAAATAATGCACTGAGTGTCTCAAATAATGGAATAAGATTCTTCAATTTTAAGAAGATAGAAACACATGTACTTTTTCTATCTTTCTTTTTCCTCGCATTTCTCCTTCAAATTTATTATCTTTGCTTTTTAACCGCACTTATTTCTCCTTTACAAACTTAAAAGATACAACTTCTAACCATCACTAAATTTAAGGGATTGATTTCCCTCAACGGACAATATGTCCAAATCTCATAACTAGGGTGTTGTTCATTTATTCATCTTCCAAACATAAGAGTTTGCACCTTCTCAATAGAGCATATGTATCTTTTCAAAAAGAGCAACATCGGTTTCTGGAGGTTATGAGAGTATACCTCTCTTTTTAAAGGTTGACCTAACATGTCTAAGAACCTAAAATAAATTTTATAATGTCCTTTAAGAAATAGACTTATAAAAAAAAATCAAATTTTGTTTAGTTTAAATTTGTCGAGAGGTATCAATAACACTCTCTTTATCTCAAAATATAGTATATGTTCCTTAATAAAATAATCTCAAAATATGTCATCATAACAAATTCACATGAACCAAGACTTTTAATAAATTTTTAAACTCAAAAGGGGAAAATGAAAAATTGTATGGGGAAAAAAATGTGAGGATAATAAAAAATATAACATCATAAAAATATAGTTGAGTATGAGAATAATAATAGGACAAGTAGTTTATAACTTCATTGATATTGTAAAATGACATAAATTTTTACAAACTTTTGTGCGTTTGGATGACATATTTTTGCGGAGCTTGAACGAATATCTGCCTTTCTATTATACACTATGAAGTATAAAATGTTGTCAAATAGCGTCACTATAGTATTGTTGTGTAACAGAACTTGAAGGAACCACTGGGATTATCGATACTGGAATTTTGCTTTTCTTTGACAGTGTTCGTAATGGAATTGGAATTTCAAGGCTTTGTGTGTGTATAAAATATAAATATAAATAGTTATATAGACACACATGCTAGGAAACATATATTGCAATACTATTTTATACAAAGTAAGAGAAGTGGATTTCTTTTGCATTTGTAGGGTGCAAAGTGAAACCTTAATGATTAAAAGTTGTTACGTTGCAGATAAGTCCAGAAAATCATGGATAAAAATTGCTCTGATACAAAGAGCATAGTGCATGGTTGACAAGCTGCTTCATTCTCATTAACCACAATGACTTGATTAAGCATAACAACGTCTTTGATTGTTTCTTATACAACTGTGCATTACATCACTGCCAGACCAAGAGAAAGCATAAGTACACTAATCGTTGTCACTAGTAATGAAGTATGTTCGATGTAATTTCAAAGATTTCTATGTCAACATTTTACACAACTCAGACTGTCCTAACAAAATAGGCACACGTATACACGCAAAACTTGTCATAAACTGATTACCAGTAAAATCTCTAAAACACCTTTTTGGTACAACATCTCTAAAACACTGATTGCCAACTCAAAATGAATAATCCTTCAAATCAGATTTTGATTCAAACAATTCCATATCCGCCGTGCACTCTTCTTCAGATAGTGGAGGAAGTTGCCTTGTTTTACGCTTCATATTGTGCTTGTGCCACTCACTCTTGTGGTGTTCCCTGTACAACTTAGCATCTTCAAAACAAGCATCACATGTGTTGCACTTATTTTGCTTTGGTTGTTGTCCCTCAGTAGGCTTAGGTCCAGACGAAATTGTTTGCTTTTGAAGTTTATCATTCAGCTCAAGCACAGATTCAGGAGTTCTTTGGGGCAATGGTGCAGGCATGTCCTCGTGATCATTGTAATCCACATGAGTATCACCATCCACATAAAGAGAGTGGGCAAGAACTTCAAATCTTCCATGCATCTTATTCATAACAAAGTCATGACAATCCTTATACAGACCAGGCTCCAATTCAAAAACCTGCAACCCAATTAGAAATCAGATCAATTATCACCGAAATTTTAGCAGAATCAAAGATTAAGATTAACCATATACGCAAATGCAGATATACCAGACACAACTTATGGAAAGGATTATAATTAATAACAGGGGCTAACAGTAATAATATTTGAAATGAAAGAACCATGGAACATTTATAAGAGACATGGACTTCCCATTAGCTTTTTTATGGGTTAGTTAGTACTTTTCTTTGATAAGCAGATTGAATGTGGCCACAACATACAGAAAATGCATGTCAAATATCAGAAATGATCAGCTAACAGCGCGCAAATGAGTATTTGGTCATGTTATCTCTGTTTTTTTTTTTTTTTGAAACAGCAGAATTTATTTATAACCACTTGGTTCCAAATACAAGGTGTAACCTAGCAGACCCAACTAAAACAAGCAAACCAGAGTGTTTTCCAGCTAACAAGGCCGACCGTGCCAACAAAAAACAAAAACAAGCAACAACAGCCCTTAACCACCCCCACCCACCCACCCCCCGTGCCCCGCAAGTGGGTGGTGGGATTGGACCCCTTGGATTAGTCGGTCCTTGGACCGGATACCGAGTTTTCAAAACAAACAAATAAGTAACAACAGCCTAAGAAAAACTACTGCACCTGAACAAAAGATTAACCCCTGCCTATGAACAAATTCTACCCAAAAGCTTGCCTATAAAGGACATGAAAACAATCCTGAGAAACCAGATAAAATGCGCCTTGTATTTCTAGTTTTATTTTTACCAACGAACAACTTCTCAAACTTGCATACAATAACCAGATAAAATGTGATAAAAGGAAGTTACTAAATGACAATCCTTATCACAAATGTTCAAAAGATGGCCCTTTTTTATGTGTTGGATAAAATGTGGTAAAAGGAAGTTACCGACTATTAACATATTCCTGTAACTATCACAGATGTTCAAAACATGATCCGTTTTTGTGTTGGATAAAATGAGATAAAAGTAAGCAACTCATTAAATCATCAACTATGTAGCCAACCCCACTTAGTGGCATAACAATGTAACGGCTAGGTTGTAGTTGTATTAAATCATCAACTATAACAATGCTTCTAGAACAGAAAACCCAGGGTTAAAGAGAATAAAATGGAACCATGAAATAACTGAGCAACACAAAGAACTTACAACAGATAGCTGAGCAGCTGTCCCTTCTTTAGAAATAACGGTTGCCTTCCACTCGTTCAGCTTTTCCAAAAGGATAGGTACTTCCTCCTCAGGGGCAGCAGCGCGTACCCTCAATGGACACCGTTTTATAGGGTAGTGCTTCTGAAGCTCCTGAATCAACTCCAGAGCCTGTAATACGACTTTCATAATCATCAATTTGTCATAACAGTTATATGAGACAATCATTATATGGAATTATTTAGAATGACAGGCAAGATACCTGCTTCTTGGAGGTGCTGTTTGGATCAACAGCGAAATGGATATCCCTCATGAGGCGTTCAATCATGCTGATAGTGTAAGGGCGCTTAGTTTCGGGATTAAAAGTCTTGTGCATTACAATGGTGGCAATGTCCCTGAACTGACTAGACAGCATTGACTCCCTCTCTTTACCAGCAACCTGAAGTTCCCCTTTCTTTAAAATCTGCAACAGAAAAACATTTCAGAAGATTCACAAACATGTCCTCAACTAACAGTTGAATCACTAATTATTATGCATAAACTGGGTTTAAATTAGTTTCTAACTTCAAAAAACATTTCAATTAAAATATATTTATGATTCTTCAGTAATAAAAAAGTTCCTGCAAGATATAAGTTGATTATAAGGGTATGCTTGGGACATGGGTAAATAACTCAATTAAACATATATAAGCTACTTCTATAATCAAGACAATGTGGTTAAACTGTTTTCATAGAAATTATAAGTTGTTTTCAGAAGCTACTCTGAAAAGCCTACTGAAAACAACTGTAGATAAACCCAAATAAGTTGTAAATATTCTCTTCCAAACACACTCACTTAGGGTAC
>Ga0315913_1002648_pt1 | contig 21187 bp, 10 predicted proteins | sample MpolsnodulesMG_FD_207736 | JGI IMG/M metagenome (GOLD analysis project Ga0315913, IMG submission 207736) | Medicago polymorpha root nodule microbial communities from Los Angeles, California, United States - small nodules | ecosystem: Host-associated > Plants > Roots > Nodule | place: USA... | reverse complement strand
CCTGAATTATTTCTCTATCTATCAAATAGATCCCTACGTTATATAAAAAACCATCAAATAAGTCCCTGAATTGTTTAATCAGATATCAAATTGATCCTTGAAAACATCTGTCTCAAAAACGCAACAAACACAAACAAAGAACAAGGCGAGCATCAACGATCACAGAAACAAAATAAACAACATGATCAAAAGTTAAAACGAAAACACAAAAAAATGGACAAAAACAAGGTGAATACGAACACAAAAACTTGATAAACAATAGGAAATGTGTTACCTTTAATCACAACCAAACACAAAAACTTCAAAAACGTCAGAATCGCCGGAGATGATGATGATTTTGAAGGGGTGAAAATTGAGGAAGTTTTAGCGGGAAAAAGAAGGATCAAGGACGTTTTTGATGTTCTGAAATGTGAAGAAGGTATGGGTAATGCAGGGGCAAAATGGGAAAAGTAGAAAAAATAAACTGAAAAGTGAAAACTCAACTTTTTCCAATTCAATCAAATTAGTCCCTGAACACGTGGCTTCCTTTTTGCCACGCGTACAAGACAACACAGCATGCAGGGCGACAACTCAGCATGGCTAACGGAGCACTTGGACGAAGAGACCTTTTTGATGGACGTCTTACAAATTCAGGGACTAAGTTGATATTTCGCATAATTAAGGGACGGAGTTGGCCGACACGTGAAAATTCAGGGACGAATTTGATGGTTCACTCATTAAAATTCACATGGGTCCCACCAAATCATGTGGGTCCCATATAAATTTGGTTGGTTCTATGTGAATTTTAACCGATCAAAATGAGTGTGTTGGAAAATGTATGTTAGTATGTGTGTTGTTAACATTTCTCATTAATGAATGTAACAACTCATATGTTTTCATTTTACAGTCATACACCAACAAAGTATACCACTCCCTTCGTTTCAAAATGAATGTCGTTTAAAATTTTTACACATATATTAAGAAATGTATTAATTAAAAGAAAGAGAGAAGTTATTTTACAAAATTATCCTAATCAACTATTGATTTGTTTTTCATTAAAGAAAAAATAATGCTTTGAAAGTAGTGTATATGATATTAATTGAAGTGTACAATTGAAAAGGAAAAATTATTATTGCATTGGAAACTGAAAATGACATTCATTTTAAAACAACTTTTTTAACTAAAACGACACTCATTTTAAAACGGAGAGAGTAATTAAATTCTTCGACAAAGATTAATCACCACTAAATAATAAACCGACGGTGTAAACTTCTTATCTTATACAAATAAAAAACAACAAAGAAGTTTATTATTCTTTTTCTCTTTTTCCCTGGTTTTATTGAACCGACCCAAGAAAACTCTTGAGACACAAACATAAAGGAACAGAAACTCATAAACACAAAACAAAAAAACAAATCTCAGAAAAAAAATTCAGACACAGAAACTTCAACAACAAACGAAGAAGAAGCATTTCCAAACTGCTTGTTTCTCAATTCTCTTCCTCTTCTCGTCAAGGTATCTATTTCATTCTTTCATCGTTTGTTATTATCATCAATACAATGAAATTGAAAATATGTTTTTTTTTTTTTTTGAATTTGAAAGTTGTAAGAAAGATATGCTTATATGTAATTAAGAATTCAAAGTTTTGATCTTTTTGTGTTTTTGTTTCTGGGTTTTGTTTTTGTGATGTAATTTATGTATTTTAGTTAAGGGAGAATTGTGGGGTAGTTGAATATTGTGGTTTTGTTTTTGTTATGTGTATTTTAGTGTTTGAATTGTTGAATTTGAGCTTATTGTTGTAGTTTTGAATTTAGGGAAGAAATGAGGGTAATCTAGAATTGAAAGTTGTGATCTTTTTGTGTTTTTGTTTATGGTTTCTTTTTTTTTTTTTTTTTTGTGTTTATGGGTTTTTTTTTTGGTTAAGAATTGAGGGGTAGTTGAATATTGTGGTTTTGTTTTAGTTATGTGTATTTGAGTGTTTGAATTGTTGATTGAGCTTATTGTTATAGTTTTGAATATTGGGTCAGGGAAGGATTGATGGGTAGTTGAATTAAATTATGGTTTTGTTTTGCAATGTGTGTGTGTGTGTGTGACTTTGAGTGTTTGAATTGTTGATTGAGTTTATTGTAGTTTTGATTTTTGGGTTGGGGAAGAATTGAAGGGTAGTTGAATATTGTGGTTTTTCTTTGTTATATGTGTTTCAAATTCTTTGAGTGATTGAATTGTTGATTGAACTTACTGTTAGGGTTTTGAATTTTGGGTTAGGTAAGAATTGAGGGATAGTTTAATATTGTGGTTTTGTTGTCTGTGGTTGTGTGTGTGTCTAAGATGAGATTGTTTTTGAGTGATTGGATTGTTGATTGAGCTTATTGTTATAGTTTTGAATTTTGGGAAGAAATGTTGGGTAGTTGAATTTTGTGGTTGTTGTTATTGTTGTGTATTTGAGATTCTTTGAGCGTTTAAATTGTTGATTGCACTTATTGTTAGAGTTTTGAATTCTGGGTTAGAGAAGAATTGGGTGGTAGTTGAATATTGTGGTTTTGGAGTTGTTGTGTTTGTTTGAGACTGAGATTTTGAGTTTTCGATTTAGCTTATTGTTTTTTTCTTTTAATTTTATTTTGGGGCGCAATTTAGCTTATTGTTAATGGTTTGAATTTTGGGTGCAGAAGGGACATTGGAGCATGAGCTTGCAACAAAGACGAGAAAGGAGGGAAGGGTCGAGGTTCCCTTCACAACGTCCTCCTCGCCAAGAATGGATTCCGAAAGGTGCTGGAGCATCCAGCTCCGCCTCCACCACATCCGCCGCCGCCGCCGCCGCTACCACCACAACCACAATTGTTGACCAACCTACAAGTTTGCACTCTCATGAGAAGAACACTAATAGTGATGGTGGTTCATCCAATCAAGGGGCTGTTGTTGCTCCAACATTTGCTAGGCATAGAAGTAATCACCATGTTTCTCATAGGGTGGAAAGGGAACATGTTGCGCATAGGACGGACAGGGATCATGTTGCTCACATGGTGGAGAGAGAACATGTTGCTCATCGCATGGAGAGAGAACATGTTGCTCATCGTCTGGAGAGGGAACATGTTGCTCATCGTGCAGAGAGGGAACATGTTGCTCATCATGTGGAGAGGGAACATGTTGCTCATAGGGTGGAAAGGGGTAGAGGGAGGAGTGGGAATATGGCGGGGAGGCAATATGCATCGAGGGACTCTAGCTTGCCTCAATTAGTGCAGGAGATTCAGGAGAAGCTCACGAAAGGTACTGTGGAGTGCATGATTTGTTATGATATGGTTCGTAGGTCCGCACCTATCTGGTCTTGCTCCAGTTGCTACTCTATCTTTCACCTGAATTGCATCAAGAAGTGGGCTCGTGCGCCCACCTCAGTTGATTTATCAGCGGAGAAGAATCTAGGGTTTAACTGGCGGTGTCCTGGTTGTCAGTCTGTGCAACATACGTCTTCAAAGGATATTAAGTATGTTTGCTTTTGTGGGAAGAGGGTAGATCCTCCATTTGATTTGTATTTGACACCTCATTCGTGTGGCGAATCGTGCGGGAAGCCTCTTGAAAAGGAGGTGTTTGTTACTGAAGAGAGAAAGGATGAGCTTTGCCCTCATGCTTGTGTCTTGCAATGCCATCCGGGTCCGTGTCCTCCGTGTAAAGCATTTGCCCCTCCTCGTTTGTGCCCTTGTGGGAAGAAAAGAATTGCTACTCGCTGCTCTGATCGGCAGTCGGATCTTACCTGCGGTCAGCGCTGTGATAAGCTTCTTGATTGTGGACGTCATCGCTGTGAAAATGTATGCCATGTGGGTCCTTGTGATCCTTGTCAGGTGCTAATTGAGGCCTCTTGCTTTTGTAGTAAAATGACACAGGTGCTTTTTTGTGGGGAGATGGCTATGAAAGGTGAATTTGAAGCAGAAGGTGGAGTTTTTTCTTGTGGTTCCAATTGTGGAAATGTGCTTGGCTGCGCTAATCATGTCTGCCGTGAGATTTGTCATCCGGGAAACTGCGGTGAATGTGAATTTTTACCAAGTCGGGTCAAGACATGCTGTTGTGGGAAAACAAAGTTGGAGGATGAACGCAAGAGTTGTGTGGATCCGATACCTACCTGCTCAAAAGTATGCAGCAAGACCCTTCTTTGTGGGGTACATGCTTGTAAGGAGACATGCCATGTCGGGGAATGCCCACCATGTAAGGTCCTAATTTCACAGAAATGTCGTTGTGGCTCAACTTCCAGAACTGTGGAATGCTATAAAACAACAACTGAGAATCAGAAATTTACTTGTCAAAAGCCGTGTGGGGCAAAGAAGAATTGTGGAAGGCACCGATGTAGTGAAAAGTGTTGTCCATTGTCTGGTCCAAATAATGGTTTGACTAGTCCGGATTGGGATCCTCACTTTTGTTCCATGCTGTGTGGGAAGAAGCTGAGATGTGGCCAGCATGTGTGTGAAACGTTGTGTCACAGTGGTCATTGCCCACCTTGTCTTGAAACGATCTTCACTGATTTAGCATGTGCTTGTGGTATGACTTCAATTCCTCCTCCCCTACCTTGCGGTACAATGCCTCCCTTGTGTCAGCTTCCATGTTCAGTTCCTCAGCCGTGTGGCCATTCAGGCTCTCATAGCTGCCATTTTGGAGACTGCCCTCCTTGTTCGGTGCCTGTGTCAAAAGAATGTGTCGGTGGCCATGTCATTCTTAGGAACATACCTTGTGGCTCAAATAATATTAAATGCAATAATCCCTGTGGAAGGACTAGACAATGTGGTTTACATGCATGTGGTAGATCATGTCACTCCCCACCTTGTGATACTCTACCTGGTTTTGTGAAAGGTTTACGAGCGCCATGTGGACAGACATGTGGTGCTCCAAGGAGTGGCTGCCGGCATATGTGTATGGCTCTCTGTCACCCTGGATGTCCTTGTCCCGATGTAAGATGTGAATTCCCCGTTACAATTACTTGTTCTTGTGGCCGCATATCAGCGAATGTTCCTTGTGATGTTGGTGGTAATAATAGTAATTATAATGCTGATGCGATATTTGAAGCTTCGATCATTCAAAAATTGCCCATGCCACTTCAACCAGTCGATGCAAATGGCCAAAAAGTTCCTCTTGGACAAAGAAAGCTGATGTGTGACGAGGAATGTGCTAAGTTGGAGCGTAAAAGGGTTCTTGCTGATGCCTTTGACATCACTCCAAGTCTTGATGCTCTCCATTTTGGTGAGAATTCTTCTTTTGAGTTGCTTTCTGACACGTTTAGACGTGATCCAAAGTGGGTTTTGGCTATTGAGGAGAGATGCAAAATATTAGTACTTGGGAAAAGCAAAGGAACTACACATGGTTCGAAAGTCCATGTCTTTTGTCCTATGATAAAGGATAAAAGAGATGCAGTGAGAATGATTGCTGAGAGATGGAAGCTTGCAGTGAACGCTGCTGGCTGGGAGCCAAAGAGATTCATCGTAATTTCTGCCACTCAAAAATCTAAGACCCCAGCTCGTGTGCTTGGTGTTAAGGGTACCACAACTCTAAATGCGCCACTTCCTACTGCATTTGATCCCTTGGTTGACATGGACCCGAGGCTTGTTGTCTCGTTTCCAGACTTGCCAAGGGACGCTGATATTAGTGCCTTGGTTTTGAGATTCGGTGGTGAATGTGAGCTTGTTTGGTTGAACGACAGGAATGCTTTGGCTGTCTTTCACGATCCTGCCCGAGCTGCAACTGCGATGAGGAGGTTGGATCACGGAACAGTTTATCAGGGTGCTGTTTCGTTTGTCCAGAATGCTGGAGCATCTGCTGCGTCTTCGGTTACCAGTGCTTGGGGAGGAACGAAAGAGGGAGGAGGACTGTCAACACTGAGAAGCAATCCATGGAAAAAGGCAGCGGTTCTCGACCCAGGTTGGAAAGAAGATTCTTGGGGCGATGAACAATGGACTACTACCGGTGATTCTGCGAATATCCAACCATCAGTTCTGAAGAAAGAAGCGCCAATACCTGCTTCGTTGAATCCTTGGAATGTTTTGAATCATGAATCGAGTTCGAGTTCATCATCAGCAACTGTCATAAGAAGTGTAGCTTCTGGAAAACAAACTGAAAGAGGCGATGTCTCAACTAAGGTGGAGCCTTCTGCAGGTGGCGCAAATGAAGGAAACTCAGATGCAACAGAAGCTGCTGAAGTTGTAGATGATTGGGAGAAGGCTTTTGAATGAGAGAAAGTAATGAAGAACAAACAAAAATTACAATATTTTTTATTGTTAAAAAATTTATTTTATACTGTTGAAAAGTAGACATGCATGAGGTTTATGGTATCTTCTTGCCATGTTTTGTCAGTTTTGGCAAGTTGAGGTTATTTTCCTCATTTAGGTAAATGCTTAAAAATTCAAACTCATTGGATCCTCTTACCCACTGAGCAATGGGATATTTGACTAAAGGGAAAAATTGCATTTTGTTAGTGCTCTATATTTTCTCAAAGTGCATTGACCCAGTTCATGAATTCTTGTTTTGATTTTATATTCATTGAAGATATCATATGAAGCCTGCAAGTGTTTCCTTTGTGCCAATATTACATTGTCATTGACAAAGTCATTGGCACTTTTTTTTGGGTTAATTATGTTATTGGTGCCAAATAGTCACCGACTTTGTTGATGATTAATATCTCCTGGGTAACGTAACTGGTCACCTTTGGCGTGATCTTTCATTCTAATTTTATTTTTTTCATTTGCAATGTTTGAATTCAAATACTATGTTTAAGAAAACCGAGTCCAGTTCATTTCGAACTAATGGAATATTGGTCAGATTGTAAAGGTTTGAGGTGTCCTTAAAATAATGTCATATTGTGATTTTTTCTGAAACAATTTGCAAATGATTTTAACATTTTGTAGATAGAATAGTTTGCAAGATCCATTCAAGTCACAAGTCTAATACAAAAATTGTATATCTACATCTTTCTATTCAAGTAATGGATATTCATATAACATAAATTTGATTCATGCTCCTGGTTTGGGTTTATGTTTCCTTCTTCTTGTCTCCATTCTCTGTGGGGTGGTTGTTTCCATTCGTCCTCCGACGGATAATGGTGTTCTCTTGTGGAGTATGGGGTTGGGTGTGATTGTTTGGTGTTTTTGGTGGTTGTTTTGTTCCTGTTTTATTTTATTGCCTGGTTGCGGTTTAGTGCCTTTGCTGTTTCATTTTTGGGGAGCTGGATGAGTGTCATGCATGGAGCTCTCACACCCTTGATTGCATTTTGTAACCATTATCGATGGAGGCTGTTAGTATCACAGGGAGGTGGTTGTGGGTGTTGCTTTGCGTTAACATTAATGTGGGTGGTTGTTGGTGTTGGTAACACGAGGTGGTTGTTGGTCTTGTTTTACGTTAACGGTGAGGTGGTGGTTGTTAGTATTGGGTTGGGAGTTGGGATGTTTGTGGTGCTTTTTGCATGGTGGTGAGTTTTTGGTTGTGGAGATGTTGATGAGGAGCTTGTTGTTTTTTGGAGGGTTTTTGGTCGATTTGATGGTTTTTTGGAGGGGTTTTGGTTAGTAGCAAGCGATAGGTGTTTGAAATTTGTATTTGTGGCTATTTGCAATGGAGTTTGAGGTTTCGACTCATGTTTGGTTTCTGCTGTTGTGTGGGAGTTCAACTTTGATTTAGTGTTGGCTTTAGTTTCGGTGGTTAACTTTTTTTGGTTTTGGTGATAGCCTTCGGTTGATGTCTTTATTGGTATTTTTGATGTACAAGGTGTATGAGTTTTCTTTTGAATATTTCGCCTACGTATGACACTTTTTGCTATGTTGTTTATGCTATGTAGGTCTGTGTTTGTACCATGCAGGAACTTGATTATTAATAAAAAAAATTGATGTTAACAAAGAATGCTCCTGTATTAAAGGATTACTTCATTCTTCTTTTTTCTTTTTCTTTTTTCCTTTCAAATTTATGTGTGCCCATTTTTTACCTTCAACAAAATTATACACTTTGATCTTAGCTAAATTTTTAATCATTCAACTCATTGCTAATTTGTTTTTAATCTCAATTTATCCGTGGCGCAAAGTTATATTCAAAACTATATGGTCATAAAAGAATAATGTCACACAACTGAGCTATTAGTGAATAGTGATGCATGTCCATTGTGTGATTTGACAAATTTACCATTGATGTATTATAAGAAAAACGAGAAGAGACAAGAAAAATATATATTTTTTATCATAGCATAGGTATCTATCTATTGAAAAACCAACAATTGATTGGTTCAAATGATGAGAGATTGGACTTTTTAAGCAGATGGTTAAGACTTCAATCCCTGACTCTTGCGCATGAAAAAAAAATGTGGTTGAAGTTATTGTTATGATCAAAAGTTTCTCCCTTTGTATACCTTTCTGTTGTGTTATTGTTGATTGATTTGTAAATAAATAAAGAGCAATGTATATCATGTGATGAAACTAGGTTTAGTTGATTTTTTTGACTCATTAGATATAATTGATTAGACTATTTTTATTTTTATTTTTTAAAAATAATTGATTAGACAATATTTTTAAATGAAAACAATCTGCAATCTGTGTGTAGCGGTTGGTGGAAAAAAGGTCAAGTTAAATTTTCCAAAATTAGTTTGGTTTGTGTTTCAAGTTTAAGGGTTTAGTATATAAATTGTTCATCTTTTACTAAGGTTAGTTTGAATTGACTTATTAGTTTTAAGTTTATAAAAGATAGCGTATGTAAATAAATAAACCTATATATTAATTCATAAGTTCTTACTGACGAAAATTATATCTTTATAAACTATTTTTTTATACTACCTTAAACCATATTAGAGGATCTGGGATTCTCCAACTCTTGAGATATATATATATATATATAGTCTTCGAAATCCTCTAAGAAAAATATATAGCCTTCGAAAAGATTTATGACCAAGACAAAGGGTGGCAAAGGTTGGTCAGAATCTATTTTATGAGTGGTGTGTTGATCAGTTGTATTGTTTATTAAGGGATTATTTAATAACATTTATATTTTTTAGGTGGGTCTCTTAAACAAAGTGTTTTTTTTTTTTGTGTTAGTTTTCGATTTTTGGGGAAAAGAGACCCTAATAATATGACGTTTGGTCATAAAGTAAGTATAATCTAATAGAAAATTGTCTCATTCGAAAATCGAATTCAAATTCTCTCAAAAATTTTCGTCCTTTGGTTAAGTTTATTAATCATTTGAAATTTATCACTTACAAAAATGTGGTTTTTCTATGATGCAACGGATTGAGTTTTTTTTAACTCAATTTTTAATGAATTTTTGCTAACTTATCCAAATAAAAAATTTTGGATATGCAACTAACCACAACTAATAATACATTAGGATTCCAACACCAATACAAAAACAAAGCAAGACTAAGAGCATATCTAAACCAAATCTATACTGAAAATAAAATAAAAAGTGGAGTACACTTATATCAAATATTCAGCTCTCACAACTTCTTTTTTTTGAAGGAAGCTCTCACAACTTATTTAATAACTGATAACCGACTAGACATATCAAAGAGGAGATCAAAACTATAAAGACTATCGTCAGAGATGAAGTGAAATTTTTTAAGTAGTGTAAGGAACACATATATAATGTGTGTATATATATATAATAACATTTTATTTTTAAAAGTATAAATATACATTATAATTGTTCTCTATAATTTTTCATATTTTTGATACATTGAATGATTTTTTTTATTCACAATGTCAATAAAAATCAACGAATTGAGAAGGAAATTAAAGTTCTTGGTCTTTGTGTGATAATGTGGTCGTTGCATGTATTGAGAAATTTGAGGATTCTCATTTTTTTACCCGAACTTGGGTCTTTGGTAAAAATATTTTTTTTTTAATATTTTTGTATAAAGACAGGGTGAAACTATTCATTTAAAAACTCACACACATAAGTGAAAATCCCATATTCGAACTCGGATCATGGCATCTAACCTATCAATTGTTAATTGGATAATTTTCTTTTATAATTTATAATGTAGCCTTAATAATTTAGTTAAACTTCACTATTGTTCCCTCTTTTTGTTCCATAATGTATATATGTATTATTTTTCTTTATTTTTTTCTTCCAAAAGTGGTGAGGGCAAAGGCCCACATACTATTGTATGTGGGGTCGCTTCTGACTATCGTCGGATTCAAGAACATGAGGTGAAAAAAGCGTTGAAAAGGATGAGTAATGACAAGGCAGGTGTGTCAGACAACATATTTGAAGTGTGAAATTTTTTAGAGACTGAGAAATTGTGTGGCTCACCAAAATTTCTAACAAGATTATAGGGACAAAAAAAAAAACCAGATGAGTGAAGAAGAAGCACTTTAATTCCAATCTATAAGAAAAGAGGGGTTATATAAATTGTGCGAATTATAGCGATATTAAACTTATGAATCATACCATGAAGTTACAGGAAAGAGTGGTTGAATGAATATTAAGAAATGAGACTCGATTTACTAATAACCAATTTGATTTTATGTCCGGGAGGTCGATTATGGAGGTGATATACTTACTTCGTATGTTGGAGCGATATTGGATGGATAAAAAACACTTGCGCATAGTTTTCGTTAATTTAGAGAAGGTGTATGATAGAGTGCCTAGAGAGATTTTGTGGAAAGCTCTAGAGAAGAAAAAGTTTAGGATTGCATATATTAGAGTTATCAAGGATATGTATGAGAGAGCTTCGTCTAGTGTGAGGACGTAGGATGGGGCTACCGATAATTTTTCCATAACCATACGATTGCATCAAGGGTCAACCATAAACTCTGACTCCCTCCGTTGCCAATTATAAGCAAATTTAACTTTTTAAGTTCATTCAATTAATGATGTATGTGGTCCATAATATGAACTACATACATCATTAATTGAATGAACCTAAAAACTCAAATTTACTTATAATTAGCAACAGATGGAGTATCTTTTTACTTTATTTTTGGGTGTACTTACTAAACACATTAAAGAGTTAACACCGATATGTATGTTTCTTGTAGATGATGTAATCTTGCTTGGAGAGTAGAGGGACAAATTCAATGGGAGGTTAGAGACTTGGAGACAAACCTTATAAGCATGTGGATTTCGTCTGAGTATAAGTAAGATAGAATATATGGAATGTAACTTCAGCAAAGGACGAAATAGTTTTTCCTTGGAGGTAAAAGTTGGAGATCATATCATACCCAAAGTTACACTGTTTAAATATCTTGGGTCCATAGTACATAATGATGGAGAAATAGAAGAAGGTGTAAATCATCATATTCAAACTGAGTTGTAGAAATGGAGAAGAGCCTCATGTGTTTTATGTGACAATAAAGTACCACTTAAGTTCAAATGAAAATTTTATCGGACAATTGTCAGATCGACGATGTTGTATGGCACAGTGTGTTGGGTGGTTAAGAACCAACGCGTGAATAAACTTAGCTAGCGGAGATGAAGATGTTGTGTTGGATGTCTGGTAAGATTAGAGTGGATAATATTAAGAATGACACTATTAGAGAGAGTTGTGGTAACATATATAGTAGAAAAGCTTATAGAAAATAGACTAAGGTGATTTGGGCATGTAGAGAGGAAACTTGTATATGTTGTAGTAAGAAGAGTTTATCAGATGGAGGAGAGTCATATCAAAAATATAGAGGAAGACCTAGAACAACTATGAGAAAAACTATTATAAATGATCAATATATTAATGAGTTGGATCTAAATATGATTTATGATATAATATTAAGACGTAATTTAATCCATATAATTGATCTTATTTTATTTAGCGGGATAAAGCTTAATTAATAGTTGTTGTTGTTGTACACTTATACATATTACTTTTAAAGGGAATTTCTTTTTGTCTATGAAAAAGAGAGAAAAAACGTTTTTGCTTTCAAAAGAATTCTGAACCTTGAGATTCATCTAACGATTGGAAATTTACTAGTTGTGTGATTGTGTCATTATCTTGACCGTCGTGAATCATTATCCCAAGATGTTGTCTTTCTTGGCAATATTATGCAGTAATGAGTACAGAATACAAATTATTAGAGTTAAATTTGTTTTTGGTCCATATAAATATATCAACTTTTTGTTTTAGTCTCTTTAAAAAATTTCTTCAACTTTTAGTTCCTTAAATGTTTTTCATCTTCACTTTTGGTCTCTCCTTTAAAGGAAACTCGTGTAAAATTCATAATTTTGAATAAAATTTTATAATATTATAAGAATCTCTTCCAAACAAAATTAGAATTTTTTAACTTAACATGAACTAAATATGAATTTTATATCTTTTTATAGTTAAAAATTCATATTTAATTTATGTTTTGTTACAAAAATTTAATATTTTTTGGGAAAGATTTTTACAATTTTGTCCACATTTTTGCAAAATTTCATTAAAAAATACAAAAATTAACTTAAAAATAGGGACCAAAACTAGTGTTTGTAAATTTAATAGGAACTAAAAGTTGAAGGAAAATTTTAGAAGGACTAAAACGAAAAGTTGATATATTTATAGGGGTCAAAAACATATTTAACCCTTATTTAATCATCTCATAAATCCATTACTTTTTTTTGAGCAAATTGTAAATCCATTACTTGTTGTAGCACACTATTAATGTTCCTCTATTTAATAATGTTATGCCTTAAAGTGTTACTTAAAATTAATTGTGAAAACTTAGGTCAACATTAATAATTGTTTTTCTCCGTTTTGTTAGATTCAAATACAAACTTAATCTATTTTTTTAAAAAAATACAAATCTTATTTTTAAATGAAAATCTAGTGTGTTTAAATAGACAAGAAAATTGTAACTAAAAAAATAGACAAGAAGATATAAAGTTTGACTATTGTGCTTGATAAGAGTGGGCAATATTTTTTTTATGCTTGATAAGAGTGGTCAATATTTATTTTTTTTCTTCTTAATTATTCGGATATATTTTAGAGTACTAACATTATATTGATACTTTTTATGCCTCATAGAATTTATTGTTCAGTTGGAAGACACTTAGCTTTGGTTGAGATACATAATGGAGATCAAAGAGCAATTCTTTTGTTGATATGTGTATCATTAGATCTTGGTGTGATGCGGTGACCGATATGAATTACGGTAACGATCATATACTCGATGACTTTGAGCACGAATTGAGAACGAATAATTCCGTAGTTGAGACAGACTCTAACTTTTCAAACTTTAGCAAAAATGTTATTCATGATATGCAAGTTTTAGGACTTGTTCCATTTGTGGCCCAACAGACTATGAATTTTTTGAGTGATTCCTGGGCTAACATGAGTGAGAAAGAATAAACTGTTGATTTGACAAGAGACACATGCCAACCATTTCAACTAGTGGTTCCAAGAAAGAGACGCGAGCAAAGGTCTTAAGGTGGGTGCTTCTAGCCGTTCGTCTCGCTAGCTCTTTAGCGGACTCTTGTTTTTTTTTTCTCTGTTTTTTCTTTTCTTGTACCCGCTTTTAATTTTCTTGAGGGTTTTGGTTTTGTCCCCCCTCAATCTTTGTATTTCTTTCTTTTTATATATGATTAGGGTTCTGCAGCAGGAGACCCTCTAGACCCCTTTCTTTTGTTTAAAAAAGAAGAATTTATTGTCCATTTTTTATTAGGTTATTTTCTATTTTTACGCATTTCTTGGAAAGAGATTGTTATCATCTCATTGAAATACTCTTGAGTCGTTAAAAAGTGTATTGTTGGCATCTTTTACTCCCTCCGTATTTTATTATGGGTATTGCTAACTTATGTCTTTAGGACACATGTTAAGAAAATAAAATTCTCTTAAATAAACTATTTCTAATAAACTTAATGCACGTATACTAAGTAACTATTCCTATATTTAATTCACAATTGACATTTGCCTTTTATTATAAGTGGTTTTGACATTTAAAAAGAGAAATTATAAGTAACTTTACAAATTATCCCTTATTAATGATATGGGAAATTGAGATTAAAAGAATGGAAAGAAAAAAGAGTAATAAATGGTAAATGGTGTGAGAGAAAAAAAATCACTAATGATACATTGGAATTGTAAAACAACTTATAATGAAACCAAATTTTCATTATACTGACTTATTTCAATGGTAACATCATGTGTTCTCGATGATATATTTAGATAATAAAACAATTTAATTATTTTCTTAAAAATTATGCACAAACCTTAAACAACTATTTGGGATTGATTCACATGATATTAACACTTAATCTTTTTGCAAGTTCTTTACCAACCAGAGGAAACACTCTAATTTATCCTGACCGTGTCTAATTACATTGATCATCAAATTTCGTCTCTAAGAACATGACTTTGATGATGAAATTTTTGTATTTACATTTACGATATGACTCATCCTTGTATGGAAGAAGGTAATAGTTTTGAAATTTTTTTGTCTTTTAAATTCATTTTTCATCTCTATGTACAACATTGTACATTTACTTAAACGCATAGGAAAAAAAAATCTAAGCTGAAATTTTCTATATCATTTGTCGACCACAATTTCTTTGTTTTTTATGAATTGAGAAATGATATTTGTACAACCATTTTTTCACAACTTTTGAACAACTTTCTATCTCATACTCACATGTTACTCTTATCCTCTCTTTTCCTTTTTCTCTCTCCATTGTTTTTGACCAATAAGAAGAGAGAAAAACAAGGTTGTCAAGAAAGTTGTCATCAAATGGATGTCCAAATATCATTACTCTTATGAGAAACATCACTTGTTTGATTTGTTTGCCACCAAATACGATGAATAATATGTAAAGATACTTGATACGAAAAAGTTGATCGTGTAACAACCCTAATATTAATTTTTCCATACAATTTGAATTGAACAAAACCTTATAAATAATTTTCCGTTAATTGTTGTTCAAAAAAGTACATTTTTCTATGATTGTTGTGTGTCATTGTCGATATATATTTTGTTTTGCGAAATACAAAATATACATAAATCTATCTAAAAAATAAATAAATGTGACATAAATCTCAGAAAAAAAGGGGGAAGAATATGGCAAAAGATAACACATCCCTCTATAAGAAAATGACTTATCATGGATTTTGAATGACCTAAAAGAAAACAAAGAAACAACTGGTAGTTTCTTTGTTTGTTGGTCCATGATTTTGTACTAGAAAGAAATTAAAAGAAAAGACTGCACATGTAGATAACATGGCACAAGGACAAAATAAATACAAAACGTGGTTACATGCCATCTTGGCACAAGGATAAATATATTTTTTTTGGTAGATTGACGAGATGACAAAGCCATCACAAACTCACATACATAAAGTGGAGGTACCGGGATTCGAACCCCCGATCATGACGTCCGGCCTAACAATTTCGGCAATTTAGGCACAAGGATAAATAATATTTATGCAAAAACAAATAACATGACACGATGATAAAGAAAATGCACAAAGAAATAACATGACACGATGATAAAGAAAATGCACACGTATTTATCCATCATGTTTCAACTTTAAATATATAGAAATTATAGCGACTTTTTGCCTAGAAAAGACATATCCCGAAATTTAAATTTAAATTGAATAAGTTTGTAATTTTTCAACTGATGCCAAGTACTAGCAACGATTTTGGAGAAAATAGTTTTCAACCTCAATAAAAAAGTACAAAACAATTGCACCATATTTAATGAATAGTTGGGAACATCGAAGATTTACAAACAAATGACCAAGTTATATTGAGTAACTCAACTTATACTATTCTTTTTTGTTCCGGTCTATCTTTACATGTTTGAAGACCAAAAAAAGGTAGTATAAGTTGAATTACTCAAATTAAGCTCGTCACTTGTAATCGTTTCATATTCTCAACTATTCATTTATTTGATCAGTTTTAATCTTGATCTTGTTAGTGTCTATACTTCTTTGCAAATCAAACTTATGTCCAGTGCATCCCTCAATTCAACATCCTAATCACAATCGACATTTTTGCATAGAAATTTCACAATCTTTGTAGATACAAACATTATAAATATTATTACTTGACTGAAGTTTAGTACACTTGTTAAATTATTTATGGGAACGCATCTCTTTTCTTGCTCACTTAAGATTATTAGTGTAAAATAAAACACAAGAAATTAACAATGAAATATTATCTCACTTGAGATTGTTATTGTTATCTCTCTTGAGATTATTGTCTACTCCACTATCGATATAGGGAGGAGCTTATAGATTCTCTTAATTTTTTCTTTCTGTGTTATCAATCTCATCCTTAAACTTGTCCACTCACATCTTTTATTTTAAAATAGTATTTTATTGATGACTAAATTTGACAAATGCATCAAACTGTTTTCAAATAATAAAATAGTAAGTAAAACCGTCTCCACATGAATTGTCGTTGCAACTAGAAAACTAGCTATACTTATTATAACAGAAAATAAAAACGAAATAAATTAAATAAAAGCGAGTAAATTGAGGGAAAGTTTGCAAGTTTGATTTGATTGCACAAAGAACTTGGCGGTGGTTAGGATTCTTCAAATCGATCCTCTCTACTTCCTTGTTGGATTAAAGACAAATAATTATAAGTTATGAGATAAGGGCTTTATTTAAGTGACGAGTTTGTGAGATTATTGCGTCCCTCTAGCTGTCAAGTTGCGCTTGCTGCTTACAGTAAGGTTATAAGGTTAAACATGTTCTGCAGGTATAAGGTCGTTAATCCTACAAGGTCTATATGCCTACGTAAGGTTGTTAGAGATGTGCCTTACTCTCTCAGAGGTAATTGAAACATAAAAGAATTGGTATTCCTAAATTTTCATCTAAAGACTCCAACTTCGTGTATGAATCTTAGAAGTACATCACTTACCCTTTCTTACCTTAGTAGTTCTATAAACGACTAGATCTATGTTGTCTACCTTACCAAGAAAAAAGAATAAAGTTTATGCAATGTTCAGAAAGGAATGACCAAAGGTGTCAGCTTAGGATCACCGTTTGCGCTCCCTATTTTTATGTTCAATTAAAGTTCACTAGGTGTGTCACACTCAATAGGATTCCTAAAGACATTAAGACTTCTTTATAAAAAATTAGATAAATCCCAAAACATAATTGAATAAAAGATTATGTTTTGGGATTTATCTTTCCTCAACTTGTAATGTCTTTAACGACCTCTTGAATTTTCATTCATTGTAAATATTGAGTTATATGAATCAAATCACCCTGATTTAATTTGGTTGAGTCATGTAGTTCACTAGGGATCTATTAGTTCAACTAGTGATATTGTAACCTTCTCGATTCGAAGACATAGTCAATATTTAGAAAATTGTTAAAAACTGACCTCGTGAGCTAGCTCAGTTGGTAAGAGGACAATGCATTATATATCTAAGGTCTGGGGTTCGAACCCCGACCACGCCAAAAAAAGAAAATTGTTAAAAACTAAGTTAGGATCGGACGCCCTTTACCATGCGTGAAATGTAATATTGATGAAGCACGTTGCCCTGGGTTTTCAACTTGTGGAGGAAATTTCAGAGATCATAATGCGAATTATGTAGGTGGTTTTTCCGAGTCCTTTAAAAGTGTTGGTGCTTTCAGAGATGAAATTAAATGTTCTATGTTTATAGAATTAGATTCTAGCAAAGATTGAACGGGATTTTGGCTTGAATGTGACTCATTTCTGATTATCCAAACTTTTTGTAATATTTCTTTGGGTCTCTCATATCTTCTAACAATGCAATAGTTTCGAGGACAAATTGGCTCATCATGGTTTTCATATCACTGGTGTGGTGTGTTCTAACACTCTTTTCAACTCATTATTTAATTGGAGAAAATCTATGTGGGTTCCACAATTTTGTTTGAGACTCATTCCAAAGTTTGTGATCTACATAGATTCACCAAATAAATGAGTGAATATTAGAGAGAGTGTTAGAAATAGAGTGATTCTAACCCCACTCTTCTGATAAGGTTTTTAAATAGACACATAATATTGATCCTTTGATTTGTACCCTTGGGTATTGACTTCCAAGTCTCTTTATCCATATTTTTTTAATTCAGAGTAACAACTAGTGGGGTGCTACAAATAAAATATGGTAGTTGTGGGGTACCAACATAGATGAGATGTCATCTCCACCATGTAATGAGAGCCACAAGGACATGCCCTAGCCTAAAAAAATTCACAAATATAATAAAGTATCAGTATATGAGTAAGAGTGGGGGTGGAACATAGAGAGATACATACCTTGTGAGTTTGCCAAGAGCTCTTTATATATGGTCGAGGAGACCGTTATGTGGTAATGGTGAGAAAGCTGTTATGAAAGTGGCCCATAAACGTGGTTGGGACATTATGATGCGAACAAGATCTAAGGTGACAAAGAGATGAATTCTTCTCTTTACCCAACATAAATTGCTCGATCCCAACTGAATTATCCATTTTGCCCTTGCGTGACATAACTCACGGAGAGTAATTTTTTCGAACAAAACCTAGTAGTCCATATTCACACTCCATTTTTCTTTCCCCCCACCTCCAAAAACCCAAAAAGTGTGAATTTTTGGGGTCAAAATCTTCATTGCAAATCGTCAGGAAGCAAGTTTCTACGCTTATCAAGCATCAAAGAACAGGTAATAATGGTTGAAAATGTTGCGAATGATTTCGTTGAACCGAAACCGGCCAAAATTGAAGCTTCTGACGTACCATCCGACGATGTCAAACCAACTAAAGATGTGAAGTTTAAAGTGAAAATTCCTTTTCAAGCTCACATTATTTACAACCAAGCAAAATCGGTACCTACCGGTAACTTTGAAGTAAAGCCTAATCTGGTACCTACCGGTCTTCGTGTCATTGAAATAAACACCAGGTCATTTTTTACAACAAATGAAAGATGGAAAGATCAAGAAGAATTACTTGGTTGGGTTCGTTGACAAGCGGCAAGGGCCGGTTTTACTATTTCTATAGATAAATCTAGTACAATAAGGCCATACATGACGATGCAATGTGAAAGGAGTGGTGAATACAAGCCACCTAAAACGAGGAAGAAACCGAAGCTTGAAGGCACGTGCTCAAGGAAATGTAATTGTCCGTTTAGGTTGAAATGCTTCTTTGAAAAAAAATACACAAGATTGGTGGATTGCAATGCTTTGTGGAACTCACAACCATGACTTGGCGCCAAAGTTAACCGGCCACCTTCTTGCGGGTCGACTTAAAGCGGAGGAGAAGCAAATAGTTATCGACATGACAAAGAGTTTTGCGCCGCCTAGGAATATTCTTACATATTTGAAGGAAAAAAAACAAAGAAAGTGTGACAATCATCAAGCAAGTGTACAATGTGCGAACTAGATGGCGCAAGGGGCAAAGAGAGGACAAGGCGGAGTTGCAATACTCTATTTCAAAGTTGGAAGAATCAATACGTCTATTTCACAAGAGTAAATAGTGAGGAAACCACTCTTGAAGACTTATTTTTTGCTCATCCGGAGTCAATTAATATGCATAACACTTTTCCCACCGTTTCGGTCATGAACTCTACTTACAAAACCAATACCTACCGAATGCCGTTATTTGAGATTGTTGGTGTTACCTCTACCAAATTTACGTATTCGGTTGCATTTGCCTTTCTTTCCTTTGAACAAGATGATAACTTTACTTGCGTACTTGAGATGTTGGTTGGTCTTTTGACCTCAAAACTCAACATGCCTAAGGTGATTGTCACCGATAGGGACACCACTTTGATGAATGCCGTTGCCAAAGTTCTCCCTAAAACATACCATATACTTTTCTATTTTTCATATTGAGAAGAATGTCAAAGCTAAGTGCATCACGAATTGTAGAGTCAATGACAAGCCTTCGAAAGCAAAAGTTGTTGCTAAACATGTGAAGGAAGCAAATGATGAGAAGCATTGTGAGAATGGTAAGAAAATAGTGAGGGCTTGGAGAGATGTGGTTAACTCTCCTACAGAGGATTCATATGCAATTGTGTGGTTGACATTCAAAGAGGAGGTATGCGAACCATTTTCATTGTTTGTTAAATATGTTGAAACCACAGTTTTGAATTTTAAAAAGCATTTTGTGAGGGCATGGACAAATACATACTTTCATATAGGGTGTAGAACCACCAACATTGTTGAATCAGCGCATGCACAATTGAAAAGATATTTGAGGAGTAGTGTGGGACATTTGACATCTTGTTGGGATGAAAGTGACAAAATGTTGAAAAACCAATTAGGTGAGATACAAGGAAGTTTTGGGAGGAGCATAACTGTCATGGTACACAAATACAAAAAAAACAAATTATTCTCCGAGTTGGAGGGGTATGTCTCTAGAGCCGCTTTGGGTTTCATCGATGAAGAATTACAACGGTCTAGGACATTCGGCTTTGCTCAAGAAGATTGTGGTTGTGTGCAAATGATAACGTTCGGGTTGCCTTGTGCTTGTATTATTGCCGAGAAGAGAAAGAAAAAATTTCTTATTCTTTTGGATGAAATACACCCTAATTGACAAAGGTTAAGTGTAATTGGACAAGAGGTTGATGCACATTTTTCCGTTGCGGAGAAATTGATCGCCATTCAAGAACGTCTCAAAAGGGCCCCTTACAAGATGAAACTCCACATCAAAGAAAAGTTGCGTGAACTAGAATTTCCGGAGGACACAATGTTGAAGTCACCTCTGAGAAAAGTGGTAACCAAGGGAGCACCTAAAAGGGTGAAATTTACACCGAAAATGAGGTCCACGGGTCGAATTCTCTCTAGGTGGGAGACTATTGATTCTCAAAATCCCGATAGTCAATGCTCACATGCCAAGAGTAATGTTCCAAAGAGTAAAGGTGCACGTCTCGGCACTTGCTCCCGCTCACAAGCTTCGACACCTACTTCAAAACAAAATCCTTATTTGAAAATACCATACATTTCACAAATTCTAAATATCACGAGACCTTTTGTTGAAGAAATTGTGAATGGTAAAGGGGATGGTAATTGTGGATTCCGGGACATAGCTAGGCACTTGGGGATAGATGAGGAAGATCATGTATTGGTTCATCATGCACTTAATAATGAGTTGAAAACTCATAAGAGTAACTACTTGCCGATACATGGTACCGAGAGGCGTTTTAAACTTATCTTGGATGGTTTACACCCTCCAACAAGTAAAAGTGGTATCGCACCGGTAGATAAGTGGTTGACCACTCCGGATATGGGTCAAATAATTCCTACTTACTACAATAGAGTCGTTGTTCTATTGACTTTGCCCGAAATAGGTATATGTGAGATATATTTCCCAATCCGAAGTGCTCCACCACTTAAGCCACATTCCAACAT